>CBJMI02800__coassemble_621_pt1 | contig 20750 bp, 15 predicted proteins | sample CBJMI02800__metabat2_low_PE_003 | metagenome-assembled genome bin CBJMI02800
GCCGCCCGCCCCGCCGCAGCCGCCCGTCCTCGACCGCACCGTCGACATCGACCCCCACACCGGCCGGATCCACCTGGCCGCCCGCCAGCGCGGCGCCGACGCCACCGCGATCGGCCAACTGGTGTTCCAGCTCCCGCACTTCCTGTGCAGCCTGCTGGTGATCGGGATCATCTCGATGTTCCTCGCCGCGCCCTTCGACTACCTGCTGATCGGCGCCTGGATCGCCTCCGGTGCGCTGGTGTTCCACCGCCCGACCGAGAAGCTCCTCGCCCGCTACCTGTTCCGGATGCGTCCGGCGCTGCACTCCGAGCTGACCCGGCTGGAGCCGATCTGGCACCAGGTGACCGCCAAGGCGGGGGTGAGCCCGGAGACGTACGACCTGTGGATCGAGGACCACAAGGCCGTCAACGCCACCGCGGCGGCCGGGCACATCGTCGGCGTCACCCGCTACGCGCTGGAGACCCTCCCCGACGCCCAGCTGGCCGCCGTGCTCGCCCACGAGCTCGGTCACCACCGCGGCGGTCACGCCTGGGCGACCCTGCTCGGCTACTGGTACTCGATGCCGGCCCGGATCGCCTGGGCGGCCTTCCGGATCGCGGCGGTGATCGCTTTCCAGATCGCGTCGGTGTTCTCGCTCCTCGGCGCCCTGGTGGTCGGGCTGGTCTCGGTCGTCGTGGTGGTGGCCGTGGCCCTCTCCTTCCCGCCGCTGCTGCTGGTCCTGGTCACGCCGTACCTGCTCGCCGCGGTGGGCCGCCGCTCCGAGCTGCGGGCGGACGTCCAGGCGGCCGAACTCGGGTTCGCCGACGCCATGATCGAGGTCTTCCACGGCTTCCTGCGGGACGAGGAGCAGGCCCTGGCGATCGCCGCGCGGGAGAACGGCGGCCGGGCCGTCCGTCCGGGCCTGGGCCAGCGGCTGCTCTCCTCCCACCCCGACACCCACACCCGGATCCGCCGCCTGGAGGACTGGCGCGCCGCGGCGGCCGCCGCCGCCCGCTGAGGCCGGTCCGGGAACGCCGCAGGGCGGCCACCCCGTGAGGGGTGACCGCCCTGGCGATCAGCGGCCGTTGCCGGCCGCGGAGGTGACTCAGCCGGTGTACGGGCCGTAGTCGTAGTCGTCCAGCGGAACCGCCTGGCCGGAGCCGGCGCCGAAGGGCGACAGGTCGTAGTCGTCGTAGCCGACGGCCGAGTACATCGCGGCCTTGGCCTCCTCGGTCGGCTCGACCCGGATGTTGCGGTAGCGGGGCAGACCCGTACCGGCCGGGATGAGCTTACCGAGGATGACGTTCTCCTTGAGGCCCAGCAGCGGGTCCGACTTGGCGTGGATCGCCGCGTCGGTGAGGACCCGGGTCGTCTCCTGGAAGGAGGCGGCCGACAGCCAGGACTCGGTGGCCAGCGAGGCCTTGGTGATACCCATCAGCTGCGGACGGCCGGAGGCGGGGTGACCGCCCTCGGCGACCACGCGACGGTTCTCCTGCTCGAAGCGGCCGCGCTCGACGAGCTCGCCCGGGAGCAGCTCGGCGTCGCCCGACTCGATGATCGTCACGCGGCGGAGCATCTGCCGGATGATGATCTCGATGTGCTTGTCGTGGATCGACACACCCTGCGAGTTGTAGACCTTCTGGACCTCGGCGACCAGGTGGACCTGGACGGCACGCTGGCCCATGATCCGCAGCACGTCGTGCGGGTTGGTGGCACCCATGGTCAGCTTCTGGCCGACCTCGACCGCCTCGCCCTCGCTGACCAGCAGCTTGACGCGCTTCGAGACCGGGTAGGCGATCTCGTCGCTGCCGTCGTCCGGCGTGACGACCAGCTTGCGGGTCTTCTCGGTGTCCTCGATCCGGACCCGGCCGGCGGCCTCCGAGATCGGGGCCACACCCTTGGGGGTGCGGGCCTCGAAGAGCTCGACGACACGCGGCAGACCCTGGGTGATGTCGTCACCGGCCACACCACCGGTGTGGAAGGTACGCATGGTCAGCTGGGTACCGGGCTCACCGATGGACTGGGCGGCGATGATGCCGACCGCCTCACCGATGTCGACCAGCTTGCCGGTGGCCAGCGAGCGCCCGTAGCACATGGCGCAGGTGCCGACGGCCGACTCACAGGTCAGGATCGAGCGGGTCTTGACCTCGCCCACACCGTGGCGGATCAGCTCGTCGATCAGGACGTCGCCGAGGTCGGTGTTGGCGGTGGCCAGCAGCTTGCCGTCGACGGTGATGTCCTCGGCGAGCATGCGGGCGTACACGCTGGTCTCGACGTCGTCGGCCTTGCGCAGCACGCCGTCGGCGCCCACGGAGCCGATCGACAGCTTCAGGCCGCGCTCGGTGCCGCAGTCCTCCTCGCGGATGATGACGTCCTGGGAGACGTCGACCAGACGACGGGTGAGGTAGCCGGAGTCGGCGGTACGGAGGGCGGTGTCGGCCAGACCCTTACGGGCACCGTGGGTGGAGATGAAGTACTCCAGCACGGACAGACCCTCACGGAACGACGCCTTGATGGGTCGCGGGATGGTCTCGTTCTTGGCGTTCGACACCAGACCACGCATACCGGCGATCTGGCGCATCTGCATCATGTTTCCACGGGCACCCGAGTCGACCATCATGAAGATGGGGTTCGTCTTCGGGAAGTTCGCGGCCATGGCGTCCGCGACCTCGTTGGTCGCCTGGGTCCAGATGCCGACGAGCTCCTGCTTGCGCTCGTCGTTGGTGATCAGACCGCGCTCGTACTGCTTCTGGACCTTCTCCGCCTTCGCCTCGAAGCCCTCCAGGATCTGGGGCTTGCTCGGCGGGACGATGACGTCCGAGATCGAGACGGTGACACCGGAACGGGTCGACCAGTGGAAGCCGGCCGCCTTCAGGTTGTCCAGGGTCGCCGCGACGGTGACCTTGGGGTAGCGCTCCGCCAGGTCGTTGACGATCGCGGAGAGCTGCTTCTTGCCCACCTCGTAGTCGACGAACGGGTAGTCCTCGGGCAGCAGCTCGTTGAAGAGCGCGCGGCCCAGGGTGGTGTTCAGGCGGAAGGGCTCGCCCTCGAACCAGCTGGACCGGCCCTCCTCGTCCACCGGCGGGGTCCAGCCGCGCGGCGGGACGGTGCCGGCGCCGAGGCGCAGCTCGATCGGGGCCTGGACGTCCAGCTCGCGGGCGTCGAAGGCCATGATCGCCTCGGCCGTCGACGAGAAGGTGCGGCCGGCGCCCTTCACGTTGTCGCGGTCCGAGGTCAGGAAGAACAGACCGAGCACCATGTCCTGGGTCGGCATGGTGACGGGGCGACCGTCGGCCGGCTTCAGGATGTTGTTCGAGGACAGCATCAGGATGCGGGCCTCGGCCTGCGCCTCCGCGGAGAGCGGCAGGTGGACGGCCATCTGGTCACCGTCGAAGTCCGCGTTGAACGCGGTGCAGACGAGCGGGTGGATCTGGATGGCCTTGCCCTCGACCAGCTGCGGCTCGAAGGCCTGGATGCCGAGGCGGTGCAGGGTGGGCGCACGGTTCAGCAGGACCGGGTGCTCGGCGATGACCTCTTCGAGCACGTCCCACACGACCGGGCGGGCGCGCTCGACCATGCGCTTGGCCGACTTGATGTTCTGCGCGTGGTTCAGGTCGACCAGGCGCTTCATCACGAACGGCTTGAAGAGCTCCAGCGCCATGGCCTTCGGCAGACCGCACTGGTGCAGCTTGAGCTGCGGGCCGACGACGATGACCGAACGGGCCGAGTAGTCGACTCGCTTGCCGAGCAGGTTCTGGCGGAAACGACCCTGCTTGCCCTTCAGCATGTCGCTGAGGGACTTCAGCGGGCGGTTGCCCGGACCGGTGACCGGACGGCCGCGGCGGCCGTTGTCGAACAGCGCGTCGACGGCCTCCTGGAGCATGCGCTTCTCGTTGTTCACGATGATCTCGGGGGCACCGAGGTCGAGCAGGCGCTTCAGGCGGTTGTTGCGGTTGATGACGCGGCGGTACAGGTCGTTCAGGTCGGAGGTCGCGAAGCGGCCACCGTCCAGCTGCACCATCGGACGCAGGTCCGGCGGGATGACCGGGACGCAGTCCAGGACCATGCCGTTCGGCTTGTTGCTGGTCTGCAGGAACGCGGAGACGACCTTGAGGCGCTTCAGCGCACGGGTCTTCTTCTGGCCCTTGCCGGTGCGGATGATCTCGCGGAGGCGCTCGGCCTCCTCCGCCAGGTCGAAGGTCTCGAGGCGGTCCTTGAGGGCCGCCGCGCCCATCGAGCCGGAGAAGTAGGTGCCGAAGCGGTCGCGCAGCTCGCGGTAGAGCAGCTCGTCGCCCTCGAGGTCCTGGACCTTGAGGTTCTTGAAGCGGGCCCACACCTCGTCGAGGCGGTCGAGCTCGCGCTGCGCACGGTCGCGCAGCTGCTTCATCTCGCGCTCGGCGCCCTCGCGCACCTTGCGGCGCACGTCGGCCTTGGCGCCCTCGGCCTCCAGCTCGGCCAGGTCGGTCTCGGCCTTCTTGGCGCGGGCCTCGAGGTCGGCGTCGCGGCGGTTCTCGATCTGCTGGCGCTCGACCGAGACGTGCGCCTCCAGGGACGGGAGGTCGCGCTGGCGGCGCTCGTCGTCGACCCAGGTGATCATGTAGGCGGCGAAGTAGATGACCTTCTCGAGGTCCTTCGGCGCCAGGTCGAGCAGGTAGCCGAGGCGGGACGGCACACCCTTGAAGTACCAGATGTGGGTGACCGGGGCGGCCAGCTCGATGTGGCCCATCCGCTCACGGCGCACCTTGGCGCGGGTCACCTCGACGCCGCAGCGCTCACAGATGATGCCCTTGAAGCGGACGCGCTTGTACTTACCGCAGTAGCACTCCCAGTCCCGGGTCGGGCCGAAGATCTTCTCGCAGAAGAGGCCGTCCTTTTCGGGCTTCAGGGTGCGGTAGTTGATGGTCTCCGGCTTCTTGACCTCGCCGTGCGACCACTGGCGGATGTCGTCGGCGGTGGCCAGGCCGATGCGGAGCTCGTCGAAGAAGTTGACGTCAAGCACTGGTCGTCAAGCCCTCTTTCGTGATTCGAGAGTTTGTCTGTGGTCTGAGGGGGGCCTGGGGGCGGGCCGGCTGCGCACTCTGCTTGGTTCAGAAGCGCGAGCCGGCCCGACCTCCGTCAGACCTCTTCGACGCTGCTCGGCTCGCGCCGGGACAGGTCGATGCCGAGCTCTTCGGCGGCGCGGAAGACGTCCTCGTCGGAGTCCCGCATCTCGATGGACTGGCCGTCCGAGGACAGCACCTCCACGTTGAGGCAGAGCGACTGCATTTCCTTGATGAGAACCTTGAAGGACTCGGGAATGCCGGGCTCGGGGATGTTCTCGCCCTTGACGATGGCCTCGTAGACCTTCACGCGGCCGAGCACGTCGTCGGACTTGATGGTGAGCAGCTCCTGCAGGGCGTACGCGGCGCCGTACGCCTCGAGGGCCCACACCTCCATCTCACCGAAGCGCTGACCACCGAACTGCGCCTTACCACCGAGCGGCTGCTGGGTGATCATCGAGTACGGACCGGTCGAACGGGCGTGCAGCTTGTCGTCGACCAGGTGGTGCAGCTTGAGGATGTACATGTAGCCGACCGAGACCGGCATCGGGAACGGCTCGCCGGAGCGGCCGTCGAACAGGCGGGCCTTGCCGGTGGAGTTCACCAGGCGCTCACCGTCACGGGTGAGGGTGGTGTTGTCCAGCAGGCCGGTGATCTCGTCCTCGCGGGCGCCGTCGAAGACCGGGGTGGCGAGGTTGGTGCCGCCCTCGACCCGGTCGGCGCCGATCGCCTGGAGGCGCTGGGCCCACTCGTCGGCGAGACCGGAGACGTCCCAGCCCTGCTTGGCGAGCCACCCGAGGTGGATCTCCAGGACCTGTCCCGGGTTCATTCGGGACGGGACACCCAGCGGGTTGAGGATGATGTCGACCGGGGTGCCGTCCTCGAGGAAGGGCATGTCCTCGACCGGGAGGATCTTGGAGATGACACCCTTGTTGCCGTGGCGGCCGGCGAGCTTGTCACCGTTGGTGATCTTGCGCTTCTGGGCCACGTAGACGCGGACCAGCTGGTTCACACCCGGGGGAAGCTCGTCGCCCTCCTCGCGGTCGAAGACGCGGACGCCGATGACCTTGCCGGACTCACCGTGCGGCACCTTCAGCGAGGTGTCGCGGACCTCACGGGCCTTCTCGCCGAAGATCGCGCGGAGCAGGCGCTCCTCGGGGGTCAGCTCGGTCTCACCCTTCGGGGTGACCTTGCCGACGAGGATGTCACCGGTGACGACGTCGGCGCCGATCCGGATGATGCCGCGCTCGTCGAGGTCGGCGAGGACCTCCTCGGAGACGTTCGGGATGTCCCGGGTGATCTCCTCGGGGCCGAGCTTGGTGTCACGGGCGTCGACCTCGTGCTCCTCGATGTGGATCGAGGAGAGGACGTCGTCCTGCACGAGGCGCTGCGACAGGATGATCGCGTCCTCGTAGTTGTGACCCTCCCACGACATGAACGCCACGAGCAGGTTCTTGCCGAGGGCCATCTCGCCCTCGTCGGTGCACGGGCCGTCGGCCAGCACCTGGTTGACCTCGACCCGGGCGCCCTCGTCCACGAGCACCTTCTGGTTGAAGGCGGTGCCCTGGTTGGAGCGGGTGAACTTGGCGGCGCGGTACGTGGTGTACGTGCCGTCGTCGTTGGCCACGGTGACGTAGTCGGCCGAGACCTCCTGCACCACACCGGCCTTCTCGGCGGTGATGACGTCCGCGGCGTCGACGGCGCAGCGGTACTCCATGCCGGTGCCGACCAGCGGGGCCTCGCTCTTCAGCAGCGGCACCGCCTGGCGCATCATGTTCGAGCCCATGAGCGCGCGGTTGGCGTCGTCGTGCTCGAGGAAGGGGATCATGGCGGTCGCGACCGACACCATCTGGCGCGGCGAGACGTCCATGTAGTCGATCTCGGTGCCGGGGATGTAGTCGATCTCGCCGCCACGGCGGCGGACCAGGACGCGCGGCTCGGCGAAGTGCAGGTCCGCGGTCAGCGGGGCGTTCGCCTGGGCGATGACGTAGCGGTCCTCCTCGTCGGCGGTGAGGTAGTCCACCTTCTCGGTGACGACACCGTCGACGACCTTGCGGTACGGGGTCTCGATGAAGCCGAAGGCGTTGACCCGGCCGTACGAGGCCAGCGACCCGATCAGACCGATGTTCGGGCCTTCCGGGGTCTCGATCGGACACATGCGGCCGTAGTGCGAGGGGTGCACGTCACGGACCTCGAAGCCGGCGCGCTCGCGGGAGAGACCACCGGGACCGAGGGCGGACAGACGGCGCTTGTGGGTCAGGCCCGACAGCGGGTTCGTCTGGTCCATGAACTGCGACAGCTAGCTGGTGCCGAAGAACTCCTTGATGGAGGCGACGACCGGCCGGATGTTGATCAGGGTCTGCGGCGTGATCGCCTCGACGTCCTGGGTGGTCATGCGCTCGCGCACGACGCGCTCCATGCGGGCGAGACCCGTACGGACCTGGTTCTGGATGAGCTCGCCGACGTTGCGCAGGCGGCGGTTGCCGAAGTGGTCGATGTCGTCGACCTCGACCACGATGTCGCGGCCGGTCTCGTCACGCCACTCGGTCTCACCGGCGTGCAGCTTCACCAGGTACTTGATCGCACCGATGATGTCGGGCTCGGTGAGCACGCCGGAGTCCAGCGACTCGGCGTTGCCCAGCTTGCGGTTGAGCTTGTAACGACCGACCTTGGCCAGGTCGTAGCGCTTCGGGTTGAAGTACAGGTTCTCCAGAAGCGTCTGCGCGGCCTCGCGCGTCGGCGGCTCGCCCGGACGCAGCTTGCGGTAGATGTCCAGCAGCGCGTCGTCCTGGCCCTGGGTGTGGTCCTTCTCCAGGGTGTTGCGCATCGACTCGTACTCGCCGAACTCCTCGAGAATCATCTCGTTGGTCCAGCCGAGAGCCTTCAGCAGCACGGTGACGGACTGCTTGCGCTTGCGGTCGATGCGGACGCCGACCATGTCGCGCTTGTCGATCTCCATCTCCAGCCAGGCACCACGCGAGGGGATGACCTTGCAGGAGTAGATGTCCTTGTCGGACACCTTGTCCAGGGTGGAGTCGAAGTACACACCCGGGGAGCGGACGAGCTGCGACACGACGACGCGCTCGGTGCCGTTGATCACGAACGTGCCCTTGTGGGTCATGAGCGGGAAGTCGCCCATGAAGACCGTCTGAGACTTGATCTCACCGGTCTCGTTGTTGGTGAACTCGGCCGTGACGAAGAGCGGGGCCGCGTACGTGAAGTCGCGGTCCTTGCACTCGTCAATGGAGTTCTTCGGCGGCTCGAAACGGTGGTCGCGGAAGGTCAGGGACATCGACCCGCTGAAGTCCTCGATCGGGGAGATCTCCTCGAAGATCTCCTCCAGACCGGACTTGGTGGGGACGTCCTGACCGGACTCCAGCGCCTGCTCGACCCGGGACTTCCAGGCCGCGTTGCCGAGCAGCCAGTCAAAGCTCTCGGTCTGCAGGGCCAGGAGGTTCGGGACCTCAAGGGGCTCCTTGATCTTCGCGAAGGAGACGCGGAGCGGGGCGGTGGATGCGGCGGAATTGTTCGAGGCGTTGCGCGGCGCGGCCAAGAGGGGGGTCCTTCCGAGGGCTCGGAGCTCACTACGCGCGTACCAGCCGGGCCTGCTTGGGCTTGGAGCCGCCTACCTCGCCATGGCCTCTGCCGGGGTCGATGTCCCAGGTCAGAGCCGCTTTGCGGAGGCGGTGCCAGACCCCTTCAGGGCAACGCAAACTCCGGGCGACGAGTCACGGAGCAGCTAACAGGCAGCGCAAAGGGACAGTGTAGCCAACGGCCACACTGCTGTCCAGCTCTGATTCGGAAACCGAATCGGAGACTCCTCCCGGTAGCCGGGGGCGCGGGCGCCCACCGGGTACTGCTCTAACTCACGTGGAGTCATTTCCCGCCGGAGCCACTGGTTATGCATCCAGCGGCGAACCAACCGGGGCGGACTCGCGCCTTGAGAATCGCGCGCCTCGCCAGGTTCGTCAAGGGCCCGCCGGCGGCGCGGACCTCGACCCGTCTATCGGCCCGGAGCCCCCCGGCGTTACAGAAGCCGTGGTCGGGACCACTGTCGACGACGGTGATCACCATACTCCTCGACGCCGACAGTACCGAGTGAGCGATCGGCCACACCGGTGGTTCCCGGCCGCTGCGCCCGGCCTGCCCCGGGGAACGCAAAAGGCCGGGCCGACCACCCACAAGGGTGATCGGCCCGGCCTCAGGCCCCCTCAGAGGGGGCGAGAAGTCACTTGACGGTGACCTTGGCGCCGGCACCCTCGAGGGCGGCCTTGGCCTTCTCGGCAACGTCCTTGGCAACCTTCTCCAGGACCTTGGCACCAGCGGTGTCAACGAGGTCCTTGGCCTCCTTCAGGCCGAGGGAGGTCAGGGTGCGCACCTCCTTGATGACCTGGATCTTCTTGTCGCCGGCCGACTCGAGGATGACGTCGAACTCGTCCTGCTCCTCGACAGCGGCCTCGGCGCCACCGGCGACGCCACCAACGGCGGCAACGGCGACCGGGGCGGCGGCGGTGACGTCGAACTTCTCCTCGAAGGCCTTCACGAAGGCAGCGAGCTCGATGAGGGTGAGCTCCTCGAACTGCGCGAGCAGCTCGTCCTGGGACAGCTTCGCCATGATTGGCGTCCTTCCACTAAATCGGCAGGTGGTGCCGGATGTACGGGTTGGCGGGCGTACGGGCCCGCAGCGAGGCGTGAGCCTGCGGAATTACTCCGCGGCCTCGTCCTCGGCGGCGGGAGCCGGCGTACCGGCACCGCCCTGCTCGACCTTGTCGCGCAGCGCGTCCACAGTGCGGACGAGCTTCGACGGCAGGGCCTGGAAGAGCGCGGCAGCCTGGGACTGCTTGGCCTTCAGGGCACCCGCCAGCTTGGCGAGCAGCACCTCGCGGGACTCGAGGTCCGCGAGCTTCTTGATCTCATCGGCGGACAGCGCCTTGCCGTCAAGGACACCGCCCTTGATGATGAGAGCGGGGTTCTCCTTGGCGAAGTCACGCAGAGCCTTCGCCGACTCCACCGGGTCACCGGTGACGAAGGCGACAGCCGTCGGACCGTTGAACAGGTCGTCGAGCTCCGAAATCCCGGCCTCATTGGCCGCGATCTTGGTCAGCGTGTTCTTCACCACGGCGTACTCGGCGTTGTCGCCGAGCGAGCGACGCAGGGTCTTGACCTGCTTCACCGAGAGACCGCGGTACTCGGTGAGCAGCGCCGCGGAGGAGCCACGGAACTTGTCCGTGATCTCGGCGACGGCGGCAGCCTTGTCGGGCCTGGCCATAGGCTTACGCCTCCTTCCGTGATGTCGAAGTCCGGCCGACCGCGAAAGTCGACCATTCACGCCTCGAACCGACCGGACGGAAGGAAAGCCCTTGCGAAATGCAATGAGCCCCGGTGCGCAGGCGCACGGGGCTCGTGACGACCTCGACGGGCGGCCGCGCGGACGCGGCACCCGGAGGTCGAAGCTCCAGACACACCTGCGCGGGCTGCCTGCGACGAAGCGCAGATCCTTCGGCCACCTGCTCCCTGACGGGCGCGGCGACAACCAGCGGTCTTTGGCTTCGGCAACAGTAACCGGACCGGTCCGTACGACGCAAATCGCCCTCGGACGGGTGAACCCGGGCGGGCCGGGAGCGGCTCAGCGGGCCAGTGGGGAGACGGTCCGCACGCCGGTGTCCACGGTGTCCGTCTCGGCCGGCGCCTGGGCCGAGAGCAGCGGGCCGGCCGGGTCGGAGTAGAGCACCGAGTCGTCCGCCCGGCCGCTGTCGCCGTTGCCGGTGCGCTGGAGCCGGACCAGCTGGTCCTTGTCGTTCAGCCAGAGGTCCACGGTGAGCGAGATCGAGCCGCCGGGGGCCAGCGCGGCCCGCAGGTTGTCCCGTCGGGCCTGGGTCAGCGCGGTCTGGGCCGCCGCGTACTTCTCGGCGGTGGTGGTCACCCGGTAGTGCTCGACGGTCGAGTCCTCGTACTTCTCCTCGCCGACGAAGCTCGCCTCCGCCCCGTCTGTTGTGGCCGCGGCCAGCGCCTCGACCGGGTTCAGCAGGTCGATCAGCCCCGCGTACGGGACCTCCTTGTGGCCGTCCGGGTCGGGCGGGACGGTGAAGCGCTCCCAGTGCTTGCCGCCGTTCCTGGCCGCGGTGGCGGCGTCGCCGCCCTGGTAGGCGACGGTGTCCACGACGATCAGCTGCTCGGCGTCCCCCGGGGTGGAGCGCTTGATCTGCAGCGCGGTCTTGGGCGCCCAGAACAGCGGACCGGAGCCGGCGTCCGCGCCCAGCCGGTAGCTGACCTTGGCCCGGCGGGCGGTCTGCATGGCCAGCTCGGCGGAGAGCAGCACCCCGTGCGGCGAGCGGTCGGTCGGCTTGGCCGGACCGGTCGGGGTGGCGGTGGTCGGGGAGGCACTGCTCGCGCTCGACCCGGCGGACGGCGTGGCGGGCGCGACGTCGCCCCCGCCGCAGCCGGTCAGTCCGCTCGCGAGCACGGCGACGGCGGCCAGTGCCGCCAGCCGCTGCCGTCCCGCCATCGTGCGTTCCTCTCTCACCGGGCCACCTTGCCATCCGGACCCGGATCCGCCGGTGGCGGCCCCCTGGTCGCACCCCTCCGGCCCCGGCCCGTCCACCGGTCGGACGAGTCGGGGCCGGAGCGGGGACCGGGGTCAGCTGTTGTCGGCGGCGGCCGCGTCCTTGCCGAGCTTCGCCAGCTCGGTGATCTCGATCGAGTCGGACTTGTCCGGCGCGGTCGTGGCGACCGGGGTTCCGTAGTCCGAGTAGGTGACGGTGACCTTCATCGCGCCGGCCTTGGTGTCGGCCTGCTCCGTCCGCTTCACCACGAGCTGGTCGGCGTCCACCCAGACGTCGATGGTCTCGCTGGTGATGCCCATGGTGGCCAGCGACTTCTTCAGCTGGTCGACCTGCTCGGGGGTCAGGCCGCCGTTGGCCTTCGCCATGTTGGCCACGTTCAGCACACCGGTGTAGTGGGTCGCCGGCTTGCCGTTCACCGTCTCCTGGCCGACCTCGGTCACGGTGCCGGAGGCGATCAGGGTCCGCACCCCCTCCACGGGGTCGGCCTTCTTGAACTGGTCGGCGGTGCTCGCACCGCCGGCCGCGGTCCCGCCGCCCTGCATCTTGGCGACGTCGTCGAAGCCGATGTGCACCCAGTGCCGTCCGTCGGACGCCTTCAGGGCATCGCCGCCGAGCTTCATGTACATGCCGTCCGGCACGAACCGGTAGACGAACGCCGTGCCGCCGATGCTGGCGGTCATCTTGTCGGCATTCGGCATGCCGGACATGTCCATCGTCATGTCGCCCTGGAGGCCGTCGCCCCAGCCCATGGCGCCGTCGGCCTTCATGGTGATGCTGCCGATGGCGATGTCCTCGGTGACCTTGGCGGACTTGGCCGCGCCGGTCTTCTTGGTGACCTGCTCCAGGAAGACCGCCGGGCTCACCTTGGCCGGCGGGGCCGCCTGGGTCGTCGCGGCGGCGGCCGTGGTGGGCGCGGCCGGGGCGGCGTTCTTGCCGGAGTCACTGTTGTCGTTGCAGGCGGTCGCGGTCAGCGCCAGCGCGCCGAGGACGACGGCGACGGCGGCCTTGCGGGTTCCAGCCATGGTGTTCCCCCCTTGAGAACCCCCGGGCGCGCGGTGCGCCCGGGGCGGTAGCCGGTGGTTGCTGCGGACGGTCCCGGCGCAGCCCCGGTTCGAGCGTCGGGCTGGATCAGCCGAAGAGCTTGAGGAGGTCGGCCTGGGAGCCGAGGTCACCGGCGGCGGGCGCCTCGGTCTTGCCGGCCTTGCCCAGGTCGGAGTACTTGATGGTGACGGCCTTCGCCTCGCCGTTGGTGTCGCCGTACTCCTGGTACTTGACGAGCTCCTGCTTGTCGTTCAACCAGAAGTCGACGGTGAGGGTCTTGCCGTCCTCCTCCAGCGTCTTCTGGACGGACTGGCGCTGCTCGGGCGTGAGCGCGGTCATCCCGGCCACCAGGGTGGCGGTCTCCTCGACCGCCCGCAGGTGGGTGGTCTGGACGCCGTCGACGCCCTCCTGGGCGACCTTGCTCAGCTTGCCGCTCGCGGCGGCGATGGTGAGCTGGGCGACCGGGTTGGTCATCTGGCCCATCACCACGAAGGCGCCGCCCATCTCCTGCGAGGAGGGCACCTTGACCCAGTGCTTCCCCTGCAGGGCCGTGGCGTCGTCGGAGCCGACGTAGGCGTCGGCGCCGATCACCCGGATCTTGAGCTTCTTGCCGTCCATGTCGCTGGACACGTCCAGGGCGACCTTGCCCGGGTCCTTCCAGTCGACGGTGCCGGCGCCGCCCGGGCTGGTGGGGTCCGGGGAGGTCATGGCGACCTTGCCGTTCCCGGCCTTCTGCATCACCAGGGCGGCGGCGGTGAGCGCGGCCTTCGGGTCCGCGGTCAGCCCGGCCGGGACCGACCCGGCGTCCTTGGTGTCAGCGGCCGCCTTGTTGTCGCTGCCGCCCTTGCTGCCGCAGGCGGTGGCGCCGGCCAGCAGGACGGCGGCGGTCGCGACGGTGGCGGCGAGACGCACGGCACGCATGGAAGTACCCCCCGTAAGTTCTTCGGAAGAGCCGATCCTCAGCTTCTTCTCACGCGGACTCTAACGGATCGCCGGGAGCGATCCGCACCGGATATCCCCCTGCGGTCATCCGGCCGCGGCGGACGCCGTGTCCCCCGCCCCGGAGACTGAGACATCCGTCGTGGTCACCGTGGTTCCGGCGCTCCCCCGCGCCGTCTCGCGCAGCCTCAGCAGCCGCCGGCCGGGCCCGACCCAGACGTCGTAGCCGATCTGCGCGACCCCGCGCTGCCGGTACCAGTCGACCAGCGCGGCCAGCCGCTGGGGGCTCAGCTCCCCGTCCGCGCCGAAGTAGTCGGCCACCGGGACGGCGCCCTGGTAGTGGGCAGCGGTCACCCCGGCCAGCTGTTCGCCGCCGAGCGAGCCGAGCCGGTCGGTCCGGGCCATCGCGTACGCCCGGCTGCCCGGGTTGGTGACCAGTGTGCTCATCCAGCCGCCCGCGTAGCCGCCGGGGTCGATCCCGGCCTTCGGGTCGAGCGACTCCGCGGTGCCGCGGTCCGCGTGCTTGGGCGCGGCGCCCTGGTAGACGAGGTCGATCGCGCCGTCATGGAGGGTCAGCCGTCCGGTGCCCAGTTCGTCGGTGACGGCCAGCGCGGCCTCGTCGCGGTCCCCCCAGACCAGCGTGCCGCTCGCGGTGCGCCGGCCGTCCGGGCCCTCCCGCACCACCTCGATCCGGGCGCCACCGGTGTCGTCCAGCGCCTGGGCGGCCGCGAGCACCACCTGCTTGGGCGGCACCGGCGCCGGCTCACCGGGGACCTGGGTGCCGGGGGCGGCCAGCATGCTGCAGCCGGTGGCGGCGCCGAGCAGCAGGAGGGCCGCCGCGAGCGCGGCGGGGCGAAGGGCGGGCGGCACGGCACACTCCGGCGGTCACGGATTCTCCACATGAACTGACCGGCAGAGCGTACGACGACTCGGTCAACCGTTCCCGTCCGCCCGTGTCCCGATCCCGCAACCGTTTCCGGGGCCGTTCGCACCTCGGGGTCGGGGACGAACGACGGCGGGCCCGCACCCCCGGTGAAGGGGGTACGGGCCCGCCGTACGGACTGCTCCAGAGCGCTGGGGCTCAGACCGCGGCCGGGTCCTCCTCGACGAGGAGGTTGCGGGTGCGGTTCGGGTCCACCTGGATGCCGGGGCCCATGGTGGTCGAGAACGCGGTCTTCTTGATGTAGCGGCCCTTGGCGGCGGACGGCTTGGCGCGGAGCACCTCGTCCAGCGCGGCGGCGTAGTTCTCGACCAGCTGCTCGTCGGTGAAGGAGGCCTTACCGATGATGAAGTGCAGGTTCGAGTGCTTGTCGACGCGGAACTCGATCTTGCCGCCCTTGATGTCGTTGACAGCCTTGGCGACGTCCGGGGTCACGGTGCCGGTCTTCGGGTTCGGCATCAGACCACGGGGACCGAGCACGCGGCCCAGGCGGCCGACCTTGCCCATGAGGTCCGGGGTGGCGACGACGGCGTCGAAGTCCAGCTTGCCCTTCGCGACCTCGTCGATCAGCTCGTCGGCACCGACGATGTCGGCGCCCGCAGCACGCGCGGCCTCGGCACGCTCGCCGGTCGCGAAGACCAGGACCCGAGCGGTCTTACCGGTGCCGTGCGGGAGGATCACGGTGCTGCGGACCATCTGGTCGGCCTTGCGCGGGTCGACGCCCAGACGCATGGCGACCTCAACGGTGCCGTCGAACTTGGTGGTGCTGGTCGCCTTGGCGAGGCGGACGGCCTCGAGCGGGGCGTAAAGGCGCTCGCGGTCGACCTTGGCGTCCGCGGCCTTCAGAGCCTTGCTGCGCTTCACTGCTGCTCCTGAATGGTGATGGGAGTTGTGGTAGTCAACGGGCCTGCGCAGGCCCTACCACGGGGGACGGCTGAGCCGTGGGTGTCCCTGGCGGGACGGGAGGATCAGCCCTCGACGGTGATGCCCATCGACCGGGCGGTGCCGGCGATGATCTTCTCCGCCGCGTCCAGGTCGTTGGCGTTCAGGTCGGGCATCTTGGTGGTGGCGATCTCGCGGACCTGGGCGCTGGTGAGCTTGGCGACCTTGGTCTTGTGCGGCTCGCTGGAGCCCTTGTCGACGCCCGCGGCCTTCAGGATGAGGCGCGCGGCCGGCGGCGTCTTCGTGATGAAGGTGAAGGAACGGTCCTCGTAGACCGTGATCTCCACCGGCACGATCATGCCGCGCTGCGACTCGGTCGCAGCGTTGTAGGCCTTGCAGAACTCCATGATGTTGACGCCGTGCTGACCCAGCGCGGGGCCGACCGGCGGCGCCGGGTTGGCCGCACCGGCGTTGATCTGGAGCTTGATAAGCCCCGTGACCTTCTTCTTCTTGGGAGGCATGTCTCTCCGGGTCCTTCCGAGAGGTGATTGCTGGTGCGTGCGGAACCGGGGCGACACCCGGTCGCCAGCACACACATCGGACCAGGCTAACGCGTCGGCGCCGCTGGACCAAAACGGATTCGGGGCGGGGGCCCTCGGCCCCCGCCCCGGATCCGAAGACCGTGGACTAGTTCTTCTGGATCTGGTCGAAGGAGAGCTCGACCGGGGTCTCCCGGCCGAAGATCTCGACCAGGCCCTTGACCTTCTTCGAGTCGGGGTTGATCTCGTTGATGGTCGCCTGGAGGGTCGCGAACGGGCCGTCGGTGACGGTGACCGAGTCGCCGACCTCGAAGTCCAGCACCTGGATCTCGGTCGGCTTGACCGGCGAGGGCTTGCCGGCCTCCTTGGCGGCCTGGCGCTCGACGTCCGGGGCGAGCATCTTGACGACCTCGTCCAGGGTCAGCGGGTACGGGTCGTAGGCGTTGCCGACGAAGCCGGTGACACCGGGGGTGTTGCGCACGACGCCCCAGGACTCCGGGGTGAGGTCCATGCGGACCAGGACGTAACCGGGGAGCTTGTTCTGGCGGATGGTCTTGCGGTCGCCGTTCTTGATCTGGACGACCTCCTCCTGCGGCACCTCGGCCTGGAAGATGTACTCCTCGACGTTCAGCGAGACGGCGCGCTGCTCCAGGTTCTGCTTCACCCGGTTCTCGTAGCCGGCGTAGGTGTGGATCACGTACCACTCACCCGGCATGAAGCGCAGGTCCTCGCGGAACTTGGCGACCGGGTCGACCTCGGCCTCGGCCTCGGCGGACTCCTCGGCCTCGGTCTCCTCGTCGGCCTCGCCGGCCTCGGCGGCGAGCTCCTCGGTGCCGTCCTCCGCCTCGGCGGCCTCCACGTGCAGCGCGGACTCCTCGGCGGCCTCGCCGGACTCGGCCTCGTCGTACGCCTCGACCTCGTCCTCGTCGCTGTCCGCGGCGTCGACGATCTGCTCGGCGGACTCGGCGTCGTCAGCCAGCTCGGCCGCGTCCAGCTCGGCGGCGACATCCGCCTCGCGGACGGTCTCGTCGGCGTCGTACAGGGGGGACTCAGACACGGTGGCTGCTTCTTTCCTGGAGATGGTGAAGGTGGCGCGCTCCGAAACCGGACCGGCGCGCGGCCGCTCGCGCGGGCGCCAGGAGAGGTCTCGGAGACTTCAACAGTACCGAGTCCACGGTACGCGCGCGTACGTCCGCCGCCGACAGCTCGACCCGGGCCGAGGATTCGGCCCGGGTCGGGAGGTGGTTCGGAGGTGGGGCTCGATCAGCCGAAGACCAAGAGGCTCAGCTTGGCGAAGCCGTAGTCGAGGCCGTAGACGAAGCCCATCACGACCACGACGAAGGTCACCACGACGGCGGTGTAGTTGGTGAGCTCGCTCCTGGTGGGCCAGACGACCTTGCGCAGCTCGGCGATGATCTGGCGGTAGAACAGGCCCATCCGCGCGAAGAGGCCCTTCTTGGCCCGCTTGCCGGACTTCTTCTGCTTGCCGGACTTCTTGCCGTCCTCGGCAGCAGCGGTCTCGGCAGCGCCGTCGGTCCCCTCGGGGTTGCCGCTCTCAGGCGTTGCGGTGGAGCCCGTGGTCTCCGTCACTCGTCCTCACCTGAATCCGGGTCCGGCCGAACATCGCCTGCGTACCCGGTTCAGGCACGAGCGGTCGGCTCAAGCGGTGCTGATCGGTGCCCTCTCCGCATCAAGCCCGCTCGCTCTGTGGAGCGAACGGGCTGAGTACGGATCAAGCAGCAGGGCAAGAGGGACTCGAACCCCCAACCGCCGGTTTTGGAGACCGGTGCTCTACCAATTGAGCTATTGCCCTACGGAACCTCGCGGCCCCTGGTGGCGACCAACCTACCGCATCTCCCCCCGCCGTCTGCACAGGCGGTGAAAGCTCCGGTCTTTTCCGGTGGGCCGTCGAGGAGCGAGTGTACGTGGTCGGAGGCTGTTTGGTCGAACCTCTTCTTCCGGGGCCGCCGCCCGACCGGCGGATGTCCGGCCGGGCGCGTCGACCACCGGCGGATCGGCGGGGGCCGCGATGCGGACGGAGCCGTACGGATGGTGAAACCGCGATGACCGGTCCGTCCCGGTTCTGCGACGATGCAGGCATGAGCGCTTCCACCCCGCAGCCCGACCCTTCCATCCGCCCCGCCGACCGCCGGGTCTCCGCCCGGATCGGCGCGATCGCCGAGTCCGCGACCCTCGCCGTGGACGCCAAGGCCAAGGCCCTCAAGGCGGCCGGCCGTCCGGTGATCGGCTTCGGTGCCGGCGAGCCCGACTTCCCCACGCCGGACTACATCGTCGAGGCGGCCGTCGAGGCCTGCCGCGACCCGAAGAACCACCGTTACACCCCGGCGGGTGGCCTGCCCGAGCTGAAGGCCGCGATCGCCGCCAAGACGCTGCGCGACTCGGGCTACGAGGTGGACGCCTCCCAGGTGCTGGTCACCAACGGCGGCAAGCAGGCGATCTACGAGGCCTTCGCCGCGATCCTGGACCCGGGCGACGAGGTCATCATCCCGGCCCCGTACTGGACCACCTACCCGGAGTCGGTCCAGCTGGCCGGCGGTGTCCCGGTGGAGGTCGTGTCCGACGAGACCACCGGCTACAAGGTCTCGGTCGAGCAGCTGGAGGCCGCCCGCACCGAGAACACCAAGGTGGTGCTGTTCGTCTCCCCGTCCAACCCGACCGGCGCGGTGTACACCGAGGCCGAGGCCGAGGCGATCGGCCGCTGGGCGCTGGAGCACGGCCTGTGGGTGCTCACCGACGAGATCTACGAGCACCTGGTCTACGGCGGCGCGAGCTTCACCTCGCTGCCGGCCCTGCTGCCCGAGCTCGCCGACAAGTGCATCGTGGTCAACGGCGTCGCCAAGACCTACGCCATGACCGGCTGGCGGGTGGGCTGGGTGATCGGCCCCAAGGACGTGATCAAGGCCGCGACCAACCTGCAGTCGCACGCCACCTCGAACGTCTCCAACGTCGCGCAGCGCGCCGCGCTGGCCGCCGTCGCGGGCGACCTGGACGCGGTGGCCGAGATGCGCGAGGCCTTCGACCGCCGCCGCAGGACCATCGTGCGGATGCTCAACGAGATCGAGGGCGTCCTGTGCCCCGAGCCCGAGGGCGCCTTCTACGCGTACCCGTCGGTCAAGGGCCTGCTGGGCAAGGAGATCCGCGGCCGTCGCCCGCAGACCTCCGGCGAGCTGGCCGCGCTGATCCTGGACGAGGCCGAGGTCGCGGTCGTCCCGGGCGAGGCCTTCGGCACCCCCGGCTACCTGCGGCTCTCCTACGCGCTGGGCGACGCCGACCTGGTCGAGGGCGTCAGCCGGCTCCAGAAGCTGCTCGGCGAGGCCACCGACTGACCTCCCAGGTCAACACGACATTTGGGATTCACCCGGCGCACCGCCCTCTTTCACCCCTTCGGGGGATGGGAAGAGGGCGGTTCCCGTTCGGGGGCCGCATACGGCAGTATCGGAAAATGGAACGCCTGTTGAACCCGCGAGACGTCAGGGGCCTCCCGAAGGCCCACCTGCACCTGCACTTCACCGGCTCGATGCGGCCCGCCACCCTGCTGGAGCTGGCCGCCAAGCACGGCGTCCGGCTGCCGGAGGCCCTCAGCTCCGGCGAGCCGCCCAAACTGCGGGCCACGGACGAACGCGGCTGGTTCCGCTTCCAGCGCCTCTACGACACCGCCCGCTCGGTGCTCCGCGACGAGTCGGACATCCGCCGGCTGGTCCTGGAGACCGCGGAGGACGAGCGGCGGGAGGGCTCCCGCTGGCTGGAGATCCAGGTCGACCCGACCTCCTACGCGCCCCGGCTGGGCGGGCTGATCCCCGCGCTGGAACTGATCCTGGACGCCGTCGAGCACGCCGCCGCGGCCACCGGGGTGGGCATCCGGGTACTGGTCGCGGCCAACCGGATGAAGTCCCCGATGGACGCCCGGACGCTGGCCCGGCTCGCCGTCCGCTACGCCGACCGCGGCGTGGTCGGCTTCGGCCTCTCCAACGACGAGCGCCGCGGCCTGGCCCGCGACTTCGACCGGGCCTTCGAGATCGCCCGCAAGGGCGGGCTGCTGGCCGCCCCGCACGGCGGCGAGCTCGCGGGGCCGGAGTCCGTCCGGGACTGCCTGGACGACCTGGGCGCCGGCCGGATCGGCCACGGCGTCCGGGCCGCCGAGGACCCGCGGCTGATGGCCCGGCTGGCGGACCGCCAGATCACCTGCGAGGTCTGCCCGTCCTCCAACGTCTCGCTCGGCGTCTACGAGCACCCCGAGGAGGTGCCGCTGCGCCGGCTGTTCGACGCCGGGGTGCCGCTGGCGCTCGGCGCGGACGACCCGCTGCTGTTCGGCAGCCGGCTCGCCGCCCAGTACGACCTGGCCCGGGACGTCCTGGGCTTCGGCGACGCCGAACTCGCCGAGCTGGCACGGCAGTCGGTGCGCGGCTCGTGCGCGCCGGAGGCCGTCCGCAAGGAGCTGCTGGCGGACATCGACGCCTGGCTGGTGGACGGGCAGGCACCCACCGGGTCCTAGGTCCTGGAGCTGTCCGGCCCAGGGCTGTCCGGTCCTAGAGCTTGACGCCCACCATCACCGGCTCGTTCACCAGCTCCACCCCGAAGGCCTCGCGGACCCCGTCCCGGATCTCCCGGGCCAGGGCCAGCAGGTCCTCGGCGGTGGCCGCGCCGCGGTTGGTGAGCGCCAGGGTGTGCTTGGTGGAGAGGGTCGCCGGGCCGTCGCCGTAGCCCTTGCCGAAGCCCGCCCGGTCGATCAGCCAGGCCGCCGAGGTCTTGGTGCAGCCCTCCGGGGCCGGGTAGGCGGGGGCGTTCTCGGTGCCCGGACGGGTGCGGA
>CBJMI02800__coassemble_624_pt1 | contig 19849 bp, 13 predicted proteins | sample CBJMI02800__metabat2_low_PE_003 | metagenome-assembled genome bin CBJMI02800
TGTACAGCGAGGCGAACTTCATCTCCCGGCCGCCGAGCTTCTTGCCCAGGTACTCGGGGGTGCGCCCGACCATCAAGCCCGCGACGAACACCGCCACGATCGCCAGGATCAGCATGCCGTAGAGGCCGGAGCCGGTGCCGCCGGGCGCGATCTCGCCCAGCATCATGTTGAAGATCGCGATGCCGCCGCCGAAGGGCGTGAACGAGTCGTGGAAGGAGTTGACCGCACCCGTCGAGGTCAGCGTCGTCGAGGCGGCGAACAGCGAGCTGGCGGCGATGCCGAAGCGCTGCTCCTTGCCCTCCATCGCGCCGCCGGCGGCCTGCAGGGCACTGCCGTGGTGCTGCGACTCGGCGAGGGTCATCAGGGCCACCGAGGCGACCCAGAACAGGCCCATCACCGCGACGATCGCGTAGCCCTGGCGGTTGTCACCGACCATCTTCCCGAAGGTGCGCGGCAGGGCGAAAGGGATCACCAGGAGCAGGAAGATCTCCAGCCAGTTGGTGAAGCCGGTCGGGTTCTCGAACGGGTGGGAGGAGTTGGCGTTGAAGAAGCCGCCGCCGTTGGTGCCCAGTTCCTTGATGACCTCCTGCGAGGCCACCGGCCCGCCCGGGATCTTCTGGACGTCACCGGCGAGGCCGGCCACCTCGTGGAAGCCGTGGAAGTTCTGGATCACGCCGTTGGCCGCCAGGACCAGCGCGAACACGATCGCGATCGGCAGCAGCAGGCGCAGGTTGATCCGGACCAGGTCGACCCAGAAGTTGCCGAGCCGGTCCGTCCTGTTGCGGGTGAACCCCCGGATCAGCGCCGCCACGATGGCGATGCCGACAGCCGCGGAGACGAAGTTCTGCACCGCCAGGCCCGCCATCTGCACCAGGTGACCCATCGCGGACTCGCCCGCGTAGGACTGCCAGTTGGTGTTGGTGACGAACGAGATCGCGGTGTTCCAGGCCTGGTGGCCCTCCATCTGCGGAACACCGAGGTTCAGCAGCAGGAACGTCTGCAGACGGATCAGGCCGTAGAGGAAGAGGACGGACACCGCCGAGAAGGCCAGCACCGAGCGCAGGTACACCGGCCAGCGCTGATCGGCGTCACCGTCCACACCGATCACCCGGTAGATGCCGCGCTCGGCTCTGAGGTGCCGGGAGGTGGTCAGGATACGGGCGATGTAGTCGCCCAGAGGGCGATAGCACAGGACCAGCGCGGCCACGAGGGCCAGGACCTGCAGCCAGCCCGCGAGAGTGGAGCTCATGTCAGAACTTCTCCGGGTAGATCAGCGCGAGAATGAGGTAGCCGACGAGGGCGACGGCCACGATGAGACCTGCGATGTTCTCGGCGCTCATGCGCCCACCTCGCTGCGCTCGGCAGGCACTTCGCGCAACCCGCACCTCTCGATGGTTCGCTCGCTGCGCTCACTCACAGCTTCTCCACCCCCCGCGCGATCAGGGCGATGACGGCGAACACGGCGACCGTGACACCGACGTAGATGAGATCGGACATGGGCTCCACCAGACTGGCTAGAGGATGTGCTCACGAGCGGACAGGACGGCCTCGCGGCACCGGCTGAAACCGGCGGGAGCAGCAAACCAGCCGTGCAGGGCGCATCAGGCTTCCCTGATGCCGTCCATACGGGTGGTCCGGAAACATTGACGCGGCGTTGATGTCCGCGTCATGCACCCGAGACCGCGGCTTGTCCTGAACGTTTCGGTCGGCCGACGGCTGAGCTCACTGCTACATCCGCATCCGCATCCGGCAGACCACCGCATCGGTGTGCCGCCGCAGGGCGCGGTCGATCACCACGCCGCGCCGGTTCTGCAAGGGCCGCTCCCACCAGTGCGCGGGCTCCACCTCGGGGATCAGCACGGTGAGCCGGTCGTAGGCGTGCTCCGCGCCGAGCTCGTTGACGAAGTCTGCGATCGGCCGGCCGAGGCGCCGGTGGTCGTCCGGGATCTCCACCAGCGGCACGCCGGGCTGCCACAGCTCCCAGTCCCGGCGCAGCGCCTCCGCCTGGGCCCTCTCGTGCACCACGGTCACCGCGAGCACCTCGTCTCCCAGCGACAGCGCCGCCGACAGGCCGTCCCGGGTGAGCCGGGTGATCGCCGTCACCGGGACCACCACCAGGCTGCGCCGGCGAGTCACCGCGCCCGGCACCCGGCCCAGCTCCAGCCGCTCGCCGATCCGGGCGTAGCTGCGGTGGATCGCCTCGAACAGCACCACCAGCAGCGGCAGGGCCACCGCGATGCCCCAGGCGCCCTCGGTGAACTTGGTGCCGGTGACGACCAGGGTGGCGACGCCCGTCAGCAGTGCGCCGAAACCGTTCAGCAGGGCCTTCCACCGCCAGCCGTCCGGCCGGCCGCGGAACCAGTGCCGGACCATCCCGACCTGGCAGATCGTGAAGCCGACGAACACGCCGATCGAGAACAGCGGCACCAGGCTGTTGACGTCGCCGCCGGAGCCGACCAGCAGCCCGGCCGAGACCACGGCGAGGAACAGCACGCCGTGCCGGTGGACCTGGCGGTCGGCGCGCAGCGCGAAGACGTGCGGGAGGTGGTTGTCCCGGGCCAGCAGGTCCATCAGCACCGGCAGGCCGCCGAAGGAGGTGTTGGCGGCCAGCCCGAGCAGCACCACGGTGGCGAACTGGACGACGAAGAAGCCGACGCCGTGGCCGAGAGAGGCATCGGCGAGCTGGGCCAGCACGGTCACCCCCTCGACCGGCTGGAGGTGGAAGCGCCCGATCAGCACGGCCAGCCCGATCAGCATCACGCCGAGCAGGGCGCCCAGCGCGACCTCGGTGTGCTGCGCCCGCTTCACCCGCGGAGTCCGGAAGGACGGGACGGCGTTCGCCACCGCCTCCACCCCGGTCAGGGCCGAGCACCCTGCCGCGAAGGCCTTCAGCAGCAGCAGCGCACCGACCGCGGTGGCGTTCCCGGCGAGTACCGAGGCGTGACCCGCGGCGGCCTCGGTGCTTACCGGGGCGTCCCGGAAAAGACCGACCACCACGATCGCCAGGATCGACAGCACGAACACGGCCGTCGGCACCATGAACCAGCGCGCCGACTCGGCTATCCCGCGCAGGTTCACCGCGGTGACGAGCGCGAGCACGCCCAGGCAGAGCCAGACCCGGTCGTCGTACAGACCCGGCACGGCCGAGGTCAGCGCGGCCACGCCGGCGGTCACCGACACCGCCACGTTCAGGACGTAGTCGATGACCAGCGAGGCGGCGGCGGTCAGCGCCGTCCGGCGGCCCAGGTGTGCCTTGGCGACCGCGTAGGAGCCGCCGCCGTCCGGGAACGCCGCGATCACCTGCCGGTAGGAGGCCACCAGCACCGCCAGCAGCACGGCGATCGCGACCGTGACAGGCAGGGTGAAGCCCAGCCCGTACGCGCCGGCGGCGGCCAGCACCAGCACGATCGACTCCGGGCCGTACGCCACCGAGGCCATCGCGTCCAGCGACAGCGCCGCCAGCCCACCCATCGCGGTGAGCCGGTGCCGTTCGTCGCCCGCCCCGGCATCCGGCGGTTCGAGCTCGGCCGTCACGGCCGGGGTAGTGGTGTCGGACATGCGTTCTCCATCGATCGTGTTTGCCACGATCGTGGAGCGCTGCCGTCCCTCGTATTCCGTTTGCTACACGCCCTTGATGCGAGCCGCGCGCACCTTGACGCGATCTTGACGGCGCCGACCTGCCGCGGCCCCGGGGCTCTCGTCCTCCGCGGTCCGGACAAGTGCCGCCAGGGGCCGCGAGGGTGCACCCGGTGTCGGTGGCACGCGACACCGGGTGAATTCAGGGGGTCAGCTCTGCCCGGCCCTGCGACCGTGGTTCGCCTTCTTCTTCCTACGGGCCTTCTTCTTGCGGGCGCGCTTGGACATCGTGATCTTTCTCGCGATCGTCGGGTTGAAGCGTCGGTCGGTGCGGTTCAGACGGCCCGGCCGACCAGTTGGTCGGCGAGCTTGGCCAGGCGCTTCAGCGAGCGCTCCTCCTGGGTGACCGGCGCAGGCGGCGCGATGACCTCACCGTCGAAGTAGGCGCCGTTGGCGACGACCGTCTCGGGCAGGCAGAGCCGTACCACTGCTGCCGCGCCCTCGGCGGCCGGGGCGCCGACCCGCCCGTACAGCGGCAGCAGCGCCGTGTCACACGGACCCGGGTTGACACTGACGGCGGTGACGCCGGAGCCGGCCGGGGCCATGTCGGCCGTCGCCATGGTCAGCGCGAGCTGCGACTGCGCGTACGCGGCGACCCGCGAGTACTTCTTCACCCGGTGCGGGTCCGACCAGTTCATCGAGGCGGTGCGGTGCAGTGAGGACGACACGTTGACGATCCGCGCATCGCCGGCCGCCGACAACGGGGCGCGCAGCAGCTTGGAAAGGAGGTGTGCGGCAAGGAAGTTGACCTGCAGCGAGACCTCGTTGCCGTCATCGGTGAGCGTGCAGCGCTCGGGGGCCGTCGCGGCGGCGTTGTTCACCAGCAGGTCGAGTGACGGGTAGTGCTCGACGACCGTGCCGGCCAGCACCGCGACCTCCGACAACTTCGTGAAGTCCGCTGCGAGCTCGACGAGTTGGTCGCGCCGGGCGCCCGCGGCGACCAGGCGCTCCACGGCAGCCTCCGCCTCGGCGGTGGTGCGGGCGTGCACGAGCACGGTCGCGCCGTGCCCGGCGAGGAGCCGGGCGGTCTCCCAGCCGATGCCGGAGGACGCGCCGGTGACGAGGGCGGTGCGGGCGGACAGAACAGCGTCGGACATGACCCATCCAAGGGTGGAAGGCGCCGGCGGGCGCGAAGGCGGGGCAGCACGAAGCCGCCCGCCTCCGGGGCTGCCGGCGCGGAAGTGATGTGATGCGAGGAGAGCGCTCGGCCGTCCCCTGCCCCTCGGAGCCGCTCAGGACAGGGGACGGCCGGCGGTGATCGGCACGGGCGACGGCGAACGGATCCGGGCCCGTGCGCGCGGCCGGTGACCAGCGGGAAGGAGTTCGGTCCTACCGGACGGCGGCGGCGACCGCGACAGCGACGATCCGCGGCCGGCTATGCGGCGGGCGGTCGTGGTGGCGTGTCGAGCGGTGCATGTCCCCCATCAAAGCCCTCCGCGGTGCCCGGGGCAAGCCCGTTCGGTCTCCCTGACGAACCCCTGACGTGCCGCCGGCGCCTCGTTGACGGTGTACCGGGCCGGCCCGGCCCTTCCCTGCCGACGAACACACGTCCGACACGGCGTCAGGGGGCTGTCAAGGAAGTCGCGCAGCACGCCAAACCCTCGTCAAGACGTGCCTGTCGCGTGACGATCCGGTGCTTCGCTGTGCGGCGTTCCCCGTCGCTCCCCGAACCGCCGCCCTCCTCCCCGGGCGGCCCGGAAGGTCCCCCGAGACGATGCGCCGTTCGGCCCCCAGCACACCGGACACCACCGACGACCACCAGGACTGGTTCCGCCGCCCGGCTCCCGAGCCACCGCCGAGCCATCGGCCGTCCCGGCCCGCAACCGACCGCCGCCGGCTGATCACCCGCCGGCAGCTCGCCGAGGCGCTGCCCGCCGCCGTCCGCAAGCTGAACCCGCGCGCGATGGTGCGCAACCCGGTGATGCTCGTGGTCGAGACCGGCTCCGCCCTCACCACCGTCACCGCCGTCATCCACCCGAGCGTCTTCGCCTGGGTGATCTCCTTCTGGCTCTGGCTGACCGTGCTCTTCGCCAATCTGGCCGAGGCCGTCGCCGAGGCACGCGGCAAGGCGCAGGCCGACTCGCTGCGCGCAGCCCAGGCCGGTACGACCGCCCGGCGGCTGCTGCACTGGCGGGTCGGCACCCGTGACCACCGCCACGAGGTGCTTCCCGCCGAGGAGTTGATGCTGCACGACATCGTCCTCGTACCCGCCGGCGAGGTGATCCCGCAGGACGGCGAGGTGGTCGAGGGCGTCGCCAGCGTCGACGAGTCGGCGATCACCGGCGAGTCCGCGCCGGTGATCCGCGAGTCCGGCGGCGACCGCACCGGCGTCACCGGCGGCACCAGGGTCCTCTCCGACCACCTGGTCATCCGCGTCACCGCCCGGCCCGGACAGAGCTTCATCGACCGCATGATCGACCTCGTCGAGGGGGCGAACCGGCAGAAGTCCCCCAACGAGATCGCGCTGAACATCCTGCTCGCCTCGCTCACCATCGTCTTCATCCTCTCCGTCGTCTCGCTCCAGCCGATGGCCATCTACGCCCACGCCACGCAGACCAACATCGTGCTGGTGGCGCTGATGGTCGCGCTCATCCCGACCACGATCGGCGCGCTGCTCTCGGCCATCGGCATCGCCGGGATGGACCGGCTGGTGCAGCGCAACGTCGTCGCCCTCTCCGGCCGGGCGGTGGAGGCCGCCGGAGACGTGGACGTGCTGCTGCTCGACAAGACCGGCACCATCACCCACGGCAACCGCCGGGCCGTCGCGCTGCACCCACTGCCCGGCGCGACGACGGAACAGCTCGCCGAGGCGGCCCAGTTGGCGTCCGTCGCGGACGAGACCCCGGAGGGGCGCTCTCTCGTCGAGCTGACCGAACGCCAGTACTGGGTGCCGCCACGCTCCCCCGGCGAACTCGGCGAGCAGCGGCCCGTCCCGTTCACCGCGCACAGCCGGATGAGCGGCGTCGACCTCGCCTGGCCGGACGGCACCGCCTGCCTCATCCGCAAGGGCGCGGCCGCCGCCGTCGCCCGCTGGGTGATCGACTCCGGCGGGCACCTGCCCATGGAGGCCAAGCCCCTGGTCGACCGGATCGCCGAAGCCGGCGGCACCCCCCTCCTCGTCGCCGTCCACGACCGCCACGGCGCCCGCGCGCTCGGCGTCGTCGAGCTCAAGGACGTCGTCAAGCAGGGCATCGCCGAACGCTTCGCCGAACTGCGCCGGATGGGCATCCGCACCGTCATGGTCACCGGCGACAACCCGCTGACCGCGAAGGCCATCGCCGAGGAGGCCGGGGTGGACGACTTCCTCGCCGAGGCCACCCCCGAGGACAAGCTCGCCCACCTCAAGCGCGAACAGGCCGCCGGCAACATGGTCGCCATGACCGGCGACGGCACCAACGACGCCCCCGCCCTCGCCCAGGCCGACGTCGGTGTCGCGATGAACTCCGGGACCCCGGCCGCCAAGGAGGCCGGCAACATGGTCGACCTCGACTCCAACCCGGCCAAGCTCATCGACATCATCCGGGTCGGCAAGCAACTCCTCATCACCCGGGGCGCGTTGACCACCTTCTCGATCACCAACGACGTGGCCAAGTTCTTCGCGATCATCCCCGCGATGTTCGCGAACGCCCACCCCGGACTGCACCACCTCAACATCATGGAACTGCACAGCCCCACCTCGGCGATCGCCTCCGCGATCATCTTCAACGCGCTGATCATCGTCGCCCTGATCCCGCTGGCCCTGCGCGGCGTGCGCTACCAGCCCGCCTCCGCCACCGACCTGCTCCGGCGCAACCTGCGCGTCTACGGACTCGGCGGGCTGATCCTGCCCTTCCTCGGCATCAAGGCCATCGACCTGCTGATCCAGTTCGTCCCCGGCCTCGGATAGCCACACCGGCCCGCCGCCTCCGGAACACCACCGGGGCGGCGCGCCTCAACCAGGACGGCGCTCGGTCCCCTCGCCCACCGGAAGGCGCTCGACGCGGATCGCCCGGCGCGGCAACGCGGCCGGCAGCGACAGCACCAGGGCGGCGGCGGTGAAGAGGACGAAGTGCTCGCTCTCGATCCCCGTTCCGGACCAGCCGAGTTCGGCATGGCGGTGTTCGGCGAAGGCGTTGCAGCACAGCCATGCGGACATGCCGACCACCGGCGCGGCCAGCGGCCGGGAGAAGCCTCCGGCCAGTGCGGCCAGCCCGGTGTACGCGATGTACGGGAACCAGCCGGCGTGGAGCTCGCCCAGCCGGCCGAGGCCGAGCGCGAGCGCACCGCCGGCGACCAGGGCCACCGTGCCGGACACCGCGACCGGCAAGCGGTCGAGGACGGGGCGGTAGCGACGGCCGCCGGGGCGGGCCGAGTACATGCGCATGGTCCTGTCCCAGCTTCGCCGCGAGTTCGTTCGACGCCACCCAAACCCGACGGCCACGGGCCCGCCGCCCCCCTTGACGGAATCCTGACGCCGCCGCCCGAGATCCCAACGCGGTCTTGACGTCCCGGGTCGCCGACCAGCCCGGTCCCACGGCATCAGGCCACCGCTCGGGCCAGGCTGATCACGTAGGCGGTGCCGCCGCCAGGTGCCTCCTCGACGGTCAGCTCACCGTTCATCGCTTCCACGAAGCCCCGCACCACCGCCAGGCCCGCCGGTTCCCGGGCGGGATCCTCGCGGACGGCCATCCGGACGTCCACCCGCCCGGCCACCACACCGGCGTCGACCACCGCCCCCGATCCCGCCGCCCCCCAGGCCAGGACGTCCGCGAACACCCGTTCCAGGAGCCCGGCGTCGGCGAGCACCCGTGGCAGCCCCGGCTCCAGGTCGACCCGAACGCCCGGTACGCCCTCGGCAGCGGACCGCACCACCTCGGCCACCACCGTCGGCCGCAGCACCACCGGCATCACCCCGGCCCGCAGCCGGCTCAGGTCCAGCAGGTTGGCGACCAGCCGCTCCATCCGCTCCACCTCGGCGCCGACCCGCTGCCCACCCGGGCCCGGCATCCGTTCGGCCTCCTGGCGCACCGCCGCCAGCGGCGCCCGCAGGTCCTGCCCGACGGCCTCCAGCAACGCGGTGTGCAGCGCGTCGGTGTACGCGAGCACCTCCGCCGCCGACGCCTGCGCGGCCAGCCGCTCACGCTCCCGTGCCAGCTTCAGCTGGGTGACGTACGGCCCGAGCAGTCGGGTGTCCTCCTCGTTGAGCGGTGCGCCGCGAAGGACCAGCACCGCGTCGTCGCCGAGGTCGACGGAGAAGGACGCCTCGTCGGGCCGCAGCGGCACCTCCGCCCCGGCCGAAGCCGCCGGTTGCCAGAGCGCGCCCGTACGCACCAGCACGGCAGCCGCGTCCAGCCCGAACACCTGCCGCAGCTCCGCGACCAGATCGGGCAGCACCCGCGGCCCCGACTCCACCGTCTCCCCCGCCAGCCTGGTGAGGACGGCCGCCTCCGCTCGCGCCCGGCCCGCCTGCTGCGAGCGCCGCGTCAGGCCGTCGATCAGATGGGAGATCACCCCGGCCACCGCGAGGAACACCAGCAGGGCCGCGACGTCCGCACCCCGATCGACCGTCAGGCTGTGCCAGGGCGTGGTGTAGAAGTAGTCCGCCGCCAGCGCCCCGGCCGCCGTGCTGCCCGCCGCCGGCAGCAACCCGCCCAGCCGAGCCGTCCCCGCCACCACCAGCAGCAGGCACAGCAGCACACCGGACAGACCCAGCGAGCCGCGCAGCGGCGACAGCGCCCACGCCAGCGCAGCCACCCCGACCGGACCGAACAGCCACGCCATCCGGCGCCGCCGGACCGGCACCAGTGCCGGGCGCCGACGCCGGGGTGCGGGCGGCACCGTCAGCAGCCCCGGCTCCGGCGGCGGCAGCACCCGCACGTCGATCGGCCCGGCCAGCCGGATCACCCGGTTGATCACCGAGCCGGAGACCAACTCGCGCAACCGGCTGCGGCTCGTCGGCCCCAGCAGGATCTGGGTGGCGCTCTCCGACCGGGCGAAGTCCACCAGCGCCCGGGCCGGGTCACCGCCGCTCACCTCCACGTAGCTGCCGTGCAGCTCCCGCAACAGCGCCCGCTGCGCCGCCAGGCCCGGCGGCTCACGCTGCGCCGTGCCGTCGTCCAGCCGGACGTGCACGCCGATCAGGTCCCCGTGCACCCGGGCCGCCGTGCGGGCTCCCCGCCGGATCAGGTGCTCGCCCTGCGGGGCGCCGTTGAGGGCGACCATGATCCGTTCCTTGGTCTCCCAGGGCGCCCGGATGCCGTGCCGGGCCCGGTAGTCGGCCAGCTCCTCCTCCACCCGGTCCGCCAGCCACAGCAGCGCCAGCTCCCGCAGGGCGCCCAGGTTGCCGGCCCGGAAGTAGTGGTCCAGCGCCACGTCGATCCGGTCCGGCGCGTAGATCTCGCCCTGCGCCATCCGCGCGCGCAGCGCCTGCGGGCTCAGGTCGACCAGCTCGATCCGCTCGGCCGCCCGAACCACCTCGTCGGGGATGGTCTCGCGCTGCGCGACACCGGTGATCTGCTCGACGACGTCGTTGAGGCTCTCGAGGTGCTGGATGTTGAGCGTCGTCGCCACGTCGATCCCGGCGTCCAGCAGCTCCCGCACGTCCTGCCAGCGCTTCGCGTGCCGCCCGCCGGGCACGTTGGTGTGCGCGAGCTCGTCCACCAGCGCGAGAGCCGGGCGGCGCGCCAGCAGGGCTTCCACGTCCAGCTCGGTCAGTTCCGTCCCCCGGTACGACACCGGCCGCCTCGGCAGCACCGGCAGATCGCCCAGCTGCTCCTCCGTACCGCGCCGGCCGTACGTCTCCACCAGGCCGACCACCACGTCCAGCCCCTCAGCTCGCAGCCGCCGCCCCTCCCGGAGCATGGCGTACGTCTTCCCCACCCCCGGCGCCGCCCCCAGGAACACCCGCAGCTTCCCGGTCACCGCCGCCTGGCCACCTCCTCCGCTCCCACGTCCATGCTCCGTCCTTCGGGGTCGACCGGCCCTACCCGACGTGGACACGGGGACGTCGGGAGCGGTCCGGCTCCGCCTCCCGCAGCACCTCGCGGGTGACCGGGGCGACCTCGCCCTGTCCGAACAGGAAGAAGCGCAGGAAGTGGCCGACCGGGCCGCCTTCGGTCCACTCGAAGTAGATGTGCGGGATCTGCCCGGTGCGGTCCCGGATCGTCAGCAGCAGGGCCGCCAGGGCGTTCGAGACGCTGGTGCTCTCGAGCGACAGCACCCGGTAGCGGTCGTGGAGCACCTCCCCGCGCACGGTGAGCACCGACTCGAACTCGGACGGGTCCCGGACCGTCACCTCGACGAAGACCAGGTCGAGGTCGGCCGGGATGTCGTGGTGCGCCCGGATCTCCCGCTTCTTCTCCTGGTACTCCGCCAGGTCCCGGCTGTTCGGCTCGTTGGCGATCAGGCGCATCGGCCGGTGGGTGTAGTCGCGGACGAACCGTTCGGCGGCCTCGTCCAGTACCACGGCTGTGACCCGCAGCTCGAAGGCCCGCTTGAGCCGGGACAGGAACGAGACCAGGACGATCCCGCCGATGAAGCAGGCGCCGATCTTCACACCGTCCGGGCGTTCGGCGATGTTCGCGCCCGTCGTGTACAGGAAGACCGCCGCGATCACGGCGAAGCCGATGGTCCAGCCGCGCTGCCGGGCCTTGTGGGCGGCGATGGTGACGGCGATGGCGGCCGAGGAGATCAGCACCAGCACACCGGTCGCGTAAGCGCCGCTCTGGGCATCCACGTTCGCGTCGAACAGCCACGTCACCAGGAACCCGATCAGCGTCAGCACGATCACCATCGGCCGCACCGCCCGCGCCCACTGCGGCGCCATGCCGTAGCGCGGCAGGTACCGGGGCAGCAGGTTGAGCATGCCGGCCATCGCCGAGGCGCCGGCGAACCACAGGATCGCGATCGTCGACAGGTCGTAGACGCTGCCGAAGGCGCCACCCAGGTTCTGGTGGGCGAGGTACGCGAGCGCCCGGCCGTTGGCCTGCCCGCCCGCCTCGAACGCGGCCTTGGGGATCAGCACCGTGGTGATGAAGCTCGTCGTGATCAGGAACGCGCTCATGATCACGGCGGCGGTGGTGAGCAGCTTGCGGGCGCCCCGGATCCGGCCGACCGGCTTCTCCTCGGTGTCCTCCGGGTCGCCCTCGATGTGCGGCATCACGGCGACGCCGGTCTCGAAGCCGGACAGGCCCAGCGCCAGCTTCGGGAAGACGATCAGCGCGACGCCGATCATGGCGAACGCGTTGCCGTGCTCGGTCGTGAGCGCGTCGGACCAGTCCGTCACCACGTGCGGGGCCTTCAGCACGTGCCAGATCCCGTTCACCACCACGACGACGTTGAGCGCCAGGTACACCCCGACCAGGACCACCGCCAGGCCGATCGCCTCGCTGAAGCCCTTCAGGAAGACGGCGCCGAGCAACGCGACCAGCAGCAGGGTGATCAGCATCTGCCTGCCGGAGAGCGCACTGTGCAGGCCCGGGTTCTCCACCAGGTGCGCGGTCGCATCCGCCGCCGACAGGGTGATGGTGATCATGAAGTCCGTCGCCGCGAACCCCAGCAGCGCCAGCACGAACAGCTTCCCCTGCCAGAACGACAGCAGCCGCTCCAGCATCGCGATCGACCCCTCACCGTGCGGACTCTCCTGCGCCACCCGCCGGTACACCGGCAGCGCGCCGAACAGCGTCACGATCACCAGCACGATGGTCGCCACCGGCGACAGCAGCCCGGCCGCGAGCGCCGCGATACCGGGCTGGTAGCCGAGCGTGGAGAAGTAGTCCAGACCGGTCAGGCACATCACCCGCCACCACCGCTGGCCCTTGTGCTCGACCGGCGCCTCCGCATGCGGCCCCGGGTACTGCTTGGCCATGTCGGACAGGCCCTCCAGCAGCCACGCCCGGAACCCCGTCCGCCGCGCCGACGCAGCCGCACCCGACGAACTCACCCTGCGCCCCTGTCCTCGTCCCCGAACCCGGCGCCACCGAGGAGGCGGCAGGGCGAAAGGCTAAGCGAACAACCGCTCCACTCCCGGTATCCGCTCGCCCGATATCGCCCCATTGGTCCAACGCAATCCGGGGCCCGGTGCTCGGCCGGCGCGGTGCAAGCTGCTCCTACGCCCGGCTACCGCGAGGGCTTCGCCCCGGAGGGCCGGGCGCGTCCCGTCCGCTACGTCCGACGGTCAGCAGGCTGTCCGGCTCCGGGACCACCCCTGCCGGGTGAACCGGTCAGCCCTGGACGCCGTCGAAGGCGACCGCGAGGTGACGGGGCCCGCGCAGCAGTGGGTTCGGCCGGTAGGGCGGCGGGTCTTCGACGAGCCGGGGGTTGGCCAGCCTACGGGCCAGCTCGGTCAGCGCGATCTGGGCCTCCAGCCGGGCGAGGGGGGATCCGAAGCAGTTGTGGATCCCGCCGAGGAAGCTGAGGTGCTGGTTGTCCTTGCGATCGGGGTCGAAGCGGTCGGGGTCGTCGAAGCGGCGCGGGTCCCGGTTGGCCGATGCCAGGCCGAGCCAGACGGTCGAGCCTCTGGGGACGACGGAGCCCTTGACCTCGATGTCGGCCAGGGCGACGCGTGGGAGCGCCAGATGGACGGGGGGCTCGTAGCGCAGCAGTTCCTCGACCATCGGGACCGCGACCTCGGGTTCCTTGACGAGCCGTTCGAGGTGTTCGGGATACCGGAGCAGGGTGAGCATCCCGTTGGTGATGAGGTTGACCGTGGTCTCGTGGCCGGCGATCAGGAGAAGTACGGAGGTGCTCGCGAGTTCGACCATCGACATCTGCCCGTCCGGGCCGTGGTCGGTGGCGAGCGCCGAGAGCAGGTCGTCACCGGGGCTGCGGCGGTGCTCTTCGGCGAGTCCGGCCAGGTACCGGCCGAGCTCGGTCCTGGCCCGCGTCCCGGCGCGCCGCCGCTCCTGGAGGTCCGCGCTCGGGGAGGGGTCCGCGGCGCCGACCATCGCGTCGGCCCAGACGTGGAACCGGGACTCGTCCTCTCGGGGAACGCCGAGCAGTCGGCAGATCACGGTGACCGGGAAGGGGTAGGAGAAGTCGTCGACGATGTCGACGTGGTCCTTGCCCTGGAAGCCGTCGATCAGGCCGGAGACGATCCGGTGCAGTTCGCCCCCCATCTCGTGAACCCGCCTCGGGGTGTGCGGCGGGCCGAACGGACGCATCGCCATGCGTCGCAGCCGGTCGTGCTCGGGCGGGTCGGTTCTGATCATGGAGGGTGGAAGGCCGGCCTCCTCCTCCGCCTGAAGCCCCCCACCGTCCCGCGCGACGAGGTTGCGTTGATCCGAGCTGATCCGCGGGTCGTGCAGCAGGCTGCTGATCTCGTAGTAGCCGCCGACCAGGTACGACCCGTCGTCCTGGCGGGCCACGGGTGTCTTGCGGAGTTCGGCGTAGAGCGGGTACGGGTTGGCGCGGTTGGCGTAGTCGGTGATCTGCTGGAGCAAGGTGCCCGGCGTCATGGAACGGTCTCCTGAGGTGTGGGCGGCGGTCAGGCGCGTGCGGGGGTGAACTGGACGCGGCGTTCGCTGGGGTCGTGGCCGGTGAGGGTCACGGTCGCGCCGTGGCTGGGCAGGGAGGGGTCCGGGAAACCCGTTGGGACCGGTCGCATCCCGCCCGGCTGCCGGTCGACGGTGGCGTAGTCCGGTGGGAAGGGTGCGCGCACCTCGATCTGCTCCCGGTAGAAGTCCAGCCACTTCGCCTGGTCGAAGGTGACGGCGGCGACGATGCGGCCCTGGAAGCCGTAGACGGCGACGAACCGGCGCTCGGCGAGCGAGCCCTGGGTGATGACGAGCTCGTCCCCCATGTTGGGCACCCCGACGGACTTGATGTTGACGCCGAACTGGGAGGACCAGAAGGTCGGCACCCACAGGTGGGCCCGGCGGTCCGGGCCGACGTTGATCATGTTGTGCGCGGCGACCCCGGCCTGCTCGACCGCGTTGCCCCAGTGCTCCAGAGAGAGGAACTGGTACCCGAACAGCGGGTGGGGCGAGCGCGCGACGTCTCCGGCGACGAACACGTCATCGGTGACGATGCCCTGGACGTCGAAGGCACGGCAGCCCGCGTCACACGCGATCCCCCGGGGCCCGGCGGCCAGGCCCGATCCGGCCAGCCACTCGGTGTTCCGGGTCGCACCGAGCGCGATCACCGCGACCTCGACGTCCAGCGAGGTCCCGTCGGACAGGTGGGCGCGCTCGAGCCGGCCGCCGGAGTCGCCCTCCAGTGCCGTCACCATGACGCCCGTGCGCAGGTCCACGCCGTGCTGGCGCTGCAGGTCCGCGGCGACCGCACCGACCACCCCGCCGAGGGCGCCCACCAGCGGCGCCGCCCCGCGTTCGGCAACCGTGACCTCCAGACCCCGCTCGCGACAGGCCGAGGCGATCTCGGAGCCGGTGAACCCGGCACCTACCACCAGCACCCGACTCGGCCTCGCCGACAGCCGCCGTTCCAGCCGGGCCGCGTCCTCGCTGGTGCGCACCGTGAAGACCCCGTCGAGGGCCGCTTCCGCCGCGTTGGACCAGGGCCGGGCCCGCACGCCGGTCGCGATGAGCAGGCGGTCGTAGTCGATCTCCTCACCGTCCGCCAGGCGTACCCGCTTCGCCGCCAGGTCCAGCCCGGTGGCGGCCGTACCGAGCCGCCACTGCGCGTTGACGCTGTTGCGCTGCGGCAGGGTGGTGGCGTCGGCGCGCGCCCGGCCGAGCAGGACCTGCTTGGACAGCGGGGGCCGGTCGTACGGGAGGTCGGGCTCGTCCCCGACCAGCGTGAGCGACCCGCTGAACCCGCCCGTGCGCAGCGCCTCGGCAGCCCGCAGTCCGGCCAGCGAGGCGCCGACGACGACGATCCGCCCGTCGCGCCGGAACGCCTGGACGACTTCGCCCACGGAGACCGCCATCTCAGGCCCCCACCGGCGTGACCCGCGCCTCGTCCGCCTCGACCAGGATCGCCTGGACGGGACAAGCGGCCGCGGCCCGTCGCACCTGCTCGCGGTGCGCCTCGGGGAAGGCGGGGTCGTAGAGAAGCGCTTCCTCACCATGCATCTCGAACACGTCGGGCGCCAGGAAGGCGCACTGCGCGTAGCCCTGACACCGGTTGAGATCGACGACAATCCTCATCCGCGGACCCTGCCCTTCGAACCATACTGTGACGACCCGATCGCACATTGCTACTAACAGTAGTGAGGCATTCCTCTCCCGGGTGCATCGCGGGCCGACCGGACGAAGGACGGCCGTCATTCGCGTCGGCGGCCAGGCGGCCCCCCATTCGGGCGGACTCGAAGGACTTCGACCCTCACCCGCAGGGGATGATCGGCGGCCCTGCCGCCAGGGTTCGTCATCAGCTCGCGCGGGTGACCACGGCGGGTGACCACGGAACTGTCGGAGGACGAGAGCTGCAGTCCTCACACAGGGCCTGCTCGGCGCAAGGCCTGCCCGCGACGGGCGGCGGCCCCACACATGACAGCCGGCCTTGAAGCCGATGTCCGCTACCCGGCCTCCTGGGGCGCGGCACCGTCGACCACGAGGGCCGACTCGACGAACACCCGGTAGCCCCGGACCGGGTCGAACCCGTGGATCTCCTTGGTGTCCAGGGCGTCCATGAAGTCCAGGATGTCCTTGCTGAACTCCTGGCCCGGCACCAGGATCGGGAAGCCGGGCGGGTACGGGGTGACGAAGATGGTCGACACCACCGGCCGGCCGGCGTCGACCCGCCGCCGGCCAACCCGTCGCCGCTCGCGGCTCAGCTCCTCGACGGGACCGCCAGGCTGAAGGAGGCCCGGGAGCGGGGCCGGACGGTGCTGGTCACCGACGCGCTCCCGACCTCGGAGCCCATCCTCCGCGAGCGCGGCTTCCGGGTTGTCACCTCGACCACTCCGTACGTGTACGAGCCCGAGGCCTGAGCCGGGTCACCCGCGGGCGCGTCCGACGCGCCCGCCGTCGATCTGGCCGGCCCACATCTGGAGCCGGCCGAGTGCCGTCTTCACGCACTGCTGTCATGGGTGGGTCCGGCTTTGGAGCGTCATGGGGACGCAAAGCATGTCGACGCTCTCGTCTCCGTGCTGAAAGCCCACGGCACCGGGGCAGAGCGCCAGTACGCCGCCTACCGCCGACGCCACCGTCTCACCGACAGCGTCGACGACCTCGTCGCACACGTCCTCTCTCCGCCGGCACCTCAACTCGCCTGACGGGCAGTGCGCGTGTGGCATCCGAGTCGACTGCGAGACCATCTGCCGCATTCAGGGCTCGCGAGCCTGATCTGACGATGCGCCTTTGGCCGTCGCGGTCCACCACCGGCCACACGGCCAGGCCTCGGGCGCGCATGTGCCGCCGCCCTCCGTTCGAACGGCGGGGTTGACTGGACCGGGGACGGTGCTATGTTGACCGCATGGAGCCCGCTGCCCCCAACGCGTCGGCCAGGACCGCCCCCGGGCGCGCCCCCGTTGTCAGCGGCGCGAGTTGAGCGACTCGACCGGTCCCGGGTCCACCGCACGTCGGCCGGCCTCCGTCCCGCCCGGCGGACGGCCCGGCAGCACCCCACCCACCAGCGGGACGCACCGGGCCGCCCACCTTTTACGAACCGGTGTGTGCGGCGGTCGAGGACGGTCTCGACGATCCCGTTCGGTCCCGACGACGAACGCTCGTGTTCCTGTGAGCCGCCGCAGCGGTTTCGGATCGGGCGCCGTCGGCTCGGGACGCTGTCGGCCGGCCCGCTCAGACGGCGCGGCGTGCGCGCATCCCGCTGCCCCGTTCCAGTTGCTCGGCGAAGTTCAGCCAGTGCTCTCCGCAGATCCGGGCCGCGCGGGCGATGTCGGCGTAGCGGTGGGCCGGCACCCCGCTCATCATCCACCTCCACCGCGCGTCGTCGATCCCGTTCGCCGCGAGGAGCTGCAACAGCGCCCGACCCGACTCGGAGAAGCGCAGCGAGGGGTCCTTGCGCAGGCTCGCGAACTGGTCGGGCCCGGCGACCACGACGGACTCCACCCGGGCGCCGCGCCCCGCGGTCTCCGCGACGACCTTTTCGCGCCCCCTGCGCCCGCCCGCCTCGCCGCCGGCCTGCGCTGCGTTGCGGAGCTTGGCCGGAACCGGGTCCTTGCCCTCGCGGATGCGCTGGCGGACGTCCCTGGCCGTTGCCGGGGCTATCCCTGCCTCCTGCGCGATCTCACGCAACGAAGCGTCCGGGCGGGCCGCGATGACCTGGACGGCGCGGCGCCGGCCGACCTCGCTGTTGACCGGTTTGGAACGCCCGTCGCGGCCGGTGCGGACCTTCACCTGGTCGGTGTCGGCGGTCGTTCGCTTGCGCAGCGCGGAGATCGTGACCGGCGAAAGACCCGTCACCTCGGCGATGCGGCGGTCCGACCACTGGCCATGGCTGCCGATGATGCGTTCGGCCGCCGCTACCCGGTCCCGGCGCGACAGCGGCATGCCGTGTTCGGCGTTGAGCCGGACGGCCAGCACGAAGGCGTCGTCGGCCGTGCCGTCGACGAACTGAACCCGGACGTAGTCCTCTCCTCGCAGCACCGCCGCCTGAACCCGGTGCATGCCGTCGACGATCCGCATGGTCGGCCGGTGCACGACGATGGGCGGCAGCGGGGTCTGTACTTCGGCCAGCATCTCGGCGTGAGCTGCGCTCTCACCGGCTGTTCGTGGTGAGTCGGACGCTACCAATGAGTTGATGGGGATCAGTTCCGTGACTGGCTGCTGCTGAGACGTGTCCGGCGCTGGCGGCCTGGCCCCGTCTGCCGTTGACGCGTAAAGCATCAACGCCTCCTCAGGCATCGTCGGTTCAACGTTTGGCGCACTGACGCTACCAAGAAACTAAACCGACTGTCCCAACTTCTTCTGAACCGATCGCCAGGCCGAGATCCGAACAACCATGCGGCGAGGCAAGGCGATTGGCGGTTGGCGGCCACTGACCAGCGAACTCGGCCGAGGAGGTGTCAGGTCCGGCGATCTCCGTCACACCGCCCGGAGGACGCGGCTCCGCCTGCCGCGCCAGGGCCCCGCCCGACCGGTGCACCGGACGTCCGACCGGGCGGGCCCGGACTCGACCGTCCCCGCCGGCGCCGCGGGCCGCCCCGAGCCGGACCGCGGCGACGTCGATCACTTGGTGCGCTCCCGGGCCCGCCGCCCCGCGCCGTCGACCGCGCGGGGCGTCGACACCCGCCGCAGCGGCAACCGAGCGGAGTCCGGATCTCCTTGACACTCACTCGGCGACCGGGGCCATCATGGTCCGCAATCCACCGAATTCCTTCCGCGGAGATTCCATGCCGAAGAAGAGAAAAGTAGGCCCGCTGAGCGGGCTCGTCGAACGGCATTCCATCGATTTCATCCCCGATAACGAGCGGCACGGCAGACCGTTCAGTCTGTTCACCCTGTGGTTCCCCGCCAATCTGCAAATCAGCGCGGTGGTCACCGGATCGCTCGCCGTGGTGTTCGGGCTCGATGCGCTGTGGTCCCTGGTGGCGCTCCTGGCCGGAAACCTTCTGGGCGGAGCGGTCATGGCCCTGCACGCCGCCCAGGGCCCGCGGCTCGGACTGCCGCAAATGGTGTCCTCCCGGGCCCAGTTCGGGGTCCAAGGGGCGGCGGTCCCGTTGGTCTGCTCGATCGTGATGTACATCGGATTCTTCGCGAGCGGCAGTGTGCTGACCGGGCAGGCCGTCGGGCACCTCACGCACACGGGCGAGACCGCGGGTATCGTGATCTTCGCGCTCGCCACCGCGGTGACGGCCGCGGTCGGCTACCGGCTGATCCATCGCGTCGGAAAGCTCGCGGCGGCGGTCGGCGCCCTCGCCTTCCTCTACCTGAGCGTCGAGCTGGTGCGCACCGCGCCGCTCGGATCGCTCCTCGGACACCACCACTTCTCGGTGCCGCTGTTCCTGCTCGCGATGTCCCTGTCCGCCTCCTGGCAGCTGGGGTTCGGCCCGTACGTCGCGGACTCCTCCCGCTATCTGCCGCGCGACACCGCGCCGCGCTCGGTGTTCTGGGCGACCATGGGCGGCAGCGTGCTCGGCGCGCAGTGGGCGATGGGTTTCGGAGCGCTCACGGCGGCCTGGCACGGGGGCGGGCAGGGCGACGAGGTCGGGAACATCGTCGGAATGAGCGGCTCGGCCGCCGTCACGGTGCTGCTGTATTTCTCCATCGCCTTCGGGAAATTGACGGTCAACGTACTGAACACCTACGGCGGATTCATGTCCGTCGTCACCGGGATCAGCGGATTCCGTCGGATCGGCCCGGTCGGGCCGCTCGCC
>CBJMI02800__coassemble_626_pt1 | contig 19704 bp, 18 predicted proteins | sample CBJMI02800__metabat2_low_PE_003 | metagenome-assembled genome bin CBJMI02800
GCCGAGTGGCGGTCCGAGGGCGGGCATCAGGGCGGACAGGGAGGCCGCCCGCCCCAACGTGGGGCGGGCGGCTTCGGGTGATCCGGGAGGTTCCGCTCTGACAGGCGGTTCAGCTGCCCGAATCGGTCTCGGCTACCACGGCCGCCGACGAGACCAAGACCCGCGCGAAGGCGTCGATCGCCGTCTGGTCGACGCACGCGATCGCGGCTTCCAGCAGGTCATCCCAGTCGGGGCGGAGCTCGTATTCGAGCCGGTGCCCGTTCCGGTGGGTCCCCATCCTGGTGCCCAGCAGATCGTCGAACATCGACGCGGGGAGGACCACGGGTGCCGTGAAGACTTCGCGCTCCACGGCTTCAGGCGCGAACCAGCTCTGACCGAGCTGCAGGGCCAGGTCCACCAGTCGGCCGGAGTCTTCACACCAGACGACCACGTGCCCCAGGACCTCCAGGTCGCCGATGGCCATCGGCGGGATTCCCCACACCGGCAGGTCGAGCGGTTCGCCGCCCTCCGGGACCACCCGCACTGTCGCGGGGACCAGCCGACTCCTCTGCCCCAGGGATCGCAACGCTGCGGCGAACGCCAGGGAAACGAAAGCGGACGAGGGCGCGGGCTGCCCGCTCAGGTGATAGGCAGCAGCTCCGATCAGCCGGTACAGCGGGCGCGCATCCGGCGGAACCCTCAGGTGAAGCCGAGCCGCCTGACGCCAGGGGAATTCGGCCATCCGGTACTGGCCGCCCACGCTGGACGACGGCAGCGGTACCAGGGCAGGCCCTTCCATGCGGTCCTCCTCGCCGAGAGCACTGTCCAGGGCGCCCTCGTCGAGTTCCAGGAAGCGACGAGCGGTTACCGCCAGGGGAGCGTCCGTCTGCCCTGCCGCCTCGAAGAGGTCCAGACTCTCCCGCATGAGAGCGTGGCACTCCGAGAACCCGTCCAAATGCCCCACCCTGTACCGGGTCAACGCGAGGATCGCACGGCGGTGCACAACGGTCGCCATCACCTCCGGCCCGCCATCGGTGTGGGCCTTCAGCAGGATCTCGGCCCTGTCGATCATCGACTCCGCGGCCTGCAGGATCCAGGCCTCGGCGGTCAGCCCCTGCTTGTGCCTGGCCTGGCTACCAGTCATCAGGGCATGTGCCACGTCCACCAACAGGTCCGCGTGGTGGCGCAGGACGTTCACGGCGACCTGTTCGGCGGGCTCCGGGATCCTCGCGGTCAGGGCGAGGGCCTCTTCCAACCGGCCTGTCGACGCCTTGATGATGGCGTCCAGAAAGGACAGCTCCGCGTTCGCCGCCGCTGTCGGTGGGGTGCCCGTCCTGGCTTGTTCGATCACCTGGGCGGCGTCGTCCCAGTTCTGGATCCACACGAGCATCTGGGCCCGCTCCAGCCGGGTGTGGAAGGCGACCGCTGGGGCCACGTCCAGGCTCCGCAGTGCCCTTTCGATCCTGACATTGGCACGGGCAGCATCGGCGAACCGATCCATGGCGACCGCTGCTCGCATCTCGGTGGTGTGGGCAAAGAGCAGATTCTCGGTGAGTTCCGCATCGAGCGCATCAGGCACATTGGCGCTCTCCAGTAGTTCCCGGGCGACTCCGGACACCTGTGCGGCCTCCACGAACCGGCACTGGTTGTACAGGCACTGGCCCAGCGCAGTCATGGTCGCAGCCCGCCGGTAGACCGGATCGCGCAGCGTCCCGTCGGGGGAATGCTCGATTATCTCCAGCGCTTGCCGCAACAGCGCTTCGCTCCGTACCGAATCGCCATGGACGGTCATGATCGCGCCGGCGACGTTGCTCAACAGCGCGACGGTGCCGTCGTCTCCCCTACCGCCGCTCCGCACGTTCTGCGCCACGTGAACCGCATGTTCGATCAGCGTGGCGACGTCGGCCCACTCCTGCTGCTTCATGCCGTCCCTCAGCCGCGTCACCAGCCTCTCCTGGAACCCCTCCTGCATCATGGCCACGGCCTCGCCGTCCAGCATCGCCCGGGCGACCTCCTGGACGATGCGGTGGATCGCCAGCATGCCGTCCCGGGGGTCGACGAGCGAGAACCTGCGCAGCTCGGCCACCGCGCCGTAGACGGTCACCCCGCTCGGAAGGTCCGGCGTCACAAGGTGGAGCGGGATGAAGTCCGGGGCGAGCAGGGCGCAGCGAGCCAGCACCTCAGAGGCGAGGTGCCGCCCCGACTCCTTGGGCGCCTGCAGCGCGTGGGCGATCACCTTCCGCACACTCAGGCCCACCGTCGCGGTCAGCGTCGCGCGGTAGTCCATCGGCACGAACCCCGGATCGTCGAGCAACCTGGCTCTGAGATTGGCAAGTTCCACCAGGTAGGCGTCCACCGGGCACTGGGTCGCCGCGATGTAGCCGGTGGCCTGCGCGATCGCGAGCGGAATGCCCTCCACCGCGTCGACCAATCGCGACGCCTCGGCTGTCGTGCCACCCGGCAGCCGCTCGCCCGCCCACGCCGTCGCCTCCTCGGCGGTCATCCGTTCCACCACCAGCCCGCCCTCGGCCGCAGCCCAGGCCGAGTCACGGGTGGTGATCAGGATGTCGGTGCCGTCGCACGCCGGCAGCAGCCCGTTCAGCTGATCCCGACCGACGACGTTGTCGTAGATGAGCAGCAGTCGCGAGCCCAGCCGCGTCAATCGCAGACCGACCAGGGCGAGCACCTCCGCGTCGTCGGCTGCCCCGATTTCCTGCTGCTCCTCCGCGAGCATCCGACGGTACGCGGCGAGAACCTCCTCACGGGTGTCTGCGGGGATCCACCAGACGAACTCGTAGGCCTCCCGGTACTGGTGGGCGTACAGCCGGGCGATGCTCGACTTGCCGATGCCACCGAGGCCGGACACGACCACTCGGACCGCGCCCGCATCCGGCTCCCGCCCGAAACGCTCCCGCAGCGCCGTCAGTTCCCGCTCCCGGCCGCGCACACCCGCCGCAGAGGGAACATCTCGGAACAGCGCCCGGACCCGCCCGAATGACTTGCCGACCTCCGCCGCGGGCACAACTCGGCGGAAGCGCAGGAGCCCTGGAAGTTCGTCCAACCGGATTGTACGGCGGGCGAGATGGCGATCCGCAGACCACTCGAACATCTTCAGGAACAGTGCGTCGACGGTGCTATCCACCTCCGCGGCCGCCATCGCGACCGGTGACAGCCGCAGCAGTTCGAGCCGCGCCTGGTCGAGGATCTGCTCCCACGGGCCGATCCGGCTGTCAATCTCCAACCGCCGCAGCAACGCGTGGTCCTCGGCCACCACGGTGACCGATGCCGGCAGCAGCCCCGCACACTCCGCGAGCCACCGCTCCGGCTCCCCCACCGCACGGGCTCGCGCCGCCGCGTCCCGCAGCGCCTGGCCCGAGGGGTGGACCGGCGCGTCCGAGAGGAACCTCAGCACCGCCGAACCGTCCGGATCCGCCGCTCCCCAGCGGCGAACGAGCCTGAGCAGTTCACCACCCGACCACGTACCCGGTTCGACCCGCGTCTTCGCCTGGGCCAGCAGCAGCGGCCGACCCTCCGCGTCCCGCACCTCGAAGTCGATGGCCTCGTCGGCGCCTTCCACCCGGAAGGAGTCCGCCTCCGGATACTGCTCCGGCGTCCGGATCAGCTGCAACAGGGCACAAGCCGTCTGGAACCCCATGCCCCGCGCGGTGTCGGTCCCGCCCATCTACCGCCCTCCTTCCAGGTCACGCCCAGAATGCCAAATCTCACCGACAGTCGTGCCCACAACCGCACACGTCCTGGCTCGCTCTCCCTCGAGCCGCCACCTCGCTGTTGACCTCCGAGGTGGAAGTCGGCCGCGGCAATGCCGGTTCGGCGTCAGCGCCGCGCGGGCGGCGGCGAGGACGCCCCCGCCCGGAAGGTCGTCAGGGGTGTCGGGCGGACGCAGCCACAAGGACGGCGCCTACGCAAGGACGGCCTCAGTGCGCCGCCGGGGGCGGGGTGAGACCGGCGCAGCCGCGCAGGCCGTCGCGGCGCTTGAGGGCGGCCTCGGCGGCGGCGCCGGTGACCGGCTCCGGTATGCCCTTGTCGTCGATGGTGGCCGGGGCGAAGGCCTCCCCGGTGACCTTGCCGTCGGCGGCGAGGGTGAGGGTGGTGACGCCGGTCTCGTTGGAGAAGGCGTAGTTGGACGTGCCGTACCAGAGGAAGTTGCCGAAGCCGTAGCCGACGTAGGTGTTGCCGAGCATGCCCGAGCCGACCATGGTGTGGGCGTGGGTGCCGACCACCGCGGAGGCTCCGACAGCGGCGAGCTTCTTGGCGATGGTGGTCTGCGCGGCCGTCGGACAGGCCTTGCCCTCCTCGCCCCAGTGCAGGTAGACGAGCACCACCGGGGCCTGCTGCTTGGCCGCCTGCACCGCCGAGACCAGCGCGGGGACGTCCAGCGCCGAGGCTATGCCGGGCTTGTCGGCACCGGCCCGCCACTTCTGGTTGGTGATGTCCTCGACCTGGCTGGCGGCGACCACCGCGATCTTCACCCCGCGCACGGTCGTCACATACGGGGCGTACGCCTCCTTGGCGTTGTGCCCGACCCCGAGCACCGGGATGGGCGAGGAGTCCTTGGCGGCCAGGGTGTCGACGAGGCCGTCGGCGCCGAAGTCGACGGCGTGGTTGTTGGCCAACGAGACGACGTCGACACCGGAGTCCTTGAGGACGGACAGCGCCTTGGGCGTGGTGCGGAAGGTGTACGTCTTCGGCTCCGGCGCGCCGCGCCCGGTGATCGCGGTCTCCAGGTTGAGCACGGACAGGTCGGCGTCCGCGAGGGTGCGGGAGAGCGGGCCCAGCGCCGTCTCGGGCGACTGGACGGTGAGCCGGGGCTGGGTGCGGCCCTCGAAGTGGACGTCCCCGGCGAAGGCGACGGTGATGGTGCCGTCCGGGCGGGGCGCGCCACCCTTGGTGGGGGCCGGGGCGGCGGTACCGGAGGGTGCGGCGGAGGAGGCGGGCGCCGCGGCGGGCGGGGCGGACTTCGCCGGGGCGGGCGCGGGGTCGTCCGGCCCGCAGGCGGCGACGGCGGTCAGCCCGACGAACACGGCGACGGCGGCCGCGGCACGGCGCATGAGTGGTTCCCCCCGGATGTCGATGCAAGAGCGGTCAGCCTACGCCACCGAATCGCCACCACTTGAGCCCGCACCCGCAACATTCCGGACACAAAGCCGAACAAGGAGGCGGGCACGGAGGCAGGGACGAAGCCGGACACGGTGCGGGAGACGAACCCGGGGACCAAGCCGGACCCGAAGCCGGACGCGAACATCGCGCGCCACCGGGCCCGCCCGTCCCAATCCCCTCCCCCACCCGGCCACCGCGTCCCTGGCGCCGCGGCCGGGCGGCGCGGCAGCGTGGAGAGGAAGGTGGCAGCGTGCGCGGTCACGCCTGGACGCCGGAGGAGGCACGTGATGGCCAGCAACCAACCCGCGCCCGGCCAGGAACGCCGGATCGTGGTCGGGATCGACGGATCGGAGCCGTCGAAGGCGGCGCTGCGCTGGGCGGTCGGCCAGGCGGCCCTCACCGGGGCCGTCGTGCACGCGGTGGCCGCCTGGGAGTACCCGTCGCTGTACGGCTGGTTCGCGCCGATGGTGGACGAGGGCTTCGAGCAGGCCGCCCACCGCACGCTGACCGCCGAGGTCGACGACGTCATCGGGCCGGAGCGCCCGGTGGCCGTCCGGGAGAGCCTGGTCCTCGGGCACGCCGCCCAGGTGTTGCTGGAGGCGGCCGAGGACGCGGACCTGCTGGTCCTGGGCAGCCGGGGCCGGGGCACCTTCGCCCGGACGCTGCTCGGCTCGGTGTCCACCCGCTGCGCGGTGCACGGGGCCTGCCCGGTGGTGATCGTCCGCGCCGACGGTACGGCCTCCGCCCCTCCGCCCCCGGCGACCGCAACCACGGGCGCCACCGCGACCACGGACACCACCTCGACCACAGGCACCACCTCGACCGCAGGCGCGGGCGCGACCACAACCACGGGCGCGAGCGCAACCGGGGAGCAGGCTCCACAGGCCGTCCGCACCAAGGACTGGCAGCTCAGCCTGCACGTGGTCGAGGACCGGGACACCACCCGGGTGCACGCCGTGCTGGACGCCGACGGCGAGGTCCTGCACAGCGACGCGCTGTCCCGCCGCAACCCCCGCGACACCCCGGCCCCTGCGGTCGGCGACGACTTCGCGGTGGGCCGCGCCCTGGTCGACCTCGGCCACCAGCTGCTGCGCGCCGGCGTCCACAGCGCCACCGACCCGGCGGAGGAATGAGCAGGAGGAGTGAGCACGGACCGTGCGCGGTAGGACATGCTGAACCGCGACGCCTCCCCCGCTCCCGCCCGGAGCCCACCACCCCTCGCCGGAGTCCACCCGCCGATGAACACGCCCGACACCGACGCCGCCCCCGACTTCACCCCCGCCGACTTCACCCCCGCCGAGCGCGCCCGCGGCCGCGCGCTGCGCCGCTCCCAGCTGCCGTGGGCGCTCGGCGGCCGCGTGGCGGGCCTGGCGCTGCCCCTGGCGCTCGGCCTCACCCCGGCCGGCGCCGCGCTGGTGACGGCGACCGGCCGCTGGTTCGGCGGCTCCCGGACGGCCGAGGTGCTGGCCGGTGGCGCGGCGCTGGTGCTGCTGGGGCAGGCGCTGCAGTTGCCCTTCGGCGCCGGGGCGCGCGCGGTGCGGGCCCGGTACGGGCTGGTGACCCAGGGCTGGACCGGCTGGGCGATGGACGCCGTGCGGTCGCTCGCGCTGACCCTGCTGCTCGTCCTGCCGCTGGTGCTGGGCCTGTTCGCCCTCACCGCCTGGTCGCCGCGGCACTGGTGGTTCCCGGCGGCCGGAGCGGCGGCGCTGCTGACGGCCGCACTGTCCTTCCTCCACCCGCTGCTGATCGAGCCGGTGTTCAACCGCTTCTCGCCGATGCCCGAGGGCGAGCTGCGCACCGCCCTGCTGGCGCTGGCCGAGCGGGACGCCGTGCGGGTCCGGGACGTCCTGGTGGCGGACGCCTCCCGGCGGACCACCGCGCTGAACGCCTACGTCTCCGGGTTCGGTGCGACCCGCCGGATCGTCGCGTACGACACCCTCCTGTCGGCGGCCGAGCCGCGCGAGGTGGAGCTGGTGGTGGCGCACGAGCTGGGGCACGTCAAGCACCGGGACGTGCCGGTCGGCACGGCGCTCGGGGCGGTGGGTGCCGCCGTGGCGGTGGCGGCGCTGGGCCTGCTGGCCGACTGGCACCCGCTACTGTCGGCCGCCGGAGCGGACGACGCGGGCGATCCCCGGGCGCTGCCGCTGCTGGCCGCGCTGGCGGCGCTGATCGGCGCCCTGTCGGGCCCGGTGCAGTGCGCGGTGAGCCGCCGGATCGAGGCCAGGGCGGACCGGCACGCGCTCGAACTGACCGGGGACCCCGAGCAGTTCATGGCGATGCAGCGCAGACTGGCCGTGGTGAACGTCTCGGATGTCGACCCGCCGCGGGTGCTTGAGCTACTGTTCGCCACTCATCCGAGTGCGACCCGCCGGATCGCGGCGGCCCGCGCCTGGCGGGCCGAACGGGAACGGTCGGCGGGCACGTCGCCCTCGGCCGGTGGGGCGGCGGCGGGGCCGCGCGCCACTCCGGGCAAATCCGTTGTATAGTGCAACAAATTTGCGAGCGACAGCGCGCAACAGACGGCGCGACAAGCCGTCAAGGCAACAACGCAACACAGCAAGAAGCCGACGAACCCCAAGGAGGTAGGAACGCCGTGCCCGGCCGCCAGTCGTCCATCGACACCATCCAGCGCGAGCTGACCGCCTTCGCCCGCCGTGCCCGGCACAAGGCCTCCCAGCTGCACCCCGACCTCTCCCTGGTCACCTACAGCATCCTCGACCTGATCACCGAGCGCGGCGGCTGCCGGGCCGCCGACGTGGCCGCGCACTTCATGCTCGACAAGTCGACCGTCAGCCGCCAGGTCACCGCCCTGGAGCGGCTCGGCCTGCTGCGCCGCGAGGCCGACCCGGACGACCAGCGGGGCCAGATCCTGCGCGCCACCGAGGCCGGGCTCAGCCTGCTGCAGGACGCCAACGAGCAGCGCCGGACGGCCTTCACCACCCGCTTCACCGACTGGTCCGACGAGGACGTCGCCCGCTTCGCCGCCTACCTCGCCCGCTACGGCGAGGAGGGCTGACCAGGGGACCGGCCCGGGACCGTTCGGGGCGCGTCCCACCGCCCGCACGGTGTACGGAGGAGGGGTGCCCCTCCGGCAGCGTCCCGATGAGCCGCGTCCGCACGTTCGCCCGCCCTCCTGGCGGCCCGATCCCCGACGCGGCGATGGTCGTGGTCGAGCGGCTCCCGTAGGAAGACCGCGCCTGCAGAAGACCGCACCCGCGGAAGGCCGCTCCCCCGGCCGCTCCCGCGACCCGGGCGGCCTACCGCTGGTACCAGTCGTCCCCGCCGGTGCGCAGCGAACGGCCGAGGTAGTCCCGCAGATCGTTGGCCACCCACCGGCGGCTGTCGCTCTCGTGCTCCCACACGAAGACGTCCGGCCGTTCGGGCTTCTGCACGAAGGCGAACAGGTCACCGCCGCCGTTGTCCCCGAAGAACAGGAAAGGGTCCAACGGCATGTACAGCCGGGCGAAGGACTCGTCGGACCGGAAGAGCAGGTTCTGCTCGACGATCTGCTCCACGGTCCAGACGGTGTCCACCGAGTTGCGCCCGATCACCCCGTCGCTTTCGAGCAGCACCTGCCCGAGGTCGGTGGGCAGCCTCCGCCCCAGCCGCTCCTCGGCTTCGGCGATCGCGGACGCCGCCGCCGGCGCCCGGAAGCCCGCCTCGGGAAAGATCTCCTGAACCGCTCGTCTCCACACGGCCGAAAGCCTAGTGGCAGCCGCGCCCGCGCCCCGGGTCCGTCTGCCGCCCCGGAGGAGGAGGCCGGGCCCCTGGATGCCGCCTCCCTCAGGGCCGGTACACGTACGGCGTGGTGGTGCTCAGCCGCGCGAAGCCGAGCCGTTCGAGGATGGGGCGGCTCTGGTCGCTCGCGTCGACCTGCAGGTACTCGTAGCCGAGCTCGGCGGCGAGGCGGGCGCGGTGGGCGACCAGGGCGCGGTAGATGCCCCGGCCGCGCCAGGCGGGGACGGTGCCGCCGCCCCACAGGCCGGCGAACCCGGTGCCCGGCGTCAGCTCCATCCGGGCGGCGCTGACCGGCTGGTCGCCGGCCATCGCGACGACCAGGCTGATCGTGTCCGAGCTGTGCCGCAGGTGGTCGAGGATCCGCTCGCGCAGGCCGGGCATGTGCCTCTCGAAGGCCTGCTCGTGGGCCGCGACCACGAGGTCCACCCCGGCCGGGTCGGCCACCGACTCCAGCCGGACGCCCTCCGGCAGCACCGGATCGGTGTGCAGGTCCTCGATCCGGGCGATCATCAGCGCCTCGTCCGGCTCGGCGGTGAACCCGGCCGCGAGCAGCCGCCGGCCGAGGTCGGCGGGGCGGTCATGGGCGTAGGTCTTCCACTCGAACTCCAGCCCCAGCTCGGTGAAGTGGCTCACCTGCGCGGCGATAGCGGCGTCCGCTCCGGCCTCGTCCAGAGCGGACCAGACGATGCCGTTCCAGGCGCGCTCCCCGCCCACCTGGCGCACCACGGCGCCGTCGCGCTCGACGCGGACGTCGGGGCCGTCCGGCTGCGCGTCGCGCCGGATCCGCTGGTCGAACAGGGCGAGTACGTGATCACGATCCATCCGGCCACCTCAGCACGTCCCGGGGGTGCGCGCCAGCGGTTTTCCGCCCCCTCGGCTCACGCCCTGGGCGTGCGGATCGCCTCGCTCGGCGCCTCCGCGCCCATGATGGCGTCCAGGATCGCCCGGGCGGCGGCGAGCTCGTCCATCTGGCGGGTGATCCGGGCCCGCTCCCGGGCCAGGCCGTCCAGCAGTTCCGGGCAGGTCGGGCCGGCCTGCCGCTGCCCGGGCAGCGGCAGGCCCGGGAGGATCTCGGCGATCGCGGCGCTGTTGAGACCGGCCGCGAGCAGGGTGCGGATGCCGTGGACGGCGTCCACGTCCCGGTCGCCGTACTCGCGGTAGCCGCTGGGGCGGCGCTCGGGGGTGAGCAGGCCCTGCTCCTCGTAGTAGCGCAGGGCGCGCGGGGTGACCCCGGTCCGCCGGGCGAGCTCTCCGATCCGCATCGCGGCACCTCCGATCGACCGGCCGACGGGCTCGGTTGGCTTGACTCTGCCGTCGGCGTGAAGGTCTAGCGTAACCGCCGTGCCGAACCAATCCTCTTTCCCAACCCCCTTCTCCGATAACGCCGTTGCCGTCCTCGGCCTGGGTCCGATGGGCCGGGCGCTGGCCGGGGCGCTGCTGGCCGCCGGCCACGACGTCACCGTCTGGAACCGCACACCGGGCCGGGACGGCGCGCTGCTCGCGCAGGGCGCCCGGCCCGCCGAGAGCGCCGCCGAGGCCGTGGCGACCGCGACCTCGACCTCGACCGCCATCGCCACTGCGGCTTCGGCTGCGAGTTCCGCCGCAGCGGCCGGTTCCCCGCTCGTCCTGCTCTGCGTCCGCGACCAGTCGGCCGCGCGGGCAGTGCTGGACGCCGCCGGAGCGGCGCTGCGCGGCCGGACCGTCGTCAACGCCACCTCGATCACCCCCGAGGACGCCCGGGCCAACGCCGCCGACGCCCGGGCCCGGGGCTTCCGCCTCCTCGAGGCCGCGATCCTCACCCCCACCCCGACCATCGGCCGCCCGCAGGGCACCGTCCTGCTCAGCGGCGACCCCGAGGCCTTCACCGCCCACGAGCCGACGCTCCGCGCTCTGGGCACCGTGCGTCACGTCGGCACGGACCCCGGACGGGCGGCGGCCTTCGACGCGGCCCTGCTGGACCTCTTCTGGACCACCGTGCACGGCTTGGTCCACGCCCTCGCCCTGGCCCGCGCCGAGGGCATCAGCGGCACCGAACTCACCCCGTACGCCCAGGGGTTGCCCCAACTTCTGCCGCCACTGATCGAGGACTTCGCCCGGCGTGCTGACGAACGCCGCCACCCGGGCGACCGCAGCAGCGTGGCCTCCGCCGAGGCCGGACTGTCGCACGTGGCCCACACCGCCCGGGCCCGCGGCCTGGACACCACCGTCCTGGACGCCGCCCTCGCCGTCACCCGCCGTGCGGTGGAGGCCGGACACGGCTCGGACGGGGTGTCGGGCCTGGTCGAGCTGTTCGCCCGGCAGGCCGCGGCCACCAGCGCCGGGGTCAGACGGTCAGCACGATCTTCCCCTGCAGGTGCCCCTGCTCGCTGATCCGCTGCGCCTCGGCCGCCTCCGCCAGCGGGAGCACCCGGTGCAGCGGCAGCCGCAGGTCGCCCGCCCCGTGCAGGGCGAGCGCTGCCGCGAAGGCACGCCGGTGGTACGCCTCGGCCTTGTCGGTGCTGCCGTCGAAGCGGACGCCGTACTGCGCGGCGTTCGCGAAGTCCGCGATCGTCAGCACCCGCTCCGCGCTGCCCGTCAGCTCGATCGACAGCGGCAGCACGTCCCCCTTCCCGACCGCGTCCAGCGCCCGGTCCACCCCGTCCGGGGCGGCCGCCCGCACCCGCTCGGCCAGACCCTCGCCGTACGTCACCGGGATCGCGCCGAGTTCGCGCAGGTAGGCGTGGTTGGCCTCGCTCGCGGTGCCGACCACGGTGATGCCGCGCGCGCGGGCGAACTGCAGCAGCACGGTGCCGACCCCGCCGGCCGCACCGTGCACCAGCAGGGTCTCCCCCGGCCGTACACCGAGGATGTCCAGCACCCGCTCGCTGGTCTCGGCCGCCACCGGGATCGCGGCGGCCTCCTCCCAGCTCAGCGTGGCGGGCTTGTGCGCCAGCATGTCCGCGTCGAGCAGCGCGTGCTCGGCGTAACCGCCCCCCATCAGGCCGCCGAACACCTCGTCGCCGGGCGCGAAGCCCGTCACCTCCGCGCCGACGGCCTCCACCACGCCGGACACCTCGTAGCCGGGGACGGCGGGGAAGACGGCCGGGAAGAGCGCGTGCAGCTCGCCGCTGCGCTGCTTGCGGTCGATCGGGTTGACGCCCACCGCGCGGACCGCGACCCGGACCTGGCCGGGGCCGGGCGCCGGCAGCTCGATGTCGATGGTGCGCAGCACGTCCGCGCCGCCGTACCGGGGAAAGGCGATCGCCTTGGTCATGGCAGGATTCCTTGGGGTTTCCGGGAGTTGGCCCGGGAGGTGGTTGCTTCCGACGCCTTCCATCCTGCGGCGCCGCGGCCGGGCGTTCCGCCGTTCTTTCGGGCGGTTCGACCTGGCCGAACGGACGGGCCGCCGTCGGGCGCCGGGGGTAGGGTCGACGCCATGGACGAGAACTGGCAGCAGCACTGGGGCCGCCCCGAGGACGCGTTGGCGCGGGCCCTCGAGGTGCTGCGCGCCCCCCGGCCGGACTGCCTGCGCACGCTCAGCGAAATGATCTCCACCCTCGTCCCGTACGAGGTGATCGCGCAGCTCAACGGCATCTGCACGGTCTCCCCCACGCACGCCCACGGCCGGCCCGAGCTGGCCGAGCAGATCACCGGCCTGGACCTGTCCCGGCTGGCCGAGCGCACCGCCGGGGCGACCGCGACCGGCCCCTGGCAGGGTGAGGCCGAACTCGCCGGAGGCCTCCGGCCGGTGGTGGTGACCGTGGCGACCGGCCCGGGCAGCGGCGGCAACGCCGTCCTGGTCCTGGTCCGGGCGAACGCCGACCCGGTGGACCCGCGCGCGCTCACCCTGCTCCAGCGGTTCTGGGAGCTGGCGGTCGCCCACTCCGACCACCGCGTCACCGACGCCTCACCCACCAGCGCGGCGGTCTCCCGCGCCGCCGCCAACGCCCGTGCCCGGGCGATCGCCGAGTTCACCGGCACCCACAGCGCGGCACTCACCGCGGTCCTGGCGCCGCTGCGCTCGGCCGACCTGGACGACGCCTCCGCCCGCCGCGCCGCCACCGAACTCGCCGTCACCGCCCTGCTCGACCTGCGCCACGCTGCCGACCTCGACCGCGCCCTCAGCGAGGAGCCCGCCGACGCCGCCTTCGCCCGGCTCGGCCGCGAACTGCGCCCGCTGCTGCGGCACACCCGGGTCCGGCTCGACCTCGCGCCCCCGGCGGACGCCTCCCGGCCCGTCCCCGCGGACACCGCCCACACCGCGCGGGACGCCGTACGGGTCGCCGTGATGCTGATGCTGGAACAGGAGAAGCCCACCCGGCTGCACCTGAGTTGGCAGTTCACGGCGGACTGCCAGCTGCGCGCGGTGGTGCGCGACGACGGCCTCGGCCTGCTCGCCGCCGACGCCCTCACCGTCCACCGCACCGCCGAACGGATCGCCGCCCTCGGCGGCCGCTACGACGTCGAGTCCGTCCCCGGCTGGGGGACCACCGTGACCGTCGACCTGCCCCTCGGCCTGCGCTCGCCCACCGTCACCACCGACCCCCTCGACGGACTCCAGCCGCGGGAACTGGAGGTGCTCGACCAGCTCGCGCAGGGCCGCCGCAACCGGGACATCGCCGCGGCGCTGCACATCAGCGAGTCCACGGTGAAGTTCCATGTCGCCAACATCCTGGCCAAGTTGGGCGTCAGCTCGCGCGGCGAGGCGGCCGCCCTGGCCCACCGGGCCGGGATGCCCGGCCCCACGCGCCTGCACGTGGCATCCTGAACCGGTTCCGCCCCCGCCCCTTCGGCCACAGGAGTCCCGATGACCCCGCCCACCACGCCGCGGACCGTCCTCGTCACCGGCGCCACCGACGGCCTCGGCCGCGCCCTCGCCCACCGTCTCGCCGGCGAGGGCGACACCGTCCTGCTGCACGGGCGCGACCAGGGCCGGCTCGACCGCACGGCCCAGGAGATCGCCGGGGCCCAGGGCACCGAACGCCCCGTCACCCTGCGCGCCGACCTGGCCGACCTCGCCCAGGTCCGTGCCCTGGCCGCCGAGGTCCGTGCCACCACCGCCCGGCTCAACGTGCTGGTCAACAACGCCGGGGTCGGCAGCGGCGAACCAGACGGCCGCACCCGCCGCACCAGCACCGACGGCCACGAACTGCGCTTCGCCGTCAACCACTTGGCCGGGTTCCTGCTCGGCCTCGAACTGCTGCCCCTGTTGCGCGCCTCCGCCCCCGCCCGGATCGTCAACGTCGCCTCGGCCGGACAGGAGGCGGTCGACTTCGACGACCTCATGCTGGAACACGGCTACAACGGAACCAGCGCGTACTGCCGCAGCAAGCTCGCCCAGATCGCCTGCGGCTTCGAACTCGCCGCGCGGGTGCCGGCCGCCGAGGTGACCGTCAACAGCCTCCACCCGTCGACGTACATGCCGACCAAGATGGTGCTGCAGGAGATCGGCCACAGCGTCGACAGCCTCGAAGGCGGCGTCGCCGCCACCCACCGGCTGGTCACCGACCCGGCCCTCGCCGGCGTCACCGGCCGCTACTACGACCGGACGCGCGAGGCCCGGGCCGACCGCCAGGCCTACGACCTGCGGGCCCGGGCAGAGCTGTGGGAACGCAGCCTGAAGCTGGTCGGCCACGCCGGCATCTGAGAGGTGACGGTGACAACGACCGACCGACCGCTCCCCACCACCTGGGACCCCGCCGCCCCCGGCGTCCTGCGACTGCCCTCCGGACGCCTGCTGCGCGGCCGGGGCGTCCGCAACCCGCTCCCGCCCGGGCCCTCCCCCGACTTCGGCGTCTACCTGCTGGGCCGGCAGCCGCGCCCGCTGCCCTGGGACAGCCGGTGGGTGCGCTGGCCCGACTTCCGGCTGCCCGCCGACCGCGCGGACGCGGCCGACGCGTTCCGCCAGGCCTGGGAACGTTGCGCCACCGAACGCGTCGAACTGGCCTGCGCGGGCGGCCGCGGCCGCACCGGTACGGCGCTCGCCTGCATCGCGGTGCTGGACGGCGTATCGCCGAAGGAGGCGGTCGCGTACGTCCGGGAACACTACAGCCGGCACGCGGTGGAGACGCCCTGGCAGCGGAAGTTCGTCGAGCGACAGGCCTAGGGTCCGTCCTCGGACTCCGCGTACAGGGCGGCCGTGGAGCGGTCGGCGTTGGTGGCGGAGGTGAAGACCACGTGCCCCACGCCGGTGGCGGCCGCCGCGTCGAGCAGGGCGGTGCCCTGGCGGACCTCGGTGGCGAGGTCCGTTCCGAACGGCACCGCCCTGGGCGCCGGTGGCACCTGTGACGGCCACTTCGCCGAGGAGAGCCAGGACGAACTCGCCTTCCTGCTACGGCACATGAGCCGCACGGTCGAGCTCAGCCACCGGCAGATCGCCCGACTGGCGGAGAAGGGCCTCTAGGTCTTCCGCAGGTCGGGCGCCGGCGCCCCGATCAGCAGCCGCCGCACCGCGTCCCAGGCCGCCCGCAGTGCGGCCGCGCAGGCCCTGGTGTCGGAGTCGAGCAGCCGCAGCCAGGCGCCGCTGTCCTGCGGCAGCACGCTGACCCCGTACAACAGCCCGCGCTCCGCCAGGGCCTCGTGCAGCACGTCGGCGATCCGGGCCGCCGGGGCGAGCGGGCTGAGCACGTACAGGCTGGACATCACGTCGTGCCCGCCGAGCACGGCCGGGCCGGCCACGCCGCCGTCGGCGGGCTCCAGCCGTACCGTGTCGAGGGCGACCAACTCTCCGCCCGGGCGGCGCACTTCGAGGTCCGAGGCGAACACCCGGTAGGCGTTGCGCTCGCCCCTGGCCAGCCGGCCGGCCAGGACGGTCTCGCCGGCCAGCACCGTCGCCCCGGCGTCCGCGGTCAGGACGGTGCGCTGGTAGAAGCGCGAGTCGACGAAGGGGATCACCGGCTCGGGCAGGTACTCGACGTAGGCGCCCGGCCCGGCCTCCAGGTTGACCAGCTGGGTCGCGTATTCGTGCTCCATCCGGTAGACCTTGGTGGCCGCCTGGGTGGTCAGGTGGACGGCCGTGTCGGCGCCGCAGCGGATGTCGGTGCGCAGCCGGTCGGCCTGGAGGATGCCGCCGCCGGTGGACATCAGCAGGGTGACGGCGAGGTCGGGGCGGGCCGGGTCGAAGTAGAGCGGGCGCATGATCTGCAGCGGCGACTTCTGGTAGTGGCCGGTGAGTTCGGTGCGCCCGCCGATCCGCTCGAAGGCCAGTTCCAGCAGCCCGACCTTGCCGGGGCGCCCGACCGCGAGGGTGTCGGGCGTCCCGGCGTACCGGCGGACCTGGTGCGGGACGCGGGCCGGCTCGTAGTGCCGGGGGTCGAGCCGGGGCACTTCCCGCTCGCCCGCGACGGCCTCCGCCTCGGCCGCCGCCCGCTCGGCGACCGGTGGAGCCGTCACGCCGGGACCTTCCGGAAGGTCTCCAGGAAGGTGGCGATGTCCTCCAGCCCCTCCCCCGTCAGGCAGTTGGTGAGCACCACCGGCCCGCCCTCGCGCACCCGCCGGGCGTCGGACTCCATGATGCCGAGGTCGGCCCGGACGTACTGGGCGATGTCGATCTTGTTGATCACCAGCAGCTCCGACTCGGTGATGCCCGGGCCGCGCTTGCGGGGCATCTTCTCGCCCTCGGCGGTGTCGAGGACGAACAGGAAGAGGTCGACCAGCACCGGGCTGAAGGTCAGGGTGAGGTTGTCACCGCCGGACTCGAACAGCAGGGTGTCGACGTCCGGGAAGCGCTCCAGCATCTCGGCCCCGGCGGCGAGGTTCATCGTCGGGTCGTCCCGCACGGCGGTGTGCGGGCAGGCGCCGGTCTCCACGCCGACCACCCGCTCGGGGTCGAGCACCCCGGCGAGGGTGCGGCGGACGTGCTGGGCGTCCTCCTGGGTGTAGATGTCGTTGGTGATGACCGCCGGGCGGTGGCCGCGCGCGATCAGCACCGGCACCAGCGCCTCGATCAGCGCCGTCTTGCCCGAGCCGACCGGTCCGCCGATGCCCACCCGGAGCACGTTGTCGGTCATGCGATTCCCTTCGGTCGTAGGTGTGTTCAACTCGCGAACAGCCGGGCCTCGGCCCGCTCGTGCCGCCCGGACATCGCGTCCGCGATCGGTACGCAGCCCCCGAGGTCGGCCGACTCCCGTACCAGTGCGGCCGCCACCACCTCCCGGATCACCGGGGCGGCGGCCCGCAGCACGACCTGCGCCCTGCGGTGGTCGGTCAGCCGCAGCCGCAGCGCGGCGCCGACGAAGCTGGTGCAGAAGGCGAACAGGTCGCTGGCGACGGCCTGCTCGACCGGTACGGCGGCCGAGGCGTACGCGACCCCGGCGGCCACCGCCTGGCAGCCGGGGGCGCGCTTGTCGGCGACCAGTTCCGCGTACCGCTCCAGCGGCTCGCCGCCCACCGACTCCCGCGCGACGTCCAGGAGTTGTCGGCCGGTCCGGGTGGCGGCGAGCCTCAGCTCGCGGTTGAGCTTGGTGGCGTGCAGCCGCTGGTCGATCTCGACCAGCAGCTCCCAGTCGCCCTCCGACGCGGCCCGGTGGGCCAGCGCCAGCGCCGTCGCGTCGGACGGTCCGACGCTGTGCCGCAGCAGGTCGGCGAGCAGCTCGGGCACGGTGTCGGGGGTGACGGCCTTCGCCTGGGCGTAGCCCTCCAGGCCGTGCGAGAGGGTGTAGAAGCCGCTGGGGAAGGCGGAGTCGGTCAGCTGGAGGCTGACCAGCAGGGCGTCCAGCCCGTCTCCCGTGGGGCTGCTCATGCCAGGTAGAACAGGTGGTTGAGCGGCAGTTCGCGGGCCGGCTCGATGGTGGCGGGTTCGCCGTCCAGGGTGACCTTGTACGTCTCCGGGTCGACCGCGATCTTCGGCAGGGCGTCGTTGCGCAGCATGTGCTGCTTGCCGACCGAGCGGCAGTGCCGCACCGGCAACACCCGGCTTTCCAGTCCCAGTTGGGCGGGAACGCCGAGGTCGACGGCGGCCCGGGACATGAAGCTGATCCGGGTGGCCTGCCTGGCCCGGCCGAGCGCGCCGTACATCGGGCGGTAGTAGACCGGCTGCGGGGTGGGCAGCGAGGCGTTCGGGTCGCCCATCAGGGCCCAGTTGATGATGCCGCCCTTGATGACCATCTTGGGCTTGGCGCCGAAGGAGTTGATCGGCCAGAGCACGATGTCGGCCAGCTTGCCGGGCTCCAGCGAGCCGATGTGCTCGGCGGTGCCGGAGGCGATCGCCGGGTTGATGGTGAGCTTGGCGAGGTAGCGCAGCACCCGGAAGTTGTCGTTGCGCTCGCTGTCGCCGGCCAGCTTGCCGCGCTGCTCCTTGCAGTGGTGGGCGGTCTGGAAGGCGCGGGTGAAGGACTCCCCGATCCGGCCCATGGCCTGGGAGTCGGAGGAGAAGATCGAGATGACGCCCTCGTCGTGCAGCACGGTCTCGGCGGCGATGGTCTCGGCGCGCACCCGGGAGTCGGCGAAGGAGACGTCCTCGGGGATGTCGTGGCTGAGGTGGTGGCAGACCATCACCATGTCCAGCAGTTCGTCCACCGAGTTGACGGTGTAGGGCAGGGTCGGGTTGGTGGAGGACGGCAGCACGTTGGGCTCGCCGGCGATCCGCATGATGTCGGGGGCGTGGCCGCCGCCCGCGCCCTCGGTGTGGAAGGTGTGGATGGTGCGGCCGTCGATCGCGGACAGGGTGTCCTCGAAGAAGCCGGACTCGTTGAGGGTGTCGGTGTGGATGGCCACCTGCACGTCGTACTCGTCGGCGACGCCGAGCGCGCTGTCGATCGCGGCCGGGGTGCTGCCCCAGTCCTCGTGCACCTTGAGGCCGCACACGCCCGCCTCGACCTGCTCGCGCAGCGCGCCCGGCAGCGAGCCGTTGCCCTTGCCGAGCAGGCCGACGTTGACCGGCAGGTCCTCCACGGCCTGGTACATCCGGCCGATGTTCCACGGCCCGGGCGTACAGGTGGTGCCGTTCGTGCCGTCGGACGGGCCGGTGCCGCCGCCGATCAGGGTGGTGATGCCGTTGCTCAGCGCCTCCTGCGCCTGCTGCGGGGCGATGAAGTGGATGTGGGTGTCGATACCGCCGGCGGTGGCGATCAGGTGCTCGCCGGAGATCACCTCGGTGCCGGGGCCGATCACCAGCTTCGGGTGCACCCCGCTCTGGGTGTGCGGGTTGCCGGCCTTGCCGACGGCGGTGATGAAGCCGTCCTTGACGCCGATGTCGCCCTTGGCGACGCCGAGCACCGGGTCCATCACGACGACGTTGGTGATGACCAGGTCGAGCGCGCCCTGGACGGCGGTGGCGGCCGGGTCCTGGGCCATGCCGTCGCGGATGCCCTTGCCGCCGCCGTAGACGGCCTCGTCGCCGTAGTGGCCCTGGTTGAAGTCCTGCTCGACCTCGACCACGAGGTTGGTGTCCGCGAGGTGGAAGCGGTCGCCGACGGTGGGGCCGAAGAGGTCGGTGTACTGCTTGCGGGACAGGATGGCCATCAGCGGTCGCCTTCGTTCCGGAAGCCCGCGCGGGGCTCGTCGTCCTTGTGGTCGAGATTGGTGCCCTTGAAACCGCGGGCGATCGCCCGGTCGATGGCGCGGGCGCGGGTGTCCCGCGCCGTTGTGCCGCCGTCCACGAGGTTGCTGAAGCCCACCAGGCGGCGGTGCCCGCCGAACTCGGCGAGCGTGACGTCCCTGGTGTCGCCGGGCTCGAAGCGGACGGCGGTGCCGGCCGGGATGTCGAGGTGCTTGCCGAAGGCGGCGTTGCGGTCGAAGTCGAGGGCCCTGTTGGCCTCGAAGAAGTGGTAGTGGGAACCGACCTGGATCGCCCGGTCGCCCGTGTTGCTGACCGTGATCGTGGCCTTGGCTCGGCCGGCGTTGATCTCCACCGGGTCGTCGCCGTACAGGTATGCGGCGCCACCAGACATG
>CBJMI02800__coassemble_629_pt1 | contig 19548 bp, 16 predicted proteins | sample CBJMI02800__metabat2_low_PE_003 | metagenome-assembled genome bin CBJMI02800
GACCGGACTTTGCGCACCTGGCCGGGTTCGGACTAGCCCGCGGGCCGTGCCCGGACCCAGGTGCGGTCCTTCGTCAGGTACGTCTCGACCCGCAGGCCGGCGTCCGCCAGGGCCTGCTCGAAGGCCTCCGTGCTGAGCGGACGGGACAGGAAGGTCTGCGTCCAGGTGCCGTCCGGGAAGACGTACTCCGCGTGGACGGAGTTCACCCCGGAACCGACCGGTGTCGCCGAGACGATCCGGGCCACCCCGTCCGTTCCGGCGATCCGGCTCTCCCGCGGCACGTTGCGGTGCCAGTCCTCGCCCTCGCGCTGCACCAGCACGCAGCCGTCCTCGGCGACGTGGCGGCGGCAGGTCTCCAACAGGCCCTGGCGGACGGCCGGATCGCCGGCGTGCACCAGGAAGGAGGCCAGCACGACGACGTCGAACCGCTCACCGAGGTCCAGCCGCTCGATCGGGCTGCGCACCGTGCGGACGCCCTCGCGCACCCGGGCCAGCATCTCGGCGGACTCGTCCACGGCCGTGACGGCGAAGCCGCGTTCGACCAGCGGGTGGGTCATCCGGCCGACGCCGCAGCCCAGTTCGAGGATCCGGGCGCCGGGCGGCACCGCGGCCTCGATCAAGTCCGGGGCGTCGCCCACCGGGAGGCGGGTCCACACCTCGACCGCGCAGCCGTCCGGGGTGATCGCGCCGGCGCCCGTGCCGTCGTAGCCCTCGCGTCGCTCGTTGCGCAGATGCGTGTCGTTGCCCATGGGTGCCATCGGAACACGGGTGGGACGGGGAGGGAAGGGCGGTTCGGCGGCTTTCGGTCAACGCGGGCGATTCGCCTTGTCGGCCTGTCAGCCCGACAGTTCGTCGACGGCGGCGCGCAGCCAGGAGAGTTCGGCCTCGGTGGTGGCCCGGGCGGTCAGCAGCAGGCCGCGCCGGAACGGGTCGGTGAACTCCTCTGCGGCGCGCGGGCGGTCGCCCTCGTAGAAGAAGCTGGCCGGTTCGGACAGAAAGGCGATCCGTCGGCGCAGCACGGCGGCCTGGGCGGCCGGGTCGTCGAGGTGGCGCAGGAAGGAGACCAGGGCGGTCCAGCGGTTCCCGTCGCTGATGTCGAGCGGCTCAGGTGCGCGCAGCCGGTCGAGCAGCGCGGTGCGGCCGGCCCCGGTCAGGTGCAGGGTGTGCCGGGGCGCGGCGGCGCTGCCGGGCTCGGTCTCGCGGACCAGCAGGCCGTCGGCCTCCAGGCGCTTGATCGCCGGGTAGAGCGAGCCGTCGCTGATCGGGCGGACGTGGCCGGTGAGCGCGGCGAGGTGGCGGCGCAGCTCGTAGCCGTGCAGCGGCCGGTCGTACAGGAACCCGAGGATGGCGAGCTTCAGCATGGGCCCACTCTCTCAGATCCGTGTCTCGAAGCGCAGGTATATCGCTTACTGGATACCTCGGCTCCGATGTATGGTCTCCGCAGTTACCGACCGACACAGGAGTGTGTGCACATGCGCGAAGCCCCCGTCACCGCGAACGGCGACCGGATCCGCTGGGTCGAGCTGCCCGGCGCCGGGCCCGCCCGGCTCTACCTGCACGGGCTCGGCGCCAGCTCGCCGGTCTACTTCGCGGCGGCCGCCGCCCACCCGCTGCTCACCGGGCGCCGCTCACTGCTGCTGGACCTGCTCGGCTTCGGGATAAGTGACCGGCCCACCGACTTCTCCTACACCCTGGAGGCGCACGCCGACGCGGTCGCGGCGGCGGTCGCGGCCGCCGGGCTGCGCCAGGTCGAGGTGGTCGGCCACAGCATGGGCGGAGCGATCGCGATCGTCCTGGCGCACCGGCACCCCGGGCTGGTGTCGCGACTGCTCCTGGTGGACGCCAACCTGGACCCGATCGAGTCCGGCCGCCGGCGGATCGGCAGCAGCGGGATCGCGAGCTACACCGAGGCGGAGTTCCTGGCCGGCGGACGGGCGGAAGTCGCCGACCGGGTCGGAGCGTTCTGGTGGTCCACCATGCGACTGGCCGGGCCCGAGGGCCTGTACCGCAGCGCCGTGCACCTCGCGCGGGGGAGCGAACCGACCATGCGCGAGCTGCTGCTCGGGCTCGACCTCCCGCGCGCCTTCCTCCACCCGGAGGCCGAGGAGCCGGCGGGCGCCGACGGACTGCGCGCGGCGGGGGTGCGGGTGGTGGAGGTGCCGGACTGCGGCCACAACATCATGCTCGACAACCCGGACGCCTTCGCGGCCGCGGCCGCGAAGGCGCTGGGCGTCGGCTGAACCCGCACCGGGCCCGTACTGGGCCGGACGCCGTACTGGGCCGAACGCCGCCCTTGGCTGAACGGGACCGCCACGGAGGCTCGCCGGGCACCCCGCATCGGTGCCCCCGGCTCCGCCCGTCCGCCGTCAGGTGAACGCCTCGACCCGGACCCCCGCCGAGGCGAGGGCGCCGCGGATCCGCCAGGCGAGCTGGGCGGCGCCCGGGGTGTCGCCGTGGACGCACAGCGAGCGGGCCTCGACGGCGATGGGCTCGCCGCCGACGGCCTCCACCGTGCTGTCCCGGGCGATGCCGACCGCGCGGGTGATCACCGTTTCGGGGTCGTGCACCACCGCATCGGGTTCGCGGCGCGGGACGAGGGTGCCGGCCCAGGTGTAGGCGCGGTCGGCGAAGGCTTCGGTGACGACCGGCAGCCCGACCCCCTCGGCGACCGTGAGCAGCCGGGAGCCGGGCAGCCCGAGGACGGGCAGCGGCCCGTCGCAGACCGCTCCGGCGCGGAGCACCCCGGCCACCACGGCCTCGGCCTGCTCGGAGTCGCCGACCACCCGGCTGTAGAGGGCGCCGTGCGGTTTGACGTAGGACACCCGGGAGCCGGCGGCGCGGGCGAAGACCTGGAGGGCGCCGATCTGGTAGGCGATCTCGTCGGCCAGTTCCTCCGGCGGGACGTCCATCGCGCGGCGCCCGAAGCCGGCCAGGTCGTGGTAGGAGACCTGGGCGCCGATCCGGACGCCGCGTTCGGCCGCGAGCGCGCAGACCCGGCGCATCGTCGACGGGTCCCCGGCGTGGTAGCCGCAGGCGACGTTGGCGCTGGTCACGACGGACAGCAGCGCCTCGTCGTCGGTCAGGCTCCAGCGTCCGAACCCCTCGCCGAGGTCCGCATTGAGATCGATCACCGCATCGGCCACGCCCGTCCGCCTCCCAGCAGCTGTTGAGCCAGATGGTAGGGCCTGGGGATGGAGCCCGGTGACCGTGACCCGGACGCCCGCAGCGCCCTCCGGCGCGCGGCCATTGTGCACGCGCCCCGGGGTGGCGCCGAGGGCCCTCGACTCAGTGCGTGGCCGTGCGTTGCTGGAAGGAACGTTCCAGCGGACGCAGCGCTCGTAGCACGATCAGCAGAGGGATGACGCCGAAGACACCGAACGACATGTCGATGAATCGCCATGCCAGCGGGATTCCCCGCAGCGGTCCGCAGACCAGTGCCAGCGGGATCACCGCGCCGCAGGCGAGCACCGCCCAGCGGATCACCCAGATGTTGCGGACCGGATCCTTGAGCGGCCCCCAGAAGGCGGCGCCGATCACCAGGTGGGCGAAGGCCAGCCAGTCGGTGCCGTACGCCAGGAACGGGAAGCGGTCGTTGGTCTCGACGATGCCGGTGTGCACCCGTTCGAACCAGGCGAGCGCGGCCGGGAAGTGGTCGGCCAGCGGCGCCGCCGGGCCGGAGGCGAAGTCGACCAGCCAGCCGGTCTCGGTCTCCAGGGGGAAGGCGGTCAGGCCGCTCAGCACCAGGCAGACCAGGAAGAACCGGAGCCACCGCCGGACCCGCCGCAGGATGACCGCAGGGTCGCCGTCCATCTCGCACACCTCCATGTCGAGCGGCCTCCTGGCGGGGGCACGCCGAGGTGCAGGCGGAGCCTTGTCCCACCTGCGCGAAACCGACTCTAGACCCATATTTTGAACATGTTCAACACGCCTCTGGGGGCAACCCCGGACGCACCGGTGCCATGGCGGACGCACCGCCCCCGGACGCACCGGTGCCCGGGCACCGGAGCGGCACCCGGGCACCGGGAGCGCAGGCGTTACGCCGTGTACGTGTACGTCACCGGCGCGCTGGTGCCGCCCGCCGTGGTGACCGTGACGTCAACCGGGCCGGGCGCGGCACCCGCCGGAGCGGTGGCCGAACAGAAGGACGGCCCGCAGGAGACGTGCGCGGCCGGAACCCCGCCGAAGGCGATCGAGCCGTACGTCAGGTCGGTGCCCTGGACGTACACGCCGGTCCCGCCGGTCACCGGCCCGCTGGTGGTGGTCAGGCTGCTGACCGCCGGCGCGGGCGGCGCCGGCGGTGCGGCGCCGGTGTAGTCGAAGCCGGCCGGCGCGGTGGCCGTGCCGCCCGGGGTCACCACGCTGACCGGGGCGCTGCCCGAGCCGCCCGGCGTGGTCACCGTGCAGGCGGTGTCGGTGCAGGTGCCCGCCGCCGGGACGCCGCCGACCAGCACCATGCCGTGGGCCAGGTTGCTGCCGCTGACGGTCACCGGGGTGCCGCCCGCGCCCGGGCCGGTGGTGGTGCCCAGGCCGGTGACGGCCGGGGCGGCCTGGACGGTCGCGGGCAGTCGGCTGCCGCTGCCGAGGTCGTAGCGGGAGACGTGCCCGGTCGGGTCGGTGTCGTTCGGGTTGGCGGCCGTCACCGTGATCACGCCCGCGACCGGCACCCCGGGGGTGGTGCGCAGGCTCAGCTTCATGAACTCGCTCTTCCCGACGACCCGGGTGCCGGTGAGCACGGCCTCCAGGTGGCGGCCGTCGGGGGAGAGGGTCTCGGTGAAGGTGTAGTCGTACGGCGTGGAGTAGAACATCGCGCCGTCGGTGGTGACGCCGGGCGGCAGGTCGATGGTGAAGTGGGTCGGGCCGGTGAGGTCCGAGGTGCCGGAGGAGACCCAGCTCGCGGCCATGTTGCCGGAGGTGAAGAAGCCGCCGGGGTAGTTCCCGCTCTGCGACACGGTCACGTGCTGGGCGGAGGTCGACGGCGTGTCGGCCGGCGCGGCCACCGCGGCGCCGGTGGTGAGGAGGGTCATGGACAGGGCGGCGCCGAGGGCCGCTGCGGCCAGTCGGGTGATCATGCGTCGATCATCACCGAACCGCCCCGCGGCCCTCACGGTTTTGTCGAATACCGGTTCGGGAATGGCGGAATCCCGTCGAAACCGCATTCCGCATCCGCACCGGACACGCCCCCCGGCCTGCCGCTCGCCCCATCCGCAAGGTCCGTTTCGGTCGATGTCGGTGCGAACCTCTAATCTTGTCCACCGTGACCGCCATCGCTGACCCGCCCACCGAGACCGGCCGCCGGCCGGCCGTCGGCGCCGCCGTGCCCGCACCGCGGCCCGCGCCCGGCCCCGCCGCCGACGAGGGCCTCGCCCGCCGGCTCAAGGCGCTGGCCTGCACCGCCCCGCTGCACGACCTGGACAACCGCAAGGTCAACCTGGCCGGCGAGTACGGCGGCTACGCGATGGCCGAGGTCGGCCTCGCCGCGATCGACCTGGTCACCCTGAACATGGACTTCGACACCGGGGCCGACCGCGAGACGGTGCTCGCCCGGATGCTGCCCAGGGTCGCCGCCCAGGCTCCGCACCGGCACGCCCCCGAGCACGAGCGGGTCGCCCGCTGGGTGCTGGAGTCGCTGATCAACGTCGGCAGCGTGGACCGCGGCTTCCGCGCCGTCTACGGCACCTTCGGGCCGGACGGCGAGTACGTCCGCCGCGACTACGACTTCAAGCTGATCGAGGAGGTCCCCGGCCCCGACGGCGGCGTCTACCTGCGCACCACCGACGAGGCGGTCAACGTCCTGGTCGGCGCGCTCGACACCGACGTCACCTCGGCCCAGATCGCCGCCGAGGTCAAGCTGGAGGTGCTGATCCGCCGCGGCCGCCTGGCCGACGCCCAACTGGCCGCCGAACAGGCCCGGTACCGCACCGTCCAGTACGCCGAGACGCTGCGCCGCGCCCTCGACGCCACCCGCCGCAACGTCCGCGCGGTCGACTGGATGAAGGCGGTCCCGGACCTCATCGACGAGGCGCTGGACCACATCGCCGACCGCTACCGGCACGAGAACGCGATTCTCACCAACATCCGCAAGGCCCGCGACGAGGCCGAGGACCCCGAGCACAAGCGCCGAGCCGCCGAGCTGGTCGACATCGTCAAGGACTGCATCCGCCGTCACACCCAGCTGCAGACCCGCCTGCTGGAGGCCGGCCCGCTGTTCCGCGCCGAGCAGGACCGGCAGGCCTTCGCCACCCCCGGCGCCCGCAGCGGCATCGACCTGTACGGACAGCTGCTCGCCCCCGTGCTGCGGCTGCCGGTGGAGCAGGCCGTCCGCCCCACCGGCGCCTTCTTCGCCCGCGGCGCCGGCCTGCGCACGCCCGTCTCGGTCCGGGTCGCCGACCTGGTCGACCTGCTGCTCACCCCGCCCGTCGAGCGCGAGCACCTCGGCGCCGAACTGCCCGACCCGGACCTCGTCGCCACCCCGGACGACAGCCGCTTCTCCGAGGCCCAGCTCGAATCCGCCCTGGAACTGCTCGACCTGCCCCCGGACGCCCCGCGCCGGCTCTCCGGCCTGCTCGCCGACGCCCGCAAGCGGGACCCGGAACTCCCGTACCTGGTCGCCCTGCTGGCCGTGCACGCGGCCAGCCCGCCGGTCGGCACCGCCTACCGCCAGGGTGAGGAGCGGCTGCTGTTCGCCGTTGACGACGGCACCCCGCTGCTCGACCGGGAGTTCGGCGGCGCCGACCTGATCGTCGGCAGCGCCCTGCTCGACGCGGTCGGCATGGCCGCCGACCGCAAGGACGCCGGCTGACCCGACGCCGGAACAGCACATTGACGAACCGTAACCACCGCGCCACCCCCGAGGAGCACCGCCCGTGACGACCAACCACGACACGTCCTGGGCGGCCGAGACCGAACCCGCGGCCCCCGCGCCGATCACCCCGGCCGACGTCGCCGACGCCGCCCGGCTGGTTTCCTTCGGCCTCCAGGCCAAGCTGCTCCCCGCCCGCGACGCCGAGTACGCCGAACTCGTCCGCCGCCACCGCGAGGACCCGCCGTTCGCCCGCCTTGCCGACGCCATCGCCACCGGCATGGGCCTGGTCGTCCTGGAGGTCTCGCCGCGGGCCGGGATGGCCGTCGCCGCCGCCGAGGACTCGCTGTTCGCCGTCCGGATGGGCGACTACTCGCGCCGTGCCGCCTCCGAGTCCACCGACCGCTTCCTGCACGGCCTGGCCCACCTGGCCGTCGCCGCGTTGGCCTTCCCCCGCCCCGAGGACCTCGCCGACGACGGCTACCTCGGCCGGATCACCGTCAACGGCGTCGACTCCTTCGTCCGCCAGGCCTGCCGCCGCCTGGAGGAGCAGGCCGACGCCGACGGCGCCAACACCGACCCGGCCTCCGACGCCCCCGGCCTGGAGGCCGCCTGGCGGGTCTGGGCCCGACGCACCGCCACCGGCGCCACCAAGGACGCCCGCCGGCTCTCCGGCTCCACCATCGGCATAGTCGCCAAGGCCGTCATGTTCCTGGTCGACTCCGGCTTCCTGCAGAAGGTCTCCGACGACTCCGGCGGCACCTACCGCACCACCGCCCGCTACCAGCTCCAGGTCCGTGACCTGGCCGGCAGCGCCGCGATGGCCGAACTGCTCGACCTCGGCATCGTCCCGGTCTCCGACGGCACCGCCAGCCTGCTGCCGCCGGACACCGGTGACGAGCTGGTCGCCGACGCCGGCCTGCCGTTCCACTCGCTCTGACCGCTCTGACAACCCCATAAGACGCACGGAGAACCGCCGCACATGTACGAGCTCAACCGGGTCCGCCTCTACTCGATCGGACCGGCCGGCGCCCGCTACGCCGACACGGTGCTCGACCTGCGCGGCGTCGGCGAGCCCGTCGCCGACCCGGCCCCGCAGCAGATCGGCCTGTTCGGTGAGGACACCGACGGCCCGGTCCGCCGCCCCGCCCCGGCCGGCGTGCTCTTCCTGGAGAACGGCGGCGGCAAATCCGTCCTGCTCAAGCTGATCTTCTCGGTGATGCTCCCCGGCCACCGCAACACCCTCGGTGGCGCCAGCTCCGGCGTGCTGCGCAAGTTCCTGCTCGCCGACGACTGCGGCCACGTCGCCCTGGAGTGGCAGCACACCGTCACCGGCGAGCTGATCGTGGTCGGCAAGGTCAGCGAGTGGCGCGGCCGCCAGGTCTCCTCCGACCCGCGCAAGTTCGCCGAGACCTGGTACTCCTTCCGCCCCGGCCCCGGCCTCACCCTCGACTCCCTGCCGGTCGCCGAACGCGTCAGCCTGGCCGGCGACCAGAAGGCCCGAGGCCGCCGCCGCACCATGAAGGGCTTCCGCGACGCCCTCACCGAGGCCGGCAAGGCCCACCCCCACCTCGACCTGGTCTTCGAGGACGGCCACGACCGCTGGACCGAACACCTCGGCGAACTGGGCCTCGACCCCGAACTCTTCCGCTACCAGCGCGAGATGAACGCCGACGAGGGCGAGGCGGCCGGCCTCTTCGCGGTCAAGCAGGACAAGGACTTCACCGACCTGCTGCTGCGCGCCGTCACCGACACCCGGGACACCGACGGCCTGGCCGACCTGGTGCACGGCTTCGCCGCCAAGCTCGGCCTGCGCGCCGAACTCACCGCCGAACGCGACTTCACCGCCGGCTCGCTCGACCTGCTGGAACGCATCGTCGACGCCACCGCCGCCCGCGAGAGCGTCCGCGAGGCCCACCGCACCGCCGAGCGCCGCGCCCGCCGCCTCGCCCACGCCCTCACCTCCCGCGCCGCCGCCGAACGCGACCGCGCCCAGGACCTCGCCATCGAGGTCGCCGCCGCCGCGAGCGCCGTCAGCGCCGCCGAGTCCGACCGCACCCGGCACAGCCTCATCGCCGACGAACTCACCCACCGGCACGCCACCCTGAGCCTCGCCGCCGCCACCGCGGAGGCCGCCGCGCTGCGCCGCGAACTCATCGACGCCCGCACCCTGCACTCCGCCTGGCAGGCCGCCGAGGCCGTGCTGCGCCAGCGCGCCGCCGCCGACCGGGTCGCCCGGGTCGCCGCCGCCATCCGCGAGGCCGAGCTGGACGCCGCCCCCGCGCTCGCCGCCCGCGCCCGCGCCGCCACCGCGCTCGCCCGCGCCCTGGAAGCCGCCGCCGCGGCCGCCGAAACCCGCGCCGACACCGAGGAACAGCGCGCGAGCGAGCTCCAGGAGGACGGCGGCAAGGCCCAGTCCGCCGCCACCGAGGCCGCCACCGCCGCCCAGAAGGCCCGCAGCGAGGCCGAACACCTGCGCCAGCGCCTCGCCGAGGTCGAGCAGGAGACCGAGGCCGCCGTCGAGGCCGGCTTCATCGACGCCGACGGCGATGTGGACCCGGCCCGGGCCGCGCTGCACGCCGCCGACGTCGAGAAGGCCGCCGCCGCGGCCCTCGCCCAGGCCCGTACCGCCGCCGAGGCCTGCGCCACCCGGCTGCGCGAGGCCGCCGCCGCCACCTCCCGCGCCGAACTCGCCGCCGAGCGGGCCGGCGACGCCCGCAAGGCCGCCGCCCGCGCGCTGGCCGCCGAGCAGCGCACCGCCGCCCTGCTCGCCACCGAGCAGCGCCTGGCCGACCTGCTCTCCCTGACGCCCTACCAGGAGGACGCCGAGGAGGACGCCGGCTTCCTCACCCCCGCCGTACTCGACCGCAACGCCGAGTACCTGCGCGAACTCCTCGACGAGGCCATCGCCACCGCCGAACGCACCCTGTTCGACCTCCGGACGGCCGCCGCAGACGACTCCCGCATCCTCGCCGCGCTCGGCGACGGCGGCCTGCTGCCGCCCGGCCCCGACGTGCTGGCCACCGTCGAGTACCTCGCAGAGCACGGCATTCCCGCCCTGCCCGGCTGGCGCTACCTCGCCCAGTCCGTCGATCCGGCCGACCACGAGGCGATCCTCGCCGCCCGACCCGAACTGGTCGACGGCGTGGTCGTCACCGACCCGTCCTCGCTGGAGCGCGCCCGAGAGGCCCTGCAGGCCGCCGCCCTGCTGCCGCGTTCCACCGTGGCCGTCGGCGCCGCCGCCTCACTGATCGCCCCGATCACGGACGAGCCGGCCTTCTTCCTGGTGCCGCCGAACCCGGCCATGCACGACGAGTCCGCCGCCGACGGCGAGCGCCGCGAACTGCGCGCCCGCGCCGCCGCCCGCGAGGAGCACATCCGCGAACTCGCCGGCCGCCTCGGCGCCGACCGCGCCCTCGCCGCCCGCCTCGCCTCCTGGCACGCCAGCTGCCCGCCCGGCACCCTCGCCGAACTCGCCGCCGCCGCCGAGGCCGCCCGCGAGCACGCCGAGCAGGCCGCCGCCGCCCTGGCCACCCTGCGCGCGGACCACGACGAGGCCGAGGCCGACCACGCGGCCGCCGCCTCCGCCCACGAGGAGCACCGCGAGGCGGCCCAGCGCGCCCGCCGCCGCGCCGACGCCCTCTCCGGCCTCGCCTTCCGGCTGCGCGAGCGCGCCAACTGGGCCCGCCGCCAGCGCGAACTCGCCGAGGACGCCGCCGAGTGCGACCGCCGCCAGGCCGTCTGCGCCGAGCGCGCCCGCACCTGCGACGAGGACCGCCGGGCCGCCCAGCGCGCCGCCGACGACGCCCGCCGCACGGTACGCGCCCTGCGCGCCGAACGCGCCGAGATCCCCGCCGCCGAGCAGACCGACGAGCCCGCCGAGCAGATCGCCCCCGCCGCGCTGCCCGCCCTGCGCGAGGCCTACCGGTCCGCCTCCCAGCTGTACGAGAAGGTCGGCGTCGGCGCCGACCTGCGCGCCGAACAGGCCCGCGCCGAGGGCGACGAGGCCGCCGCCGCAGCCGAACTCGACCGCCTCACCAACAAGGTCCGCACCCGCGCCGAGGAACTCCTCGGCAGCCCCGACGGCGCCGACGGCCCGGCCCGCCAGGCCGCCGCCGCCCGCGCCGAGGAACTGGTCGCCACCATCGAGGCCCGCTCCGCCACCGCCAGCGAGCAGCTCGGCCGCCTGCGCGGCGAGGCCGAGCGCTCCGCCCCCGCCGACGGCGAGGCGCACACCGAGCTGCCCGAGGAACTCGTCCCCACCGACCCCGAGCACGCCCAGACCCTGCTGCGCACCGCCACCAGCCGGCTCGCCGAGTGCCGGGAGGCCGTGGACGCCGCCCGCACCGCGCACGCCGACCTCCAGCGCACCTTCGACACCGCCCAGTCCGCCGCCGCCGACTTCGACGAGCTGGCCGGCCAGCTGCGCGACGGCCTGCGCGAGCAGCAGGAGGAGGACGGCCAGCCGGTCGAGCCCTACCTCGGCTCGCTGCCCGAGGCCCGCAACGCCTGCACCGACGCCCGCCGCGCCCTGCGGACGGCCGCCGGCGAGCTGTCCTCCGCCGAACTCGCCGTCCGTGACGCCTCCGACGCGCTGGTCCGGCACGCCAACGCCGCCCGCTACGAGGCCGTCCGCACCCCGGCCCGCCAGCAGATCCGCGAACTGCCCGCCTCCGCGCTGCCCGAGCACGCCGCCGCCTGGGCCGCCGCCTTCGCGCCCCGGCTGCGGGTGCTCACCGACGAGCTCGCCCAGCTGGAGCGCAACCGCGGCTCGATCGTCGACCGGCTGCGCGGCCTGGTCGAGTCCTCGCTCACCACCCTGCGCGCCGCCCAGCGGCTGTCCCGGCTGCCCGAGGGCCTGGGGGAGTGGTCCGGCCAGGAGTTCCTGCGGATCCGCTTCGAGGACCCGGACCACGCCACCCTGGTCGAACGCCTCGGCGAGGTCATCGACGAGGCCACCCGCGCCGCCGTCCGGAAGAACAGCGACCTGCGCCGCGACGGCATGTCCCTGCTGCTGCGCGGCGTCGCCGCCGCGATCGGACCCAAGGGCGTCAGCGTCGAGATCCTCAAGCCGGACGCGGTGCTGCGCGCCGAGCGGGTCGGCGTCGGCCAGATGTCCGACGTCTTCTCCGGCGGCCAGCTGCTCACCGCGGCCATCGCGCTCTACTGCACGATGGCCGCGCTGCGCGCCAACGACCGCGGCCAGTCCCAACTGCGGCACGCGGGCACACTGTTCCTCGACAACCCGATCGGCCGCGCCAACGCCACCTACCTGCTGGAACTCCAGCGCGCGGTGGCGGACGCCCTCGGCGTCCAGCTCATCTACACCACCGGCCTGTTCGACACCACCGCGCTCGCCGAGTTCCCGCTGGTGATCCGGCTGCGCAACGACGCCGACCTGCGGGCCGGCCTCAAGTACATCTCGGTGGAGGAGCACCTGCGCCCCGGCCTGCCCGCCCCGCAGGACCCGGACGGCCCGACCATCCACGGCGAGATCACTGCCACCCGGATGTTCAAGCGCCCCGCGGAGGTTCCCGCGCAGACGTGAAGTCACTAGCGTGATCACATGCTGACGATCGCGCACCTCAGTGACATCCACCTCGGCCAGGTCCACCGCCGGGACGCGGGCAAGCGGGCCCGGCGGCGGGCCGAGCAGGTGATGGCCTACCTGGACGCCCTGCCCGGCCCGCTGGACGCGGTGCTGGTCACCGGCGACCTCGCCGACCACGGCCTGCCCGAGGAGTACCGGCAGGCCGCCGAGGTGCTGGCCTCGCGGCATCCGGTGCTCACCTGCCCCGGCAACCACGACAGCCGGGCGCCGTACCGGCAGGTGCTGCTCGGCGAGGCGCCCACGACGGACCCGGTCAACCGGCTGCACCAACTGCCCGGCACCGACGTGCTGATGCTCGACTCCTCGATACCCGAGCAGCACGACGGCCTGCTGGACGACGCCACCCTGGACTGGCTGGACGCCCAACTGGGTTCCGGCCGCCAGGAGTTGCCCGCTCTGGTGGCCTTCCACCACCCGCCGGTCGAACTGCACGTCCCGTTCGTCGACGGGATCCGCCAGTTCGGCGAGGAACGGCTGGCGCAGGTGCTGCACCGCCACCCCCGGGTGGCCGCGCTGCTCTGCGGCCACGCCCACACGTCCGCCGCGACCACCTTCGCGGGCTTGCCGGTACTGGTCGCGCCGGGGGTGGTCTCCACCATCACGCTGCCCTGCGAGGGCGGGAAGGGCATCCTCTTCGACCACCCGCCGATGCTCGCCTTCCACGTCCTGGACGGCGGCCGGCTCACCACCCACTACCGGGTGGTCACCGATTAGCTCCCCGCCAACCGGCGCAGGACCGCCATGAGTTCGTCGGGCGGCTCGATGGAGAACGAGCGCTCGGCCTCGTCGATCCGCGTCAGGTTGGTCACCTCGCCCTTGTGCCACCAGTAGAGCCGGGGCGACAGCGGCCCCGGGTTCTCCTGGTGGACGCGCAGCGCCATCGACGCCAGATCGTTGACCGCGCCCGCGACCCCGGCCTCGGCGAGCGGGTGGAAGAACAGGTATTCCCGGCTGGGCGCGGCGAACAGGGCGCCATCCTCGGGGAGTTCGCGCCCGGTCACCGCGCGGGCCAGGTCGTCCAGCACCAGCGCCTTGCTGGCCACGAACATCGAGTCGCCGTGCACGGCGTACAGGGTCGAGCCCTCGGTGGGGCCCTGGAGGACGTCGTACTCGACCGGGTCGGCGATCAGGTTGGCCCGGCCGGCGGCCCGCAGCCGCTGCAGCCCGACCTCGGCGACGGCCTTGTCGTCCAAGGTCCGTACGGTGTCGGGCAGGTCGACCGAGAGCGCCTCCAGCAGACCGGTCGCGACCGGCCGGGTGTAGCTGAACGCGGAGGCGATCTCGGCCGGGAACGCGTCGTCGGCGACGAGCCGGAGGTAGACGCGGCTCAGGGTCTCGTCGGCACCGCCGGGCATCGTCCGGGCGGCGCCCGTGAGGGAGCCGAAGTGCCGCGCGACGATCCCGGGCCAGTCGCTCGGATCGGTGCGGCGGCAGAACTCGGCGAGGTTGTACAGGTTGTTGGTGCCCTCGGCCCGCCGGAGGGTCTGCCCGGAGACCGTCACCTGTACGCCGATGTCCGCGTGGTACCGGCGCACCAACTGGCGCAGGTGCTCGGCCTGGTCGACCGTCAGGTTGTTGAGGTCGGGGTCGTACTGGGGCTTTTCCTTGGCACGGAAGAACTTCATGATCCCGACTCTAGGGGAGCGCGCCGACGGTCGACCCCGCCGCCCGTGGGCCGTGGGAGCCGGGCCGCTAGCGCGTCGGCACTCCGCGCTGGGGCGGCCCGGGACGGTACGACTGGCGCTGCTGGTACGGCTGTTGCGGTGCGCCGACGGGCCGGGGGAGTGGCCGGGCGGCCAGCGGCTCGGGAGCGGCCCGACTGCCCGCCATCGGGTACGCGGAGTTCGGGCCGCGCATCCGCTGGGCGGCGACCTGGCGGGAGATCAGGATCTCCAGCAGGCACCACATCGTCCCGAACACCCCGAGCCCCATCGCCAGCAGCGCGGGCGTGATCAACCAGCTGCCCGCGTACGAGGCCAGGGTGGCGACCACCACGCCGACCAGGGTGAAGGCGAGGCAGAGCACGGCCCGGACCGCGGCGTGGCGTACCTCGTCGGGCAGGCGGCGACGGCGGCGTGGCAGGGACATCGGGAGACCCCCAGGCGCGAATCCGGTGGCGGACACGGAACGGGCGCACGCGAAACGCGCCCCCTCGCCTCACTCTGCCCCCGCCGAACCCGGACCATGCGTCCGAATCCGCCGAACTGCCACCAAACCGTGTGATCCGGGGCAGGCGGTGGCCGGAGCTCAGCCCAGCTGCAGGTTGAGCTCGTCCAGTGCGCCCGTGACGATCGTCCGCATCGCCCGTTCCGCGTGGGCGGCATCGCCCCCGCAGATCGCGTCGGCGACCTCCCGGTGCAGCCTGATCGCGTACGGCTCCGGCTGATGGGGCATCAGATGGTACTCGGTCCGGCCGGTGAGTACCGCTCCCACGGTGTCCCCGAGGTGGGCGAACATCTCGTTCCCGGAGGCGCGGAGCACCAGCGCGTGGAAGGCGATGTCGTGCCCGAGGAAGGTCGTGAGGTCGGCCTCCCGCGCGGCGACCGTCAACTCCACGGCCAGCGAGCTGAGTTCGCGCCGGTCGTCGTCGGTGGCGTGGGTGGCGGCGAGTGCGGCCGCGGCCGGTTCGACGGCCACCCGCAGCGAGCCGAGCGAGCGGAGCTGGGCGGGCCGGTCGGCGCCGGCCAGGCGCCAGCGGATCACCATGGGGTCGAAGACGTCCCAGAGCGACTTCGGCTGGACGGTGATCCCGACCCGCCGCCGGGACGCCACCAGGCGCATCCCTTCCAGGACGCGCACCGCCTCCCGGACGACCGTCCGGGACACCCCGAACCGCTGCTCCAGCTCCTCCCCGCGCAGCACCGCGCCCTCGGGGATCTCCCCCGACGCGATCGCCGGCCCGAGCTCGTCAAGCACCCGACCGGGCAGCCCCTGGATCTCCATCCGCCCAGCGTAGACGCCACCCGCCGGAATCCCCACGTCACCCTCCGCCCACGCCCTTCGGCTCCGGCCGCCCCGCCCCGGCCTCGCTCACGCCCGCGCACCCACCGACCCCACCCCGCCTGCACTCCCGCTCCCCGGGGGAAGTAAAAGTATGACGATTTGGTTTCCGGCACTTGAATACGTCATATCTTTGAAGCGATAGTGGCGGCCTGCAACGAAGGAGCACCACCCATGGCTCTCAACGTCGAGAACCGCGCCCTCCCGGACGCCCCCCGCACCGTCGTGGTGATGGGCGTCTCCGGTGTCGGCAAGACCACGCTGGCCCGCCTCCTGGCCGACCGCCTCGATCTCCCCTTCGCCGAGGCGGACGAGTTCCACCCGCCGGCCAACATCGCCAAGATGTCCGCCGGCATCCCGCTGGACGACCAGGACCGTGAGCCGTGGCTGCGCGCCATCGGGGCCTGGCTCAAGGCGCACACCGAGGCAGGCACCGGCGGCGTGGTCACCTGCTCGGCGTTGAAGCACGGCTACCGCGACATCCTGCGCGCGGACGCCCCGGACGCTTTCTTCCTGCACCTCAGCGGTGGCCACGAGCTGGTCGGAGACCGGCTCTCGCACCGCACCGGCCACTTCATGCCGACGTCGCTGCTCGACTCCCAGTACGCCACTTTGGAGCCCCTGGGTGCGGACGAGAACGGCGCCGTGCTGGACGTGGGCCCGTCCCCCGAAGAACTCGTCGAGATGGCCGTGGCGCTGCTGCGGCCCGTCAATGGAGACCTCACGTGAGCGAGCGAAGCGAGCGAGCCATCAGAAGGCGCGCATGGGCGAATGCCCCTGCCGAGCGAAGCGAGGCGGGCGCATGAGCATCGCCCCCACTGCTCTGCTGGCGGCCGCCCCACCGGCCCTGCCGCACACCAGCGACAACACCCAGCTGCTGGTCGCGGTACTGCTCAGCATCGGTGCGATCATCCTGCTGATCACCCGGCTGAAGCTGCACCCCTTCCTCGCCCTCACGCTCGGCTCCGGACTGCTGGCCGTCGTCGCGGGCGCCCCCTTCGACAAGCTGCTGAACAGCTTCTCCACGGGCTTCGGCTCCACCGTGGCCAGCGTCGGCCTGCTGATCGGCCTGGGCGCGATGCTCGGCAAGCTGCTCGCCGACTCCGGCGGCGCCAACATCATCGCGGACACCGTGCTGGCCCGGACCGGCAGCAAGGCGCTGCCCTGGGCGATGGCGCTGATCGCCGCCCTGCTCGGCCTGCCGCTGTTCTTCGAGGTCGGCGTCGTCCTGCTGATCCCGATCGTGCTGCTGGTCGCCCGGCGCGGCAACGTGCCGCTGATGCGGGTCGGCATCCCGGCCCTGGCCGGCCTGTCGGTGCTGCACGGCCTGGTGCCCCCGCACCCGGGCCCGCTGGTCGCGATCGACGCGCTGAAGGCCGACCTCGGCATCACCCTGGCGCTGGGCCTGCTGGTCGCGATCCCGACCCTGGTCATCGCCGGTCCGCTGTTCTCCCGGGTGGCCGAGCGCTGGGTCGGCCCGCTGGAGGCCCCGACCGCCGTCACCCCCGAGGAGCCGGTCAAGCGCGAGCACACTCCGTCCTTCGGCGCGGTGCTGGCGACCATCCTGCTGCCGGTCGTGCTGATGCTCGGCAAGGCCCTGGCGGACGTCGTGGTCGACGACCCGAAGGCGATGGTCCAGCGGGTGCTCGACTTCGTCGGCTCCCCGCTGATCGCCCTGCTGGCGGCGACGCTGCTCGGCATGCTGACCCTCGGCAGGGCCGCCGGCTTCGACAGGGCGCGGATCTCCGACACCGTCGGCAAGGCGCTCGGCCCGATCGCGGGCATCGTGTTCATCGTCGGCGCGGGCGGCGGCTTCAAGCAGACCCTGATCGACGTGGGCGTCGGCGACATGGTCAGCCACTGGGCCGGCCAGTGGCACATCTCGGCGCTGCTGCTGGGCTGGCTGATCGCGGTGCTGATCCGCCTGGCCACCGGTTCGGCGACGGTCGCCACCATCACCGCGGCCGGCATCGTCTCCCCGCTCGCGGCGAACATGTCCTCGACCCACTCGGCCCTGCTGGTGCTCGCGGTCGGCGCCGGTTCGCTGTTCCTCTCGCACGTCAACGACGCCGGCTTCTGGCTGGTGAAGGAGTACTTCGGGATGAGCGTCGGCCAGACGCTGAAGTCCTGGTCGGTGATGGAGACGATCATCTCGGTCGTCGCCATAGCCCTGATCCTGCCGCTGAGCCTGCTCGTCTAGCGCACCCCGCGCGCACCACCGCCGAGGGGCGGCACCCGGACCGCACGGGTGCCGCCCCATGGCGTTCGCGTCAGTGCCCCAGCAGGCCCGACAGCACCGCCGCCGTCGCGGCCATCAGTTCCTCGGCCACAGCGCCGCCCGCGGCCGTACGGGCCAGCAGCCCCTCGCGCGCCGCCAGGATCACCGCCGCCGCCTGCTGGGCGTCCGCCCCGGCGGGCACCAGTTCCGGCAGTGCCCGCTCCAGGACGTCGGCCACCGCCCGCGCCAGCGTCCGGTCGTGCGCGGCGACCTGCTCGGCCAGCGCCGCGGACCGGGCCGCGACCAGCCGGAACTCCAGGAACAGCAGGATCCACCCACTCTCCGCGGGCTCGACCCGCAGCAGCGCCTCGGCCAGCAGCCGGGCCCGCTCCCGCGGCGCCAGTGCCTCGCAGGCGGCGGCGAGCCGCTCCAGCTCGGCCATCCGCTCGGCGGCCCGGTCGTCGAAGAGCGCCAGCAGCAGGTCCTCCTTGCTGCCGAAGTTCGAGTAGAAGGCCCCGCGGGTGTACCCGGCGGCGGCGCAGACGTCCTCGATGCTCGTCCGCGCGAAGCCGACGGTGAGGAACAGCTCGCTCGCCGCGGCGAGCAGCCGGGCCCGGGTGTGGACGCGGCGGCGGGGCGGCCGGGGGGCGGCGGGATCGGTGGGGGGTGGCTTCACAGGAGCACGATACATGGTGTATTCAGTACGAGTCGTATTCAATACGGCGAGTACTGAACCGGAGGGGACCCGGCATGAGCCGACTGCTGATCACCAACGCCCACCTGCTCCACCCCGAGGACGGCACCCGTACCGACCCGGGTTGGCTGGAGGCTGCCGACGGCCGGATCACCTCCACCGGCACCGGACGCCCGCCCGCCGCCGGCGACGGGGTCCGGGTCGTCGACGCGCGGGGCGGCACCGTCCTGCCCGGCCTGATCGACGCCCACGTCCACCTGCTGGTCACCTCGCTCGACCTGCGCGACTTCGCGAACTGGACCCCGGGCTACGCCACCGTCCGCGCCCTCGCCGAGGCCGAGCGGATGCTGCGCCGCGGCTTCACCACCGTCCGCGACGTCGGCGGCGCCGACCACGGCATGGCCCGCGCCCTGGACGAGGGCCTGGTGCCCGGCCCGCGCCTGCTGCACGGCGGCAAGGCCCTCTCCCAGACCGGCGGCCACGGTGACCTGCGCCCGCTCGGCGACGACGCCCTGCCCTGCTGCGAGGCCCGCCCCAACTTCGGCCGGATCGCCGACGGCGTGGACGCGGTGCGCGCGGCCGCTCGGGACGAGTTCCGCAAGGGTGCCCGGCACCTCAAGGTGCTGCTCTCCGGCGGCGTCGCCTCACCGCACGACGAGATCGCCGCCGTCCAGTACAGCGAGGAGGAGATCCGGGCGGCCGTCGAGGAGGCGGAGAACCACAACCGTTACGTCACCGTGCACGCCTACCACCCGCGGGCGATCGACCGCGCCCTGCGGGCCGGTGTGCGCTGTGTCGAGCACGGCAACCTGCTGGACGACAGCACGGTCGCGCTGCTGCTGGAAAAGGACGCCTTCCTGGTCCCCACCCTGGTCGCCTACGAGCAGACCGCCCGGCTCGGCGCCGCCTCGGGCCTGCCGCCGGCCTCCGTCGGCAAACTCGCCGAGGTCCGCGACCGGGGCCTGGAGGCCCTGGAACGTGCCCACCGCGCGGGCGTCAACCTGGTCTACGGCAGCGACCTGCTCGGTCCGCTGCACCCGGCCCAGCTGAAGGAGTTCACCCTGCGCGCCCAGGTCCAGCCGGTCGCCGACGTGCTCCGCTCGGCGACCACCACGGCGGCCCGGCTGCTCGGACTGGAGGGGGAGATCGGCAGCCTCGCCCCGGGCGCGCACGCCGACCTGCTCGTCGTGGACGGGGACCCGCTGGCCGACCTCACCGTGCTGACC
>CBJMI02800__coassemble_631_pt1 | contig 19416 bp, 20 predicted proteins | sample CBJMI02800__metabat2_low_PE_003 | metagenome-assembled genome bin CBJMI02800
TCAACCAGATCCTCACCGAGATGGACGGCTTCACCGGCTCCGAGGGCGTCATCGTGATCGCCGCCACCAACCGGGCCGACGTGCTCGACCCGGCGCTGCTGCGCCCCGGCCGCTTCGACCGCCGGATCACCGTCAGCCCGCCCGACCGGGAGGGCCGAGCGGCCATCCTGCGCATCCACACCCGGACCGTCCCGCTGGCCGGCGACACCGACCTGCAGCAGCTGGCCAAGATCACCCCGGGGATGACCGGCGCCGAACTCGCCAACCTGGTCAACGAGGCCGCTCTGCTGGCCGTCAAGCGGGAGCAGGACGCGGTCGGCGAGCGGGACCTCTCGGACGCCCTGGAGAAGGTCCAACTCGGCGCCGTGCGGCCCCTGGTGATGCCGCAGGAGGAGCGCGAGCGGACGGCGTACCACGAGAGCGGGCACGCACTGCTGGGCATGCTCCAGCCGGGCGCGGACCCGGTCCGCAAGATCACCATCGTGCCGCGCGGCCGCGCCCTCGGCGTCACCCTCTCCACCCCGGAGAACGACCGCTACTCGTACACCGAGCCCTACCTGCGCGGCCGGATCATCGGCGCGCTGGGCGGGATGGCGGCCGAGCAGGTGGTGTACGGGGTGATCACCACCGGGGCGGAGAGCGACCTGGAGCAGGTCACCAACATCGCCCGCGGGATGGCCGGGCGCTGGGGGATGAGCGAGCGCGTCGGCCGGCTCACCGCGGTGCCCTCGGACGCGCAGGGCGCGTACGGGCTCTCGGCGGCGCCGACCACGCTGGACGCGGTCGACGAGGAGGCCCGGCGGATCGTCGCCGAGTGCTACGAGGACGCGGTGCGGATCCTGACCGAGCAGCGGCCCCGGCTGGACGCGCTGGCGGCGGCGCTGCTGGAGGCGGAGACGCTGGACGAGGAGGCGGCCTACCGGGCGGCGGGGGTGCCGCGGGAGGCGACCGACCAGGAGGCGTGAGGCGTGCGTTCGGGGCCGGGGGCGCTCGCCGTGGTGGCGTGCGCCCCCGGTTTCGGGTTTCCGGCGCGGTGTCCTCGCGGCTCCGTGCCGTCGCCGTCCTCAGCGTGGTCGCTCGGCGACCAGGTAGCGGAAGACGTTCTCCATCCGGACCGAGCCGTCCGGGCGCAGGTACGGCTGCAGCGCCTCCTCCAACTCCTTGGCCACCAGCGGGGCGCCGGAGAACTCCTCGGCCGGCTCGAACAGCCCGGTCGAGAGCAGGCCCCGCACCGCGCTGTCCAGGTCCGGGTAGGCGAACGGGCAGCTGACCCGGCCGCTGCCGGCCGGACGCAGGCCGACCGGGGCGAGCAGGTCCTCCAGCGCGCCCGGCACGCTCAGCTCGAACGGGTCGCGTGCGGTGGTCCGCCCCGCCATCCGGCGGGCCGCGTCCAGCACCGGCGCGCTCTCGCAGCGCTCCTGCGGGCCCCAGGCGGCCAGCACCACGTGTCCGCCCGGGAGGGTGAGCCGGGCCGCCTCGGCGACCACCCGGCCCGGATCGGCGGCGCCGGGGAGCTGGTCGAAAACCGTCACCAGCGAATGGGCCGAGCGGGGGACGGCGGCGGCCGGCCGGGCCCCCGCGCACACCCGCAGCCGACGGTCCCGGGCCAGCTCGCGCAGTTCCTCCCGCGGCTCCTGCCCGGAGACCTGGGCGCCCCGCCCGGCGGCGAGCAGCAGGGCCAGTCCGGACCGGCAGCCCAGGCCCAGCACGCTGCTCGCCGGGCCGACCTCCAGGCGGTCGTACACCGCCTCGTAGAGCGGCACCAGCATGCGTTCCTGGATCTCCGCCCAGTCACGCGCCCGCGCGGGCCCGGCGGCCCCCTGCTGCGGGTGGTGCGGTCGTGCGCCGGTCGGTCGTGCGTCCGCTGGTCGTGCGGTCGTGCCGGTCGTCCGAGCTGAAGCCATCGCGGCCTCCCATCCGGTCCTTCGGTGTGCTGCTACGGCTCCCCCAAAGTCCCGCCCCACTCCAGCGAACAGCGGGTCGGGCCCGGCGTCCAGAGGGGTGCAGGGTGGTGCGCGCGTGTCGCGGTCGTGCGCCCCCTGCGGGCGGCGTTCCGCGGCCGCGGACGTGTCTCCCTCCGTGCGGGTGTGATGGCGATTCGAAGTGAGGGCGTCGCTCCCCGTACCATTCCGCCCATGGCTAAGGCACCCGTTCTCACCCCTCAGGCGGAAGACTTCCCGCGCTGGTACCAGGACCTCATCAACAAGGCCGAGCTTGCCGACAACGGTCCGGTCCGCGGCACCATGGTCATCCGACCGTACGGCTACGGCCTGTGGGAGCGGATGCAGCAGGAGATGGACGCGCGCATCAAGAAGGCGGGCGCGCAGAACGCCTACTTCCCGATGTTCATCCCGCAGTCCTACCTGACCAAGGAGGCCGAGCACGTCGAGGGCTTCGCCCCCGAACTCGCGGTGGTCACCCACGGTGGCGGCAAGCAGCTGGAGGAGCCGGTCGTCGTCCGGCCCACCTCCGAGACGATCATCAACGAGTACTTCTCGAAGTGGGTGCAGAGCCACCGCGACCTGCCGCTGCTGATCAACCAGTGGGCGAACGTGGTCCGTTGGGAGCTGCGCCCGCGCGTCTTCCTGCGCACCACCGAGTTCCTCTGGCAGGAGGGCCACACCGCCCACGCCACCTACGAGGACGCCCGCGACTACGCGTCGATGATCCACACCCAGGTCTACGGCGACTTCATGACCAACGTGCTCGGCATCGACGTCGTGCTCGGCCGCAAGACCGCCAAGGAGCGCTTCGCCGGCGCCATCAACACCCTCACCCTGGAGGGCATGATGGGCGACGGCAAGGCGCTGCAGATGGGCACCAGCCACGAGCTGGGCCAGAACTTCGCCAAGGCGTTCAACACCACCTACCAGCTGCAGGGCGCCGAGCGCGAGCACGTCTGGCAGACCTCCTGGGGCGTCTCGACCCGCATGGTCGGCGGCCTGATCATGTCCCACGGCGACGACAACGGCCTGCGGGTGCCCCCGCGCCTGGCCGCCGTCCAGGCCGTGGTGCTGGCCATCAAGGGCGACGACGCGGTAATCGCCAAGGTCCGCGAGATCGGTGCCCAGCTGGAGGCCGCCGGCATCCGCGTCGTGGTCGACGACCGCACCGACACCCCGTTCGGTCGACGCGCCGTCGACTGGGAGCTCAAGGGCGTTCCGCTGCGCATCGAGGTCGGCCCGCGTGACCTGGAGAACGGCACCGCGATGCTGGCCCGCCGCATCCCGGGCGGCAAGGAGCCGGTCTCCATCGACGCCCTGGCCGCGCTGCTGCCGGGCGTCCTGGAGGAGGACCAGGCGCTGCTGCTGCGCCAGTCCCGCGAGCGCCGCGAGGCCCGCACCGTCGATGTCAAGACCCTGGACGAGGCCGTCGAGGCCGCCGCGACCGGCTGGGGCCGGATCGCCTGGGCCGACCTCGGGGCGGAGGGCGAGGCCAAGCTGGCCGAGCAGGGCGTCACGGTGCGCTGCATCATCGCGGCCGACGGCTCGGTGCCGCAGGCGGACGACCAGGACGGCAATATCGCGATCGTCGCGCGTGCGTACTGATGTCTGACGCCGGCAGGTAATGACCGTTACCGGCAACATTTGCCCGGAATGCGGTTGGGTAAGAATCCGGTAACTCTGCCGGGGGAGTCCGGGAAGCGGACATCCCTACTGGCCGGTCAACTGCCGGTATTAACGGAATAGCGGTACGGTGTACGGCCCGTGGCCCTGTCAACTTCGGCGGGTCCTCGGGCCGTACGTCCAGGGGGCGACAGCCCGCCCCCGGGCGGAATTCACGAGGCCCGCCGACGTTAGGGCGGGCCGAAACCGGCAGGGGGTTGGTCTTGCGTCAGATCCGGAACGCGCAATTCGCGCACAGTCGCGCATTCCTGGGAGTTCCCTGGGAATTCTCGGAGAACAGGAACATGCGGAACATCGGCTCGCCCTGCATCGTTGGTCTAGCGTGAGCACGACACAGCCCCTCGTCCTCGCGGCCGAACTGGCCGCCGCCTGGAGTGACATCCAGGCCCACCACCAGGACCTCCCCGACCTCGCCTCGCCCGAGGCGCTGATCGGCGAATCCTCTTCGGCCTGTGGCACGCGGCTCGGTTTCGAGCGGCTCCTCCACGAGGCTGCCCACGGTCTGGCCGCGGCCCGGGACATCCGGGACACCTCGCGGGCCGGCCGCTACCACAACCGGCGCTTCCTGATGCTCGCCTCCGAGCTGGGCCTGGCGCACCCGGTCGAGCCGCACGCCAGCAGCGGCTTCTCCCAGGTGACCATGCTCAAGGAGACGCAGGAGCGCTACGCCGAGACCATCGAGCGCCTGGACCGCGCCCTGGGCGCGCACCAGGAAGCGGTGGCCGGCGACGGCACCAACCGCGCCTTCCGCGGGCCGGCCGCCCGGCACGGCTCCTCCGGGGGTGGCGTACGGGTCAAGGCGGTCTGCGGCTGCGGACGCAACGTCCGGGTCGTGCCGTCGGTGCTCGCGCAGGCGTCCATCGTCTGCGGCGCTTGCCAGCAGCCGTTCAAGATCGCGTAATCCGGGGCCGGGACCGGTCGACGACTGTGCGGGCAGTCGGCACGGCCGGGGTGGTCGGCGTCGGTGACGTTGGCACCGGTGACGTTGGCGCCGGTGACCTGGACGGTGATGTCGGTGACATCGGTGACACGGGTGAGTCTGTGGGCTGACCGGGAGCGGGGGCTCCCGGTCGGGCCCTGAGCGGCCCCGTGGCCCCGTCGCCCGTTCGCGCTCCGCCTCGGGGCTTCCCCTCGCCCTGTCGTGGGGCGCCCCTGCGTCGCCCTCGGGCTTCCGTATGCCCTGCTCCGGGCCTTCCTCCGTGACGGCCGGGTGAAGAGCGTCCGCGCCGGTATGGCAGAATGGACAGCTGAGTACTCGGCAGCCGGGCAGGACCCCTCTCTCCTACGGCTGGCGTGTCCCTTGAACGGCCTCCCCTGCAACCCCACGCGGACGGCGAGGCTGCTCACCCACGTCAACACCAGGAGAATCCACTCCCGTGGCAGTCAAGATCAAGCTGAAGCGTCTCGGCAAGATTCGCTCCCCGCACTACCGCATCGTCGTCGCCGACGCCCGCACCAAGCGTGACGGTCGCGCGATCGAGGAGATCGGCATCTACCAGCCGACCTACAACCCCTCGAAGATCGAGGTCGACAGCGACCGCGCCCAGTACTGGCTGTCCGTCGGCGCCCAGCCGACCGAGCCGGTGCTCGCCATCCTCAAGCTGACCGGCGACTGGCAGAAGTTCAAGGGCCTGCCGGCTCCGGAGCCGCTGAAGGTCGCCGAGCCCAAGGTCGAGGACTTCTCGCACCTGTTCGCGAAGGCCGTCGCCGGCTTCGAGGACGCCACCACCGGTGTCGCCATCACCCCGAAGGCCAAGAAGTCGGACAAGGCCGAGGCTGACGCCGACGCCGCCGCCGAGGCCTGATCGTGATCGAGGACGCCCTCGACCATCTGGTGAAGGGCATCGTCGAGCACCCCGACGAGGTGCAGGTGCGCTCGCGCAACCTGCGTCGGGGCAACACCATCGAGGTGCGGGTGCACCCCGATGACCTCGGCAAGGTGATCGGCCGGGGCGGCCGCACGGCGCGCGCACTGCGCACCGTGGTCGGCGCCCTCGGCGGTCGCAACGTCCGGGTCGACCTGGTCGACGTGGACAACATTCGCTGACGCAGCTGCTCGTTCAGCCGTCGGGCTTGAGGCCGACCGGGACGCATGTCGTCCCGGTCGGCCTTTTTTGCTGGCTGTCCCTGCTCGGCCCTCAGCGCGCACCCGTCTCAGCGCATATCCGTCTCAGCGCTTACCCGTCTCAGCCTTCTTCGCCCAGCAACTCCAGGAGAACGATCACCGTGCAGCTCGTCGTCGGCAGGATCGGCCGCGCCCACGGCATCAGGGGTGACGTCAGTGTCGAGGTTCGCACCGACGAGCCGGAACTCCGGCTCGGTCCCGGTGCTGTCCTGCTCACCGACCCCGCCTCGGCCGGACCGCTGACCGTCGAATCCGGCCGGGTGCACAGCGGCCGACTGCTGCTGCGCTTCGCCGGCGTCAAGGACCGCAACGCGGCGGAGGCGCTGCGGGGCACCCTGCTCATCTCCGAGGTCGACCCGGAGGAGCGTCCGGAGGACCCGGAGGAGTACTACGACCACCAGCTGATCGGCCTCGACGTGGTGCTGCTCGACGGCACCCCGGTCGGCGAGCTGACCGAGGTCGTCCACCTGCCGTACCAGGACCTGCTCACGGTGAGGAAGGCCGACGGGACGGAGGTGCTGGTGCCCTTCGTGACCCAGATCGTGCCGACCATCGACCTGGAGAACCAGCGGGCCGTGATCACCCCGCCGGCCGGGCTGATCGACCCCGACCAGGCCGAGGTCGTCGGCACCGCGTCGGAGGAGCCGGAGGAGTCGGAGTGACCGTCGGGCAGACTCCCGGAGAGGCCGCGCAGGACGCTGGTCGGGACGCCGGCGCGGGTGTCCGGTCCGGGATGCGGATCGACGTCGTCTCGATCTTCCCGGAGTACCTGGAACCGCTGAACATCTCGCTGGTCGGCAAGGCCAGGGCCCGCGGCCAGCTGGACGTGCACCTCCACGACCTGCGCGAATGGACCCACGACGTGCACCGCACGGTGGACGACACCCCCTACGGCGGCGGCCCCGGCATGGTGATGAAGCCCGAGCCGTGGGGCGAGGCGCTGGACGCCGTCGTGGCCGGCGGACCGGCGGGCGAGGTGCCGACCCTGGTCGTCCCCACACCGAGCGGGCGCCCGTTCACCCAGGAGCTCGCCCAGGAGCTGGCCGGCCGGCCCTGGCTGGCGTTCACCCCCGCGCGGTACGAGGGCATCGACCGCCGGGTGATCGAGGAGGCGGCCACCCGCATGCCGGTGGTCGAGGCCTCGATCGGCGACTACGTGCTGGCCGGCGGTGAGGTCGCGGTGCTGGTGATGGTCGAGGCGATCGCCCGGCTGCTGCCCGGCGTGCTCGGCAACGCCGAATCCCACCGGGACGACTCCTTCGCCCCCGGCGCGATGGCCGACCTGCTGGAAGGCCCGGTCTACACCAAGCCCGCCGAATGGCGCGGCCGGACCGTGCCGGACGTGCTGCTCAGCGGCAACCACGGCAAGATCGCCCGCTGGCGGCGGGAGCAGGCCTTCGCCCGCACCCTGACCAACCGGCCCGACCTGGTCGGGCGCTGGCAGTACGGCGCCTTCGACAAGAAGGACCGGGCGGCGCTCAGCGTCCTGGGCCTGGTCTGGGACGAGGAGCTCGGCCGATTTCGGTCCGCAGCCGGTGATGTGGAAGAATAGGCCGCTGCTGTCTGTCGCTGGTTCCCTTCCGTAGGGAGCACGTGGACCGGCGCCCCCGCCACGGGGGGATCGCCGCCAGCCGATGCGGCCCGCAGCAGACCCCATTGTGACGAACTTCCGTGGGCGGCCCGTGGCGCCTGCGATGGAGAGCAACATGAGCAACAAGCTCGCTGCTGTCGACGCGGCCTCGCTGCGTACCGACATCCCGGCCTTCCGCGCCGGTGACACCCTGAAGGTTCACGTCCGGGTCATCGAGGGCAACCGCTCCCGTGTCCAGGTCTTCCAGGGCGTCGTCATCCGCCGCCACGGCGCCGGCGTCGGTGAGACCTTCACCGTTCGCAAGGTCAGCTTCAACGTCGGCGTGGAGCGCACCTTCCCGGTGCACACCCCGGTCGTCGAGAAGATCGAGGTCGTGACCCGCGGTGCGGTTCGCCGCGCCAAGCTGTACTACCTGCGTGACCTCCGCGGCAAGGCCGCGAAGATCAAGGAGAAGCGCGACCGCTGATCCACCGGCCCCCGGCCACGCCGGGGGATCGGAGCGCTCGGAAGGGCTGAGCAACCGCAAGGTAAGCTCAGCGCCCGATGAGCACGCACGAACCACCCGCGGACCGCGACGGCAGTCCCGCACCCACCGGTGCGGACTCGCTGTCGCGGTCCGCGGTCGTCTCCGGGCCGGAGCCGTCCCCGGAACGGCAGGCGACGCCGGACGGCGGCCCGGTGCCCGAACAGTCCAAGGACCGGCCCGAGGCGGCGGAGAAGGACGGCGAGGACGGGGAGTCCGGCGGGGACGGGGAGTCCGGCGGGGACGGGGAGTCCGAGCCCGGGCGTTCGCGGTCCCGGGACCTGCTGCTGTTGGTCGGGATCTGCCTGGCGGCCCTGCTCCTGATGAACGCGTTCGTCGCCCGGCCGTTCACGGTGCCCTCCGGCTCGATGGAGGGCACGCTGCAGCCCGGCGACCGGTTGATCGCCAACCAGCTCGCCTACGCCTTCGGCGGCCACCCCCGGCGCGGCGACATCGTGGTCTTCGACGGGGTGGGCTCCTTCCTCCCCGAACCGGCCGGTCAGCCGGGGTTCTGGGACAACGTGCGTTCGGTCGGCCGGGACCTCGGGCTGGTCCCGGCGGGGAACACGGTCTACGTCAAGCGAGTGATCGGCGTCGGCGGCGACCGGGTGAGGAGCACCGGCCCGGGTGCGCCGCTCACCGTCAACGGCGTACCGGTGGACGAGACCTCCTACCTGGCCCCGGGGGACCAGCCGTCCGACGTGGCCTTCGACGTCGTGGTGCCGCCCGGTGGGCTGTTCGTGCTGGGCGACCACCGGAGCGCCTCCCGGGACTCGCGCGACCACCTCGGGGAGCCCGGCGGTGGCTTCGTGCCCGAGGACAAGGTGATCGGGCGGGCGGACTGGGTGGTGTACCCGTTCTCGCGCCTGACCGGCCTGGACCGGTCCTCGGCTTTCACCGCGGTCACGGGGACGGGTGGTCATGGGGACCAGGGGTAGGGGTCGGGTCGCCGACCGCTCGGCCCCGAAGCCGGGCGAGGGCGAGGCGGACCGGGACGGGGACGGTGCTGTGCGTTCCGTCCGTTCGGGCCGTTCCGTCCGTTCGGTAGGACTCGCGGGTCCGGCCGAGCCGGCCGCGCCGGTCCGCGGCCGGGCCGAGCGCCGTCGCAGTGCCCGACGCGCGGCCCGCCGGCGCAAGCGCTCGCTGCTGCGTGAGTTCCCGCTGATCGTCCTGGTGGCCCTGCTGGTGGCGCTGGTCTTGAAGACCTTCCTGATCCAGGTGTTCGTGATCCCCTCGGGCTCGATGGAGCAGACCATCCAGGTCGGGGACCGGGTGCTGGTGGACAAGTTGACCCCCTGGTTCGGCAGTGAGCCGCAGCGCGGCGACGTGGTGGTGTTCAAGGACCCGGGCGGCTGGCTGGAGAACGATCGCAAGCCGTCCCACGACGGTCCGGTACTGGGCGGCACCAAGCAGGTGCTGACCTTCGTCGGACTGCTGCCGTCCGACAACGAGCAGGACCTGATCAAGCGCGTGATCGGCGTCGGTGGGGACACCGTCGAGTGCTGCGACCCGCAGGGGCGGCTCACCGTCAACGGTCACGCGGTGGAGGAGCCCTACCTCGCGCCGGGCAACCCGCCCTCCCGGCAGCCGTTCAAGGTGACGGTGCCCAAGGGGCGCCTGTGGGTCATGGGGGACCACCGGGACGTCTCCGCCGACTCGCGCTTCCACATGGGCAATCCGGGGCAGGGCACCGTCCCGCTGACCGACGTGGTCGGTCGCGCGTTCGTGATCGCCTGGCCGCTGGGCCGCTTCCATCAACTCGATGAACCGAGTTCACTCTCCTCTCTCGCCGCGGCGTCTCAGCCCGGCGGAACTGCGCCGGAATCGATGGGCATTGGGCCGGTTCCAACGGAACCTCCGCTCGTTATGGGTGTATTGGGCATCCTTCCGCTTGTCTTTCGCCGGCCGGGGCGGCCTCCGAAGTGAGCCGCTCCGGCCGTTGGACGGCCGGACAGCGCGTGTGGAACCGCGAGCCGGATGCCCTGGAGTGATAGAGAAGTGCAGGTGCGGCCGGGAGTGGTCCCGGCCGTGCGCCGAGGCCGGGTTGGTGTCAGGGCAGTCCGCTGTGGGCAGCCCTGAGGCGTTCATGGTCGTGGCGAGCGTGGTGCCCGCTGTGCGGCACTCTGAGCGCGGGCGCGCGGGCGTCCGCACAGCAGGGAGGAGACGTTGTGGGGGATTTGGTGATCGGTGCCCGCTCAGGCGCCGGGGAACCCGAGGGCCCGGGCGGCCGGGTGAACCGGTCCGCCGAGTCCTCGGCACCGTCGACGGCGGGCGAGGACGCGGCCGCCCAGAACGCCGACGCGCACGGCACCGGGGCGGACGGCCCGCCGGAGCCACAGCGGTCGGAGAGCGAGCAGGTGAACGAGTCGGATTCGGAGGCTCCGGCCAAGCCGCGCAAGCAGCGCTCCTTCCTGAAGGAGCTGCCGATCCTGATCGGCATCGCGTTGATCCTCGCGCTGGTGATCAAGACCTTCTTCGTCCAGGCGTTCTCCATTCCGTCGGAGTCGATGCAGAACACGCTGCAGGTCGGCGACCGTGTCCTAGTGGACAAGCTGACCCCCTGGTTCGGATCCGAACCCGAGCGCGGGGACGTCGTGGTGTTCCACGACCCGGGTGGCTGGCTGAACGACGAGCCGACCCAGCAGAGCACCAACTCCTTCGTCCGCGGCGTGCAGGACGTGCTCAGCTTCGTCGGGTTGATGCCCTCCGCCAACGAGAAGGACTTGATCAAGCGGGTCATCGCGGTCGGCGGCGACACCGTCGAGTGCAAGGACGACGGGCCGGTCAAGGTCAATGGAGTCGCCCTCAACGAGCCGTACGTCTACCAGGGCAACACCCCTTGCGGCACGCAGCCCTTCGGCCCGGTGAAGGTGCCGAACGGCCGGATCTGGGTGATGGGCGACCACCGCGCCGACTCGCTGGACTCCCGCTTCCACATGGACCAGCCGGGCGGCGGGACGGTGCCGGTGGACAACGTGATCGGGCGGGCCTTCGTGGTGGCGTGGCCGGTGAGCCACTGGTCCACGCTCCCGGTGCCGGACACCTTCGACCAGACGGGCCTGTCGGCGGCCTTGCCGGCCGCGCCTCCGGTGGGCGGCGCGGTGGGTGCCGTCGCCCTGCTGCCGCTGGTGCGTCGGGTGCGGACCCGGAAGGAGCGCCGGAAGGAGTCCTGAGCTCCACCGAGTCGTCTCCGACTCTTGCGCGGGCCGTGGTACCGACGAGTAATCTGCTCGGACGTGCCACGGCCCGTCGGCGTTCGCGCCCGAGCCACCGGCGTGCCAGTGGTGTTCTCCGGTCGGCCAGAGGTGGACGGTGTCGATGAGCAGTGTCGTGGAACAGTCGGCCGACCACCCGGAGACGCCGGCCCGGTCCGGTCGCCGGCCCGCCGCGGTGCTGCAGGGCGTCGCGCTCGCGCTGGGGCTGCTGATGATGATCGGCGGCTTCGTCCTCATCGCGGTCGACTACCGGCCGTACAAGATTCCCACCACCTCGATGCACCCGACGCTCCAGGCCGGCGACACCGTGCTCGCCCGCAAGACCGACGGCGGCACCATCGGCCGGGGCGACGTGGTGGTCTTCCGCGACCAGGCCTGGGGCGGGGAACTCATGGTCAAGCGGGTGGTCGCGGTCGGCGGCGACACCGTCGCCACCACCGCGGACGACCACCGGCTGACGGTCAACGGCAAGCCGGTGGACGAGCCGTACCTCGCGACCCAGGGCCGTCAGGGCGAGTCGTTCAGCGTGACGGTGCCGCAGGGGCGGCTGTTCCTGCTCGGCGACAACCGGGTCGGCTCGCTCGACTCCCGCACCCACCTGGAGGCCGACGGCGGGACCGTCCTGGCCACCGAGGTCGAAGCCAGGGTCGAGGCCACCCTGCTTCCGTTCGGCCGGACCGGCCTGCTGGACCGGACCACGGCCTTCGACGGCTTCGCGGGCCCGAAGGCCGCCGAGTCCGGGCCGCTGGAGCCGGCCGCCTACGCGAGCGTTGCGGGCGCGGCGCTGATCGTCGTGACCTCGGCGGTGGGCGGGGTGGCGGGCCTGGCGCGCCGGATCCGCCGGGGGCGCAGCTCCTGACCGCGGCCGTCGCCGGCCGGGCCGCTGTGCCGAACATCGCCCCGGACGGACGCGCCGGGTGGCAGGATCGGTAGCGCCACCGATGCGAACGGAAGGAGCGTGGAGCGCTGCCATGACTGCACAGCGTCGCAGGGCCGCGCGGATCCTGCTGCTGGACGGGCTGGACCGCATCCTCCTCTTCCTGGGCGCCGATCCGGCGGTGCCCGGCGAGAAGTGGTGGTTCACGCCCGGCGGCGGCTTGGAGCCGGGGGAGGACGTGCGCGAGGCGGCCGAGCGGGAGCTCGCGGAGGAGACCGGCTTGCGGGGTGTGGACCTGGGGCCCTTGGTTGCGTACGGCACGGTGTCGTTCTCCTTTCGGGGGCGGCGCTACGAGCAGGAGCAGTGGTTCCATCTGGCCCGGACCGCGGAGACGGGTCTGGACCACGCGGGCATGGGCGAGGACGAGCACGCCCAGCTGCTCGCGGCGCGCTGGTGGACGGTCGAGGAACTGCGGGGGACGGCCGAGACGGTCTACCCGGCCGGACTGGGGGACTTCCTGGGACGACTGCTGGCAGAGGGCCCGCCGGTCGATCCGGTACGGCTCTGAGCGTGGGTGCGGTGGTCCACAATGGGTGGACTGACAAGTTGAGGGGACGCCTGGATGAGTGCCGAAGATCTCGAGAAGTACGAGACCGAGATGGAGCTCAAGCTCTACCGGGAGTACCGGGACGTCGTCGGCCTGTTCAAGTACGTGATCGAGACCGAACGACGGTTCTACCTCACCAACGACTACGAGCTGCAGGTGCACTCGGTCCAGGGCGAGGTGTTCTTCGAGGTGTCGATGGCGGATGCGTGGGTCTGGGACATGTACCGGCCGGCCCGGTTCGTCCGCAAGGTCCGGGTGCTGACCTTCAAGGACGTGAACATCGAGGAACTCGCGAAGAGCGATCTGGAGCTGCCCTCGGACGAGTCCGGCTTCGGGAACTGACGTTGGACGACTCCGTCCCGCGTTGTCCAGCCGAATTTCGCCAGGCGGGGGCTTCTCACCCCTGCGGGTGACAAGAGTTATCCACAGGCCGGGGTTATCCACAGGGAAACGGAATTTCCCGGCCCCGGTGCGCACGGTGGTGCAGCCTCCTCGGCGGAGGTGGTCACCGTGCAGAACACCATCGTGCAGGACCAGGCCGTACCGAATGCGGCCACAACCGGGGTGGAGGGCGCAGCCGAGCCGGGCCGCGGCACCAGGATCGGGCTCGGCCGCTACGGGGAGCGGGTCGCCGCCCGTCACCTCGCGGAGTCCGGACTCCGCATCCTCGACCGCAACTGGCGCTGCGCCGAGGGCGAGCTGGACATCGTCGCCCTCGACGGCGACACCGTCGCCGTCTGCGAGGTGAAGACCCGCTCCGAGCGGGGCTTCCAACAACCCAGCGAGGCCATCGACCGGGCCAAGGCCGCCCGGCTGCAACGGCTCGCCGAGCGCTGGCTGGCCGAGCGCTGGCCCGGGCACTTCGCCCGCCTGGCCGGGCCCGGGTACGACCCCGGGCCGTCCGATCCGCAGTGGCCGCCCGCCCCGCCGGGAGGGGTGCGGATCGATCTGGTGGCCGTGGTCAACCGGGCGCGGGGTGCAGCCGTGGTCGACCACCTGCGGGGGGTGGTCTGAGATGGCCTTCGCCCGCACCTGTTCCGTCGCGCTGGTCGGGGTCGACGGGGTGATCGTCGAGGTCCAGGCCGATCTGGAGCCCGGGGTGGCCGCGTTTACCCTGGTCGGCCTGCCCGACAAGGCGCTCACCGAGGCCCGGGACCGGGTCCGCGCCGCGGTCTGCAACAGCGGCGAGGCCTGGCCGCAGCGCAAGCTGACCGTCGGCCTCAGCCCCGCATCGGTGCCCAAGAGCGGCAGCGGCTTCGACCTCGCGGTGGCGTGTGCCGTGCTGGCCGCCGCCGAGCGGCTCGACCCCTCCTCCATCGCCGACCTGCTGCTCATCGGCGAGCTGGGGCTGGACGGCCGGGTGCGGCCGGTCCGCGGAGTGCTGCCGTCGGTGCTGGCCGCCGCCGACGCCGGGTACGAACGGGTCGTGGTCGCCGAGCAGACGGCGCCCGAGGCCTCGCTCGTTCCGGGGGTGACGGCGATCGGGGTGCGCAGCCTGCGCCAACTCGTCGCCGTGCTGACCGGGGCGGTGGAACCGGAAGAGCCGTCCGAGCGGATCGGCGGCCGGCCGGATCCGCTGATGGCCGGACTCATGCTCCCCAGCGCGGGGGTCCGGGGCCTGCCCGACGACCGGACGCTGCGGCTCGACATGGCCGACGTGGCCGGTCAGTACGAGGCCCGGCGAGCCCTGGAGATCGCCGCGGCCGGAGGGCACCACCTCTACCTCAAGGGGCCGCCGGGGGCGGGCAAGACGATGCTGGCGGAGCGACTGCCCTCGCTGCTCCCGCCGCTGACCCAGAAGGAGGCGTTGGAGGTCACCGCCGTCCATTCGGTGGCGGGCCTGCTCCCGGTCGGACGCCCGCTGATCGACACCGCGCCCTACTGCGCCCCGCACCACTCCACCACGATGCCCGCGATCGTCGGTGGCGGCAGTGGCCTGCCGAGACCGGGGGCGGTGTCCCTCGCCCACCGGGGCGTGCTCTTCCTGGACGAGGCGCCCGAGTTCCCCGTGCGGGTGCTCGACGCGCTTCGCCAGCCGCTGGAGTCGGGCGAGGTGGTGATCGCCCGCTCGGCCGGATCGCTGCGGCTCCCGGCCCGGTTCCTCCTGTGCCTGGCCGCGAACCCCTGTCCGTGCGGCCGGTACTCGCGGCGGGGCGAGGGCTGTGAGTGCACCCCGGCCATGGTCAGCCGGTACCAGGGGCGGCTGTCCGGGCCGCTGCTGGACCGGGTCGACCTCCAGGTCCAGGTCGCCCCGGTGACCAGGATCGAGCTCATGGAGCGGGACGCCACGGCGGAGAGCACCGAGACCGTCGCGGCCCGGGTGCTGGCCGCCCGGGAGCGCGCGGCGGCCCGGCTGGAGCACACCCCCTGGCGGACCAACGCGGAGGTGCCCGGCCACGAACTGCGGACCCGCTGGCAGCTCGGCGCCGGCGCTCTCAACGACGCCGCGCGCCAGTTGGAGCGCGGCCTGCTGACCGCCCGCGGCCTGGACCGGGTGCTGAGGGTCGCCTGGACGGTTGCCGATCTGGCCGGCCGTGACCGGCCGGACCAACAGGACGTGCGCACCGCCCTCGTCCTGCGCACCGGAGTCGAGCAGGGGTTCCCGCTCTCCGGGCGCGTCCACGAGCAGCTGGGGAGCCTCCCGGCCCAGCGTCGGCGCGGCGCGGACGACGACTGGCCCGGAACGCCGACGAAACCCGCGGCGAACGACGAGGAGGCGGTATGAACCAGCTGTTGGGACACACAGCCCAGACGCCCCAGGCACCCCAAACACCTCAGGCGTCCCGGGCATCTCAGGCGCCCCGCGCGGCCGCGGCGGGCCCGCCGTCGGCCCCGCAGGAATCGGAGCGCCTCGCCCGGGTCCTGCTCAACCGGCTCAGCGAACCGGGCGACGCGGTGGTCGGCCGCTGGCTCCGCGAACTCCCGGCGGTGGAGGTGGTCCGGGCGATCCGGGACGGAGATGTCCCCGACCACCCCGGGCTGGACTCCGCCCGGCTGGCCGCCTACCAGGCGCGGCTCCCCGGCCTGGCCCCGGCGGACGACCTGAAACGGGTACGGGACGCCGGTGGACGCTTCATCATTCCGGGGGACACCGAATGGCCCAGTCAACTGGACGACCTCGGCGACGGACGCCCGATCGGGCTCTGGACCACCGGCACCGGTTCGCTGCGGCTGCTCGCCCTCCGCTCGGTCGCGCTGGTGGGCTCGCGGGCCTGCACGGCCTACGGCGCCCACGTCGCGGGTGAGCTCTCGGCACAACTGGCCGAGCGCGGCTGGGTCGTGGTGTCCGGAGCCGCGTACGGGATCGACGCGGCGGCCCACCGCGGAGCGCTGGCAGTGGGTGGGATGACCGTCGCCGTGCTCGCCTGTGGGGTCGACGTCGCCTATCCGAAGGGGAACGCCGAACTGATCCGGCGGATCGGCGTCCAGGGGCTGCTGGTCAGCGAACTCCCGCCCGGGGAACACCCGAACCGCTTCCGCTTCGTGCTCCGCAACCGCGTCATCGCGGCGCTGACCCGGGGCACCGTGGTGGTCGAGGCAGCCCTGCGCAGCGGAGCCCTGAGTACGGCCAGACGGGCGCGTGACCTCAACCGTCACACCATGGGTGTGGCCGGCCCCGTCACCTCGGAGCTCTCCGCCGGGGTGCACGCCCTCATCCGCAGCGGCGGCGCCACGCTGGTCACCGACGCCACCGAGATCACCGACCTGGTCGGCGCGATCGGGGACGACCTGGCTCCGCAGCGCAGCGGCCCGGTGCTGCCGCGGGACCTGCTGGAGCCTGCGGTGGCCCGGGTGCTGGAGGCCGTCCCGGCCACGGCGGAGGGCGCTCCGGTCGAGCGACTGGCCCGCCAGTCCGGACTTCCGCCGGACGAAGTCCTCCAGCGGCTCTACGAGTTGGTCTCACTCGGCTTCGTGGAGCGACACGGTGCGCACTGGCGCGTGGTACGGAGGAGGAGGTGATCGCCGAAAGGGCGAACACGGGTTCGCCCGGGGAAGGCGACCCGCGACGGTCCTGCTGACCCGCTGATCCGGTTCTCCCGCTCGTACGGCCGGCTCCGGTGGGCGAAGGCCACCGGATCGAGGGACGACCGAGCGGTGGTAGCGCTTTGCAGTGAGTCGGTCACGCTACGCTCCACATGCCTTCCCTATCAGCACATGACTCGGCAGAACGGCGCAGACCAACGTATGCCCACACACATTCCCGGACACAGAGTGACCGGTGGCGCCCGGTCCTCGGGAGGGCCGCGGACCGAGCGGCGCCCCGTGACCGAGTACCCGCCCAAATCGGCGGGGACGATGGGAGGTCTGTCGCGCCAGGGCGGCCGGCCGACGGTGGTGCCTGGACAGCCGGCCGACGCGGCCAGAGACGCCGATGCTGTGCCCGACGCAGATGCCGCGCCCGACCCAGATGCCGCGCCCGGCACCGACGCCGCGCCCGACGCAGATGCGGCCCACGGCATCGGCGCTGTGCCCGACGCAGATACCGCGCCCGGTACCGACACCGCTTCCAGCGCCGGCGTGCCCCCGGGAGCGGAGCCGGCGCACGGCACCGGGGCGCGCCACCACGCCGGGGCGGTCGCCGAGGCGGACGCGCCCGATGGTGCGGCCGTCGCACGCGCCCCCGGGCTGCCGTCGAGCGCCCCCGCGCCGGAAGCCACCTCCCCACCCGTGTCCCGGCCCCGCCGGGAACGGGCCGGCGAGGGCGAGCGCAAGGGTGCGGGCTCACCCGCCCGGGACGCCGGCGCCCCGGGGCGCAGCGCGCTCGAAGCGCTCTGGCGCTCGTACAAGGAGACCGGTGACCAGCGGCTGCGGGAGCAGCTGATCCTGCACTACTCACCACTCGTCAAGTACGTGGCCGGTCGGGTCGGGGTCGGTCTGCCCTCCAACGTGGAGCAGGCCGACTTCGTCTCCTCCGGTGTCTTCGGGCTGATCGACGCGATCGAGAAGTTCGATGTCAACCGCGCGATCAAGTTCGAGACCTACGCGATCAGCCGCATCCGCGGCGCGATCATCGACGAACTGCGCGCCCTGGACTGGATCCCCCGTTCGGTGCGGCAGAAGGCGAAGGCCGTCGAACGGACGTACGCGACGCTGGAGGCCCGGCTGCGCCGGACGCCGCACGAGCCCGAGGTCGCGGCCGAGATGGGCATCGCGATCGAGGACCTGCACGCGATCTTCAGTCAGCTGTCGCTCGCCAACGTGGTGGCCCTGGACGAACTGCTCCACCCGGTGGGGGAGGGCGGCGACCGGCTGAGCCTGGTGGACACCCTGGAGGACCACGGCGCGGACGACCCGGTCGAGGTGGCCGAGGACCGAGAGCTGCGCAGACTGCTGGCCCAGGCGGTCAACACCCTCCCCGAGCGGGAGAAGACCGTGGTGACGCTCTACTACTACGAGGGCCTCACCCTTGCCGAGATCGGACAGGTGCTGGGGGTGACGGAGAGCCGGGTGAGCCAGATCCACACCAAGTCCGTCCTCCAGCTGCGCGCCAAGCTCTCGGACATCCGGTAGCCGGTGCCCGGACCGCCCGCCGGTCCCGCCCCTCGCCCGAATACGCGGCGCCGTACCGGTCGCAGGTAGGGCTCCGTACAGTGGGGGCGTGCCGAAGATCCGAGCGGCCACGGTGGCCGAGCATCGCCAGCTGCAGCGGGCAGCCCTCCTCGACGCTGCCCGCACCCTGCTCATCGAGGGCGGCATGGAGGCCCTGACCTTCCCGTCCCTCGCGGCCCGCACCGGGCTGGCGCGCTCCTCGGTCTACGAGTACTTCCGCTCCCGCGCCGCCGTGGTCGAGGCACTGTGCGAGGTGGACTTCCCGCTCTGGGCGGCCGAGATCGAGGCCGGGATGGCGAGCTGCGACACCGCTGCCGGGCGGATCGAGGCGTACGTCCGGGGCCAGCTGGCACTGGCCGGCGACCCGAGGCACCGTGCGGTGATGGCCATCTCGGCGGTGGAACTGGACGAGGCCGCGCGCGAGCGCATCCGGGCAGCGCACGCGGGACTCGTCGGGCTGGTCGTCCAGGCCTTGGAGGACCTCGGCCATGAGCAGCCCCGGCTCGCCGCGGCGCTGCTGCAGGGTGTGGTGGAGGCGGCCGTCCGCCGGGCCGAGCAGCTCGCCGCGGGGGGCCGCGCGGGCTGCCCGGTCGAGTCCGCCGAGGCCATCGCCGACGCCGCCGTCTCCCTGGCGCTGCACGGCTTCGACCGCGGCTGAACCGCAGCCCGGACGCTCGATCCGTCCGCCCGTCCGCCCGTCCGCCCGTCCGTCTGCCCGTCCGCCTGTCTGCTCCATCCTCACCCCCTGACTACACCCCCGCGCCACCCCTGCCCAGCGGTAGCAGGCGGGCCCGGCCCGCTCCGAGCAGGGCCAGCGGATCGAGGTAGCGCCCGCCGCGCAGCAGCCCCCAGTGCAGACAGTCACCCGCGCCGCAGTGGCGCCCGTCCGGGGCCAGTCGGCCGATCACCTGTCCGGCGGCCACCGTGGTACCGACCGGGAGGGTGCCGGTGACGGGCAGATACGTGGTGCGCAGCGGGGGAGACCCGGACCCCGGATGGGCGACGGTCACCACCGGGCGCCCCGCCACCAGCCCGGAGAACGCGATCACCCCGGCCGCCGCCGCCCGCACCTCCGCCCCTGGCACGGCCGCGAGGTCCACGCCCCGGTGCCCGGCCGCCCAGGGCTTCGCCGGTGGCTCGAAACGCCCCAACAGCCCGCCCGGTCCACCCACCGGCCAGGCCCGCGCCGCGCCCCGAGGAGAGGCGTCATCCCCAGTCGGAGCGCCCCTGGCCGGCCCACCCCCGACCGACCCACCCCCGGCCGGCTCACCCCCGGCCGGCCCACCCCCGACCGACCCACCC
>CBJMI02800__coassemble_632_pt1 | contig 19361 bp, 16 predicted proteins | sample CBJMI02800__metabat2_low_PE_003 | metagenome-assembled genome bin CBJMI02800
CCCGGACCGCACCACCCCGCAGTAACCGCAGTACGCACAACCACCCGAACCCCGGGTGGCCGGTCGGCTCCCCCGTGCCCGCCGTCCACCTGGCCGGCCCCGGCCGGACCGGCGGGCGCTCACCCCGGACGCGCCCCCGGCCCGGCCGGCCCGGAACGTGCGGCCCGCCCGCCCGCAGTCAGGGCGGGCCGCACCCCGATCCGGCGGTCGGGGGACCGCTGCCCGGTCCCCCGGCCGCCATACCCGGCCCTGCCCCTCCGTGGGCGCGCAGGGCAACGCCCGCCTCACCCCCTCCCACCGAACCGGGCGAGCGGGAACCGCCCCGGCGTCACCCACTCTCCCGAGAGCCCACCCCCACCCGCAGAACCCCGCACAGCCCCCAACCGTCCCCCACCTCAAGACGGCTATCGTGCACGGGTGCACCAGGCATCCCCGGAACCCCGGGCGCCGCACGTGAGGGGAGCTCCAGGTGATCGGACGGGCGCTGAACGGGCGTTACGAACTCGTCGAGATGCTCGGCGTCGGCGGCATGGCCACCGTCTGGCGCGGCGTCGACCGGGTGTTGGGCCGCCAGGTGGCCGTCAAGGTCCTCAACGGCGGCCTCGCCGACGACCCCCGCTTCGCCGAGCGCTTCAGCCGTGAGGCGCAGCACGCCGCCATGCTGGTGCACCCGAGGATCGTCATGGTCTTCGACTCGGGCGTGGACCAGGGCACCCCGTTCATCGTCATGGAGCTGGTCCAGGGTCGTTCGCTGGCCGCCGTCCTGGTCCAGCAGCCGAATCTGCCGGTGGAGCGCGCGGTCGGCATCGCGGCGGCGGTGTGCGAGGCGCTGGCGGTCGCGCACGGGGCCGGGCTGGTGCACCGGGACATCAAGCCCGGGAACATCATGATCACCGACGACGGCGGCGTGAAGGTGGTGGACTTCGGCATCGCCAGGGCCGGGTCCTCCAGCAACCTGACCCAGACCGCGAGCGTGCTGGGTACGGCCGCCTACCTCTCGCCCGAGCAGGCCACCGCCTCCGACCTGGACGGCCGCACCGATCTCTACGCCGTCGGCTGCGTGCTGACCGAGATGCTCACCGGCGAGACCCCGTTCACGGCCGAGTCCCCGGTGGCGATCGCCTTCAAGCACGTCAGTGAGCAGCCCCTGCCGCCGTCCGCCCGGCGTCCCGGCCTGCCGCCGGCCGTGGACGCCGTGGTGCTGCGCCTGCTGGCCAAGGACCCGGCCCACCGCCCGGCCGACGCCGTCGCGGCACGGGCCGAGCTGCTCTCCACCGTCCCGGGCCTGGCGGTCGGCGACCCGACCGCCGAACTGCTCGCGACGGCCGCTCCCACCCAGATGCTCCCGCCGGTGCCCCCGAACCGGCCGGTGCCGTCACACCAGCCGGTGTCCTCGAACCAGCAGCACACCGCGCTCCTGCCGTCCCAACCCGCTGCCGCCACCTCCCTGCTGCCGTCGGTCCCCGCCGCTCCGCCCGAGGCCCTCGCCGGCTTCCCCGGCACGCCCGCGCCGGCGCGGAACCGCCGCAACAAGCCGCTCGTCCTCGGCGCCCTCGGCATAGCGGGCATAGCCGGGATCACCGCGCTGGCGCTCACCGCCTTCGACGAGCCGGCCGGCAACGCCGCCGCCAAGCCCACCGCCGCCAAGCCCGCGGCCACCGCTCCGGTCACCACGCCGGCCACGCCCCCCACGTCCGGCGCCTCCTCCGCCGCCCCGACGGCCCCGACCGCGGCGGCGTCCCAGGCCGCGCCCACCCAGGCCGTCCCGCGCAACCAGCCCGCGGCCCTCCAGCTCCAGTCCTTCCGCCAGGCGGTCGCCCAGGCTCCGATCACCAGGGAACGCGACAAGCAGGCGGACCTGTTGCGGATCCTCGACGACAGCGCCGCCCGGCTCAACGAGGGCAATCCCGACGACGCCGCCCAGGAGCTCAGGGCCGCCCAGAAGACGATCAAGGACCTGGGCAAGAAGCACTCCATCGATCCCCTCACCTACGCCAACTGGAACGCCCGCCTCGGCGCGCTCCTCACCACCCTCCACGCGACGGCCGACAACCAGGACGACTGACACCGCGCCAGGGCGTCCCGGGCGGCCGCACCGGGGGCCGGGCCCTGTTGTCGGTCCCGCTGCAGCGGAGTGCGGGTCCGTCCACAGCCTGTCGACGGACCCGCACGGCGCCGCCCGAGCCCCACGGCTGACAGCCCGGCAGGATGCACGGCGGACCGGGTGGGCGGGCCGGGTGGGCGGGCCGGGTGGGCGGGCCGGGTGAGCGGGCCGGGTGGGGGCAGGCCGCCGAGCCGGAGTCACTCCTCGCGCCGGACCCGCCGTTCGATGCTGCTCCGGACCGCCTGGGACGCCGTCCCGGCGGCCGCCGCGAGGAACACGAAGTTGTACCCGATCTGCAGCACCACCACGAGCCGCGCCGACTGGCCGGCCGGAGTGATGTCCCCGTACCCCACCGTCGACATCGTCACGACCGTGAAGTACAGCGCGTCAAGCCGCGTCTCCAGCCCCGCGAACTCGGCCCTGTGCGTACCCATCACGTAGTACGACGCCGAGAAGATGGTCATCGCCAGGAAGATCAGGAAGGCCAGCCAGACCACCGGCCGCTTCGCCGTTCCCAGCACCACCCCGACGATCTTGACCACCATCAGCCAGCTCAACCCGCCCAGTGCCCCCGCGAAGACCAGCCAGCTGAGCACCGGCCGACGGTCACCGAACCACTCCAGGGGCAGCGTGAAGTACCCGACCATCAGCAGCGTGAACGCGCAGAGCAGCCACGCTCCGGCCCGGAAGTCGAGCGGTGGAGAGCCAGGGTTCTCGGACATCCTGCCCAGCCTCGCCCACCGGCACGGCCCCCGCCCGCCCCGATCGGCTGTTCGGCCGATCCGCCGCCGGACGCCCGGCCCGCGGCTCCGGTCCCGGCTCCGCCCCCCGAACGGCGTCGAGCCCCTGGTGGAAGGTCCACCAGGGGCTCGACGGGGAGTTCGGACGACTCAGGCGGTCGTGCCGGTGTGCTTGGTCTCGGTGGCCTTGGTCACGTTGGTCGGCGTGACGGCGGGGCGGTCGGCGCCCTGCTGGGGGGTGGCCGTGCTCTGCGCGGTGCCGGCGTCCGCCGGGGTGTCCTCCTCGCGCATCGCCTTGGTCTCCGCCTTCAGGATGCGCATCGACTTGCCCAGGCCGCGGGCCATCTCCGGCAGCTTCTTCGATCCGAACAGCAGGACTACGACCGCCAGCACCACCAAAATGTGCCAGGGCTCAAGACCGTTCCGCAGCATCCCTGGCCACCGGTCCCTTCTTGTCTAGAGTCACGGGTGGGCGCGAGTGCCCATGCTCGCCAGTATGCCTGGACCTGACGGCGAACGGATACACCGGCCGGGAAACGCTGGCCGAAAACCAGGTGCCGTTCGAGCGGAGCGTGAGCGACGCGGGCCCGAAGGGGTGTCCGCCCCCGCCCGCCCCACGGCCGGACCGATCAGTAGACGAACGGCACCAGGCGCCTGGACTCCTTCCGGTACCGCGCGTACGCCGGACCGAAGGACGCCAGCAGCAGCCGCTCCTCGGCGGCGATCCGCCAGCCGTACGCGCCGAGCAGCAGCGCGGCGACCACCAGGGCGGCGGCCCAGCCGCCGGCGCCGAGCGCGTAGCCGATCCAGACCAGCAGGCTGCCGGCGTAGCCGGGGTGGCGGATCAGCCGGTACGGGCCGGAGCGGACCACGTGCTGGGTGTCCACGGTGCGCAGGGTGCGGGTGTAGTAGCGGCCCAGGGTCCGCATGCCCCAGGCTCGCAGGGCCAGCCCGGCGAGGACCAGCGCGACCCCGAACCAGCGTGCCCAGGTCGGCGGTTCGCCGATCGAGGCGCGGTCGAACAGCGCCACGGCCGGCACGGACGCGGCGTAGCAGGAGAGCAGCAGCCGGGTCGAGCCGCGGTCGCGGTCGTCCGTGTGCCAGGTGCCGGCCTCGCCGTCCTCGCGGCGTCGCAGCAGCAGCTCGTAGGCGATCCAGCAGAGGAGGCCGAGCAGGGAGAGGAGGGACGGCAGGGACATCGGGTGGCTCCTGACGGTCGTGGGGACCCCTCAACGGTCCTCCGGTCGGGCCGCCGCGACACGCACCCCGAGGTGGACGCACCGGTGTCCACCCCCGGGTGGAGCGGCCCTTACGGGCGCCGCGCCAGCAGGTAGCCGCGCCGGGTGTCGGCCTCCTCGGGCAGGCCCACCCGTTCGAGCCGAGCCTCGACGGCGAACCCGGCCTCGGCGAGGCGGTCGGCGACGGCGTCGGTCTCCAGGAAGTGGAAGTCCACGTGGACCCGGTGGCCCCACCACTCCTCCAGCCGTCGGACCTCCTTGCCCAGGTGGAAGGAGACCAGCAGCACCCCGCCGGGCCGAAGCACCCGACGCATCTCGACGAAGGCGGGCAGCAGCTCGTCCGGCTCCAGGTGGATCACCGAGTACAGCGCCACCGCGGCCGCGAACTCCCCGTCCCCGGCGGGCAGCGCCAGCAGGTCGCCGGTGCGGAAGGCGGCCTCCGGGTGCTCGCGCCCGGCCAGCTCGACCATCCGGGGCGAGAGATCGATCCCGACCACCCGCGCGCCCTGCCCGGCCAGCCACCCCGCCACGTGCCCGGGCCCGCACCCGAGGTCCGCCACCACTCCGCCGGCCGCCTCCTCCAGGACGGCGCCCAGCAGTGCCCGGTCCACCACCTTGTGCGCCAGCTCACCCCCGATCCGCTCCAGGTACTCCTCCGCCACCGCGTCGTAACTCCCGCGCACCCGCCCGTGAACGTTCTCCATGGCCGCCACCCTGGCATGCCTGGCCACTCCTGCACCGGGTCTTCGCGAACCCCGCCCCTGGCTCCGGCGCGGACGGCGGAGAGCCCCCGCCCGGGTGGGCGGAGGCTCTCGATGACTCGCGCGGACCGGAAGCCGTGGACGGGTCAGGCGGCGACGGGCTCCTGCGCCGGGGCCGTGGTGGCGGCCGCGGGGAGGTGGCGCAGCAGTCGGTAGGCCAGGAGGGCGGCGCCGAGGGCGAAGAGCAGGCCGACGACGGCGGCGACGTGCAGGCCGTCGGTGAAGGCGCCGCGGGCGGTCTCCAGCAGGTCGGGGCCGAGCCGTCCGGGCAGGTGGGCGGCGACGGAGACCGCGCCGCCGAGGGTGTCCCGGGCGGTGCCGGCGGCCGCGCCGTCGACACCCGCCGGGAGCGCACCGTCCAGCTGGTGGCGGTAGACCGCGGCGCCCGCCGCGCCCAGCAGGGCGATGCCGAGGGAGCTGCCGAGTTCGACGGCGGTCTCGGAGGTGGCGGAGGCGGCGCCGGCCTGCTCGGCCGGGGCGGCGGAGACGACCATCTCGGCGGTCATCGTCATGGTGCCGACGGTGCCCGCGGCCAGCACGCCCGCCGACGTGAGGATGAGGGCCAGCGGCGAGTGGGGGCCGACCTGGGTCATCATCGCGAAGCCGGTCGCGCCGACCACGAAGCCGCCGCACATCAGGGCCGCCGGGCGGACCTTGCCGGCCAGCGCCGAGCTGATCCCGATCGCGGCGCCGACGCCGACGCTGGGCACCAGCGACCAGAGCGAGGCGGTGAACGGGCTCATGCCCTTGACCAGCTGCAGGTACTGCGAGGTGAAGAGGGCGAAGCCCATCATGGCGAACATCGCGAGGGTGTTGACGCTGATCGCCCCGCTGAAGGTGCGGATCCGGAACAGGCTCAGGTCGATCAGGGGGTTCGCCGCGGTGTGCTGGCGCCACACGAAGGCGCCGGCCAGCAGCAGTCCGGCCGCGGTGGCGAGGGCGGGCCGCGGGCTCCAGCCGTCCACGGCGAGGGTTTTGACGCCGTAGACCAGCGGGAGGATCGCGGCGAGCGAGAGCGCGGCGCCGGGCAGGTCGAAGCGGCCGGTGGGGGCGGTGGTGCGGTACTCGGGCAGCAGGACGGGCGCGGTCAGCAGCACCAGGACCATCACCGGCACGGCCACCAGGAAGGCCGAGCCCCACCAGTAGTGGTCCAGCAGCAGTCCGCCCGCGACCGGGCCGAGGGTGGCGCCGGCGGTGAGCATGCCGCCCCAGGCACCGAGTGCGGTCTGCCGCTGCTTGGCGTCGTGGAAGGTGTTGCGGATCAGCGCGAGGGTCGAGGGCATCACGGTGGCCCCGGCGGCGCCGAGCAGGGCGCGGGCGGCGATCAGCTGTTCGGCGCTGCCGGACCAGGCGGCCAGCAGGGAGGCCCCGGTGAAGCCCGCGGCGCCGATCATCAGCAGTCGGCGGCGGCCGATCCGGTCGCCCAGCGCGCCCATTGTGATGAGCAGCCCGGCCAGCAGGAAGGAGTACATGTCCATGATCCACAGCTGCTGGGTGCCGCTGGGCGCCAGCTCGGTGGAGATGTACGGGACGGCGAAGAACAGCACGCCCATGTCCATGGACAGGACGAGCGTCGGGAGCAGGAGGACGGCCAGGCCGATCCATTCGCGACGGCCTGCGCGGCCGGTGGTTGCGGTCATGGGGGAGACGGTACGGACGTGTCAGACGTCTGTCTAGTACAAGCGTGTAAAACGAAAGTCCAAGACACTCGTGCAAGACATCTGTGCAGCACTTCCGTACGATCGGGGTATGGGAAACCGCGAAGACCTGATGGCCGGCGCCAAGCGCTGCCTGTACGAGAAGGGCTACGGACGCACCACGGCCCGCGACATCGCGACCGCCTCGGGCGTCAGCCTGGCCGCGATCGGCTACCACTTCGGCTCGAAGGACACGCTGCTCAACGCCGCGATGATCGAGGCGATCGGCGAGATGGGCGAGGCCCTGGGGGCGGTGGTGTACGGCGCCAACCAGGTGTCGGACGATCCGGAGGTGCGCTTCGCGGCCGTCTGGAACGGCCTCCGGGACGTCTTCGTCGAGCACCGAGGGCTCTGGGCGGCCCAGTTCGAGGCCCTCGCCCAGGCGGGGCACAACCCCGAGCTGGCGCGGGCCTTCGAGGAGGTGCAGAAGGAGGGCCGGCTCGGCCTCGCCGCGGTGTTCCAGGGGGTGACCGAGGTGCCGGACAACGACGAGGAGCTCGCCCGCGGCACCTTCTACCAGATCCTGCTGGCCGGCTACGTCGCCCAGTGGCTGGCCGCGCCCGAACTGGCCCCGGACGGGTTCGAGTTCCTGCGCGGGCTCCGGCTGGTCAGCGGCAGCGTCCTGGGTGCCGACGCCGGTGCCCCGGGGGCCGACGCTACGCGGTGACCGCCGTCAGCAGCACCACCGAGTCGACGTGCGCCAGCAGCCCGTGCCGCTCCTGCGGGACGGGCTCCAGCTCGCCGACGGAGAGTTCCAGCTGTCGGCCGGCGATGGTCAGCGAGACCCGACCGCGCAGCACCTGCACGCTCCCGGCGGTGGGCGGGTTGTGCTCGTCCAGCGCGGTGCCCGCGGTCATCGCGATCACGGTCTGCCGCAGCATCCCGTCGTGCAGCACCAGGTGGGCGCTGCGCCCGTGCGGACTCTCGGCCGCCAGGCCGGTGTGCTCCACGGCGAGCCGTTCGAGATCGGGCATCGCGCCGCCTCCTCCTCAAGCCGGGTGCCCAGGTTGTGTGCCCAGGCTGGCGGACGCACCGGCGACGCGCACCCGGAGAGCCACGGAGCGGGCCACCCGAGGTGCAGCCCGCGCCGACTGCCCGCATCGTGGAGGCATGGCGACCAATCAGACGATTTCCAACGGGTTCCAGGTCAACCGCTCCCTGCTGGTCGGCGGCGTGGCACTGGCCGGCATCGGCTCGGTGCTCGGCGCGGCCGGGGCGGCGCTGGTGTGCGCGGCGCTGTTCAGCGCGGGCCGCAGCTGGGTGCGCGGCCTGGAGACCGCGCCGGCCGTGCTCGCCCAGCGGGCCCTGCGCGAGGCCAAGGTGGCCTCCGCGGCGGGCTGGGAGGCCTGGCGGGCCGAGCACGGTTCGGCCAACTGAGCCGACCGGGCCGCATCGGGCTCGGTCGGCCCGGTCGGGCGGGCCGTGCCGCCCTACAGCCCCAGGGACTTGGCGATGATGCTGCGCATGACCTCGCTGGTGCCGCCGTAGATCCGGAACACCCGGTTGTCGGTGTAGAGCCGGGCGATCGGGTACTCCAGGATGTAGCCGTAACCGCCGTGCAGCTGAAGGCACTTGTCGATGACGGTGGAGGCCGACTCGGTGCAGAACAGCTTCGCGGCGGCCGCGTCCGCCACGGTCAGCTCGCCGTCCTGGTAGAGCTCCAGCGCGCGGTCCACCATCGACTGCTGCGCCAGCACCTGGGCCTGGCAGTCGGCCAGGGTGAACTTGGTGTTCTGGAACTCGGCCACCGCCTTGCCGAACACCTTGCGGTCCTTGACGTACTGCACCGCGAACCGCACCGCCGCCGCGGCCGCCGCGTACGCGCCGACGGCGATCGCCAGCCGCTCCTGCACCAGGTTGTGGGTCAGGTAGGAGAAGGCCCGGCCCTCCTCGCCGAGCAGGTTCTCCACCGGCACCTTGACGTCGCTGAACGCCAGCTCCGCGGTGTCCGAGGTGCGCAGGCCGATCTTCTGCAGCTTGCGGCCCACCGAGTAGCCCGGCGAGGCGGTGTCCACGCACAGGATGGACAGCCCGGCCCGGCGGTTCTCCGGGTCGTACGGTGCGGTGCGGCAGACCACCAGGACCAGGTCGGCCAGCACGCCGCCGGTGATGAAGGTCTTGGCGCCGTTCAGGACGTAGTGGGTGCCGTCCTCGGAGAGCCGGGCGGTGGTGGAGATGCCCGCGAGGTCGGAGCCGGCGCCGGGCTCGGTCATCGCGATCGCGGTCATGATGTCGCCGGAGACGAAGCCGGGCAGCCAGCGCCGCTTCTGCTCCTCGTTGGCGTACTCCAGCAGGTACGGCAGCACCAGCCCGGTGTGCACGCCGGAGGAGCCGAAGCTCACGCCCGCCCGGGCGGTCTCCTCGGCGATCACCGCCTGGTACTTGAAACCGCTCTCGCCCGCGCCGCCGTACTCCTCCGGCACCTCGATGCCGTAGACGCCGAGTTCGCCGAGCTGGCGGTAGAAGTCGCGGGGCGGGTGGCCGTCGGCCTCCCAGCTCTCGTAGACCGGGACGACCTCGTTGGCGATGAAGTCCCGGATGGTCTCCCGGAAGGCCTCGTGGTCCTCGTTGAACACGGTGCGGCGCACGGCGGCGCTCCCTTCGACGGTGCCGGCCGGCGGGCCGGCGGCGGCGGAACGTGCCAGGTGGTGGCCCGACAAGTTAATCCCCGGTAGCCTCGACTGTCCAGCGTTGCGACCCCTGGGAACCGGCCTGGAAGAGCGGTCCCGCACGGCGGCGAAGTGAATCCTTGCTAGCCTTCGGGCGGGGTTGAGGACGAACGCGAGGGAGGCCCGCCATGGTGGTCCGACGGCCGCCCGGCCGACGCGCCCAGATCCTCGCCGTGGCCGCCGACCGCTTCCACCGCAGCGGCTACCACCAGGTCTCGATGACCGAGGTCGCCGCCGGGGTGGGCATCACCGCGCCCGCCCTCTACCGGCACTTCCGCGGCAAGCCCGAACTGCTCGACCGCGCCGTCCGGTTGGGCCTGGACGCACTCGCCGACGGCCTGCGCACGGCCCGCACCACCGCCGAACTCGGCGCCGCACTGGCCGCGGTGGCGGTCGGCCACCGCCCGCTCGGCACCCTGGTGCAGCGCGACGCCCGGCTGCTGCCGCCCGCCCGCCGGGCCGAGCTGCGCCGCGAACTCCGCACGGACGTCGCCCTGATGACAGCCGTGCTGCGCGCCGAGCGGCCCGAGCTGGCCCGGGCGGACGCGGAGTTGCTGTGCTGGTCGGCGCTCTCCGGCTGTGCCGGGCTGTCCTACCTGTCGGTCGCGCCGCAGCCCCGCCGGGCCGAGGCGCTGCTGCGCGAACTGGTCGCGGCCGTCCTCGCGGTGTCCCTGGATGGTACGGCCGCTGGGCCGGAAGCCGCGCCGGTGCCGCAGCCGAGGCCGCAGGCGCGCCGGGAGGAACTGCTCGCCGCGGCTGTCCGGCTGTTCCACCAGCGCGGTTTCGACAACGTCAGCACCGACCAGCTCGGCGCCGCCGTCGGCATCTCCGGGCCCAGCGTGTACCGGCACTTCGACAGCAAGGCCGACCTGCTCGCCGCCTCCCTGGTGCGCAGCCGGGAGCGGCTCTGGCACCAGGTGGACGGTGCGATCGCGACCGCCGCCGGGCCGCGGGCGGCGCTGGCGGCCGGACTGGGCGCGTACGTCGACTTCGCGCTGCGCAACGGCGACTACCTGGGCGCGATGCTCAGCGAGACGGAGCGGCTGGCCCCGCCGGACCGCCGGATCGCGGTGGACTTCCGGCGCGACTTCCTGCGCACCTGGGTCGGGCTGCTGCGGCAGGTGCGCCCGGAGGAGGACGCGCTGGCCGCCCGGATCCGGGTGCACGCGCTGTTCTCGCTGGTCAACGACGGGGTGCGGAACCGTCCGCACAGCGCCAGGCCGGACCTCGGCGACTGCCTGCGTCGACTGGGCCGGGCGGTGCTGGGGGTGTTGGAGTAGCGCGCGGGCCGGATGCCCGCCCCGCGCGTCGGGGGAGGCGGACACCCGGCCCCGGGGGCGGGAGGGCGGTCTGGTGGAGGACGTGCGGGTCGGAGACCCGGGCGTCGACGTGCCCGTTGCCCTGCAGGGCGCCGATGCTGCCGCCGTTGCCGGTCACGGCGCGGCCGTTGTTCTGGTTGCTCGCCCCCGAACCGGTGGCCGTCTGCCGGGTGTTGGCCACGTTCCCGGTGACCGTGCCGATGGCGTCGCCGGAACCGGCGTTGCCCACGACGCTGCTGTTGGAGTGGTCGTTCGCGCCGGCGCCGTTGTCGGCGTGCGCGGTGGTGGCACCGACACCGACGAGGAGGAACGCCCCGAGGGCGGTGGCGGCGGCGGTTGCGCGGATGCGGGACACGCCGGTCTCCTGGACTGGAAGTGCGAATGTGCCGCGGTCCGGAGTGGCCGCCCCGGAGCACCGTTGCCTGACGTCGCGTGATCAGCCGTCACCAGCGCCGTGGACGAACTCCACCAAACGGGTGGCATTTCCCTCGATCGTGGGGGATCGGTCAATTCGGAGCTGACCAGAATCCGTCATTTCAGCGGTGCGGACTGATGCAGAGAAAGAAATGGTCGGCAGATTGTCGCACTGGCACACTGGGGACCCATGTCTGAAGGTGCCACGACCGAGCCCACCCCCGCCGAGAACCTGCGCACCACCGAGGTCGACCTCGGCGGCCTGGTGAACGTCCTCGCCACCCATCTCTACTCCACCCCGCTGGTCGCCCTGCGCGAACTGGTCCAGAACGCCCACGACTCGCACACCCGCCGGCTCCTGGAGGACCCGGACGGCGAGCACCGGCCGCTGATCCGGGTACGCGCCGACGCCGCACGGCGGACCGTCGCCATCGAGGACACCGGGGCCGGCCTCACCGAACCGGAGATCCACGCCTACCTCGCCACCGTCGGCACCGGCTACACCCGGATGCTGCGCGAACTCACCGGCAACCAGGAGCTGATCGGCGCCTTCGGCCTGGGCTTCCTCTCCGCCTTCTCGGTCGCCGACGAGGTGACCGTCACCACCACCTCGCACCGCGAGCCGCAGCTCGGCCACCGCTACCGCAGCCGCGGCGGCGAGCACTACCAGGTCGAGCCGGTGCCCGCCCGCCCGCAGCCCGGCACCGTGGTCGAGCTGGCGCTCAAGGCCGAGCACGCCCACCTCGCCGACGAGCACGCGCTGCGCGAAGTCCTCGGCCGCTACTGCGTGCTGCTGCCCATCCCGGTCTTCGTCGGCGAGGACGAGCAGCCCGTCAACGCCGTCCAGGTGCCCTGGCGCCAGCAAGTGGCGGGCGACCGGCACGCCGCCCGGATGCGCTTCGCCACCGCCTTCGGCCGCCGCTTCGAACCGCTCACCGCCTTCCCGGTCGGGCCGTCCGAGGGCGCCACCGACGCCGTCGGGCTGCTCTGGGTCCAGGACGGCGGCACCTACGGCAGCAGCGACAACCGCGACCTCGCCGTCTACCTGCGCGGCATGCTGCTCGCCGAGGACGCCCGCGACCTGCTGCCCAGCTGGGCCGGGTTCATCGGCGGGGTGATCGAGTCCAACCGGCTCACCCCCACCGCCAGCCGCGAGGACCTCCAGCGCGACGACCACTACCGCGCGCTGCAGCAGGTCCTCACCGACGCCGTCGTGGACGGCCTCTACGAGACGGCCCGGCTGCGGCCCGCCGCCTGGCGCCGGATCCTCACCCGGCACGGCCAGGACCTGCTCGGCGCGGCGCTCTGCGACGAGCGGCTGTTCACCCTGCTCGCCGACGACGTCCCGGTGCCCACCTCGCAGGGCGACCTCACCGCGGGCGGGCTGCGGGCGGCCGGCGGAGGAGCCGTGCACGTCGCGCTCGGCAGCGGCGGCGGCTTCGAGGAGATGCTGTACCGGGCGATGCGGGTGCCGATCGCCCGCGGCGACCGCTACGCCGTCCTGCCGTTCCTGCGCCGCTACGCCCAGCTGCGCGGCTGCCGTCTGGTCGAGCTGGGCAGCGAGCAGGGCAACCGCGAACTGTTCCGCGACCCGGAGCGCCCGCTGCCGCCCGAGGAGTCGGCCTGGCTGGCCGGCGCCCTCGCCGACCCGGGCGAGCAGCTCGTCCCGGCCCGCTTCGACCCGCCCGGCCTGCCGCTGGTCCTGGTGCCGGACCGCGAGGCCGAACTGAAGGCCCGGATCGAGGACGACCAGGCCGAGACCCGGATCCCGTCCGCCGCGCTGCGGCTGGCCCGGGCGTTCACCGCCCGCACCGACGGCGAGGTCAGGGCCCGGCTCTACCTCAACCTGGCCTGCCCGGCCGTCCAGGACCTGCTCGCCGCCTACCGCGCCGGGCACACCGGCAGCGCCACCGCGGCCGGACTGCTCCGCTCGCTCAAGGTGATCATGGCGGCGGCCTCGACCGGCCCCGCCGAGGGCGACCTCGGCGCCGCGCTGGCCGGCGTCGGCACCGCCGTCTCCGCCCTGACCGCCGCCGTCCCGGCCGGCCTGCCGGACGTCCCGGACAGCCCCGGCGACCTCCGGGAACAGGCGTGACCGACCGCCCGGCGGACGGATTGTCAGTGGCCCGCGGTAGACAACTCATCAGCACGACGCAGGGGGAACGGACATGACCACCGACATCTGGGCCTGGGTGCGCGACACCCACCAGCAGCTGCACGCGGCCGGCCACCGGCGGCTGGCCGACGCCATGTACGAGCTGCCGGAGCACGCGACCGAGGGGCGCAACGAGCAGCTCGACGCGGTCTACCCGGAGGCCGTCGCCTCCGCCCGGGCCCTCGGCCTGCCCTGGGTCGAGGTCTACCTGCGGCACTGGCGGATGCAGAACCTGCTGAACAAGCGGCAGCAGGGCGAGTCCGTCCTGCCCGAGGTGGTCGACCTGCTGGACTTCGCCCACCGGGAGGAGACGGCCGGCTGCCCGCAGTCCGTCTGCGTGGTGCAGGACTTCGCGATCTGCCACGCCCGGGTCGACGGTCCCGGGTACGTGCGGGAGCGCCTCGACGTGGTCGGCGAGACGCTGGACCGGATCGAGCCCGGCCGCGCCTGCTTCGACTGCCTCTCCCGCGAGTACGCCGACGCCCTGGAGGACGACGGCCGGCCCGCCGACGCCCTCGCCCACCTGGACACCGCCGCCGCCCGGATGCGGACCGCGGGCCAGCAGGTCTCGCTCCGTTTCCACCGCGCCCGGGCCGGCACCCTGCACCTGCTGGGGCGGCACGAGGAGGTGCTCGCCCTGCTGGACACCGCCGACCGGGCGGCCAGGGCCCGGGGCGAGGAGCTCGACGAGAGCGACCGGCGCTCTGGCGCCGTGCAGCGGGCCCGCGCGCTCGCCTCGCTCGGGCGCACCGAGGAGGCGCTCGCCCTGCTGCCCGACCGGGCCGAGGCCGAGCGGCACGCCGACCTGCGCCAGAGCTGGACGGAGACGGTCGAGCTGCTGATCGCGGCCGGTGCATGGGAGAACGACGCCGAGCTGGGCGCCGTGCTGGCCGGCTGGGTCGGCTACCTGGACGGCACCGGCTCCCACCGCCCCTGCGTGGACCTGCTGCTGGCGGCCGGTCGGCTGGCGCTCGCCCGCGGCGCCCGTACGGTGGCGCTCACGCTCGCGGCCACCGGGGAGCGTAAGCTCGCCCAGCTGCGCCGCACCGCCGGCGTGGCCGAACAGGTCGCAGCCCTTCGCGCGGCCGCCGAGGCACTGCCGGTGCCCGAGCTGCCCGTCCCGCCGGGCGAACTGACGGCACACCTGGCCGAGGCCCGGGTGCCCTTCGAGACCGGCGCCGACCTGCTCTCCGTCGCCCTGGACCGGTACCGGGGTGAGCAGGCCGGCGCCACCGACCTGGCCGTGCTGCTGGCCAACGTGCTCGGTGGCCTCGGCCACGCCCGGGCCGCCGCCGAGCTGCTCTGGCAGCGGCTGGACGCCGACCCGGGCAGCGAGCAGCTGACCGGCACGCTCGGTCAGGCCCTGATCGAGGCCCGGGACGCCGAGGGCGTGCGCCGCCTCGCCGACCGGCTGGCCGCGACCAGCCCGGCCGACGGGCACTGGATACGCGCCCGCTGGGCCGCCGCCGAGGAGCGCTGGGCCGAGGTGCTGGAGCAGTGCGAGGCGATCCTGGCGCTGGAGGCGAGCCGGATCAACACCCGGCGGCTGGCCGCCGCCGCCGCGACCGAGCTGGGCGACCACGCCACCGCCCAGCGCCTCTACCAGGAGCTGCTGGAACACGCCCTGCCCGCCGAGGAGGCGGGGGAGGACGAACTCCACCGGACGGTCCAGGAACCCGACCTCTGGCACCTGATCACCGCGGCCACCGCCAACCGGGACTGGGCCGTGGTCCGCTCCACCGGCGCGCGCATCGGCATCGAGTTCGACGAGCCCGACGGCCCGGTGGACGAGGAGTGGCAGCTGATCAACGTCCGCGCCACCCGCGCCAACGGCACCAGGGCCGACCTGCCCGCCGTCCGGACGGGCCCGGCCACCGCCCGGATCCTGCCGGTGCTCGGCGCGGACCTGACGCTCAACCACGGTGACGTGGTGGTCTTCGCCCCGGCCCTGCTGGAGCCCCCGCCGGCGGAGGACGCCACCGAGGAGGAGCGGGAGGAGTGGCGCCCCACCTTCGGGCTGCTGACCCTGCTCGACCCGGCCGGCTACACCACCTACTGGATCGACGGCGTCCGGCCGGGGGACGAGGCCTGGGCCGCGTTCCGGGACGCGCTGCGGGCGGCCGGCTACGCGGTCTGGGTGTACAGCGGGGAGCAGTACCGGCTCTCGGACCCGGAGCGGGAGGACGGCGACCTGCCCGGCGTCTATGCCGCCCTCGGCCTCCCGCCGACCGCCTCGGCCGAGCGCGCCGACGCGCTGCTGCACGAGCTGACGGCCGGCTGGGAGCACCCGGTGACCTGGCTCGACCTGGCCGACGCGGCGGGGGCGGACCTCCGACGGCACACCGAGATCATCGAGCGCTACGACATCTGAGCCGCAGGCGGTCCGGTTCCCCGCCCGGTCGGCCCCGCGCGGCGGGCCGGGGAACCATTCCGGATCCGGGCGAGTCGTTTCAACGGACCAGGTCGGCTACCTGTTCGGGTACTTCCCCGGGCGGATCCCCTTCGTCCGGGACACCGTCGAGGCCGTCCTGAGCGGCATCGCGCCGGTCTCGGGGATCCCGGTGGCGGTCGAGCTGCTCCGGGCCCGCCGCTCCGGCGCGGAGCCCGCCGCCCGCCACCGCGCCGGGTAGGCGCCCGGGCCCGCCGCCGCGGGACGTCCCGTACATGTGCGTCCAGCTGTTCGATCAGGCAAGGTGTAACCCGAGATCGAACGGTGGCCGGCGGCCACCAGGGGCGGCAAGGAGCGGAAGTGCCTAAGCGGGGCCGACCGGGTGCGGGCAAGCGGGCGAGGGGAGGCCGGGCGGTCCGCCAGGTGGGGCGGACACCTCCCCGGCCTGTGCACCCCGCCGAGGCGCCGCCCACCGAAGGCCTGCTCGGTCACCCCGCGCCGCCCGTCGAGCCCACCATCGAGGTGCCGCTGGCCCCACCGGTCCCGGAGACCAGGGGCCTGCTGGCCCCCGAACCGGAGCCCGCGCCCGAGCCGCAGCCCGAGCCGCAGCCCGAACCGCAGCCCGGGCCGTCGCCGGAGCCGCCGCTGGAGCCGCACCCCGAACTGACCGTCGACCTGCGCCCCCGGGACGCGGCTCCCCAGGACACGGCCCCCGGGCGCCCGGCCACCGAGCGCCCGGGCCGCCGTCGTTCGGTCGCCGAGGACACCCTCACCCCCGAGGAGTGGCGCGCGGCCGGCTACACCCCGCCCACCGGCATCCCGGTCCCCGAGCTGACCGTCGGCGCCCCCGGGGAGGTGCCCTGGCCGGACCGGATGCGCACCCTGCTGCGCACCCCGATGTCCGAGCGCCCCGCCTTCGAGCGCACCGCCCGCGAGATGCACCCCTCCGCGGGCACCGCCCGCAACGTCCCGCGCATCCTCGACCTGACGCTGCGCATCGGCGAACTGCTGCTGGCCAGCGGCGAGGCCGCCGAGGACGTCGAGGCGGCGATGCTCGGCATCGCGCACGCCTACCGGCTGGACCGCTGCGAGCCGCAGGTGACCTTCACCCTGATCGGCATCTCGTACCAACCCTCGCTGGTCGAGCCGCCGGTCACCGCCGACCGCGTGGTGCGCCGCCGGACCTCCGACTACACCCGGCTGAACGCGGTCTACGAGCTGGTGGCCGACATCACCGCGGAGAAGGTGACGGTCAACGACGCCTACCGCCGGCTGGCCCTGATCCGCCGCAACCGGCACCCCTACCCGGCCTGGCTGCTCGCCCTGACCACCGGTCTGCTGGCCGGCGCGGCGACCTTCCTGGTCGGCGGGCGGCTCGACGACAAGGCCTGGCTGGTCTTCGGCAGCGCCTTCGTCGCGGCCGTCCTCGGCGACCGGCTGGCCTCCGCGCTGGCCCGGCGCCGGCTGCCGGAGTTCTACCAGTTCGTGGCGGCCGCGATGCCGGCCGCCGCCTCGGGCATCATCCTGTCCTTCAACGACTGGGGCCTGCGCGGCTCGGTGGTGATCACCGGCGGCCTGTTCGCCCTGCTGCCCGGGCGCGCCCTGGTCGCCGCCGTCCAGGACGGCCTGACCGGCTTCTACATCACCGCCGCGGCCCGGCTGCTGGAAGTGATCTACCTGGTCGCGGGCATCGTGATCGGCGTGATCATGATCCTCTACCTGGGCGTCGGCTTCGAGGCGAGGCTCAAGCCGGACGAGAGCCTGGTGGGCATCAGCTACCCGCCGGTGCAGATGGTCGCCGCGATGGTGCTGACCCTGGCCTTCGCGATGCTGCTGCAGACCGACCGCCGCACCCTCGCGCTGGTCACCCTCAACAGCGGCATCGGCTGGGCCAGCTACGGCGCGCTGGTGTACAACGCGCACGTCAACCCGATCGCCGCGACCGGGGTGGCGGCCGGACTGGTCGGCCTGTTCGGCCAGCTGATGGCGCGCTACCGCAACGGCTCGGCGCTGCCGTACGTGACCGCCGCGATCGGCCCGCTGATGCCGGGTTCGGCGCTCTACCTCGGGATGCTCGCCTTCGCCCAGGGTCACTCCAGCACCGGCCTGGTGTCGGTGTTCCGGGCGGCGGCGATCGCGATGGCGCTGGCGATCGGGGTGAATCTCGGTGGCGAGATCGCCCGGCTGTTCCTGAAACTGCCGGTGGGCGCCGAGCTGCCCTCGCTCTACCCGGCGGTGCCGCGCCGGGCGGCCAAGCGCACCCGGGGGTTCTGACCGGGGCCGGCGCATTCGGGCCGGCACTGGTTTCGGGCCATGTCACGGCAGGCAGGACGCAGCACCAGGAACGAAGGTAAGACCCATGTCGACACTGCTGGACAGCTACCGCGAGCACATCGTCAACGCGCAGAAGCAACCGCTGTTCCTGCTGCTGGTCGGCTTCATCACCTCCTTCGTCTTCATCCGGTTCAGCGTGCGGATGATCCGCGCCCAGGTGCGCTGGTGGCCGGGCAACGTCACCCCCGGCGGCCTCCACATCCACCACATGGTGTTCGGCCTGGGCTTCCTGCTGGTCGGCGGCATGGGGGTGTTCGCCGCCTACGGCACGCCCCCGTGGATCGACTGGTTCGGGCTGCTCTTCGGCATCGGCTGCGGCCTGGTGCTGGACGAGTTCGCGCTGATCCTGCACCTGGACGACGTGTATTGGAGCGAACAGGGCCGCAAGTCGGTGGACGCCGTGATCTTCGGCATCCTCTTCACCGGCCTGCTGCTGATCGGGTACGTGCCGTTCGGCGCGCTGCCCGGCGAGGACACCCGCTGGGGCCTGATCACCGTGATCTCGGTGAACGCGCTGGCCTCGGTGATCACCCTGTTCAAGGGCAAGGTGTGGACCGGCCTGCTCGGGATCATGGTTCCCGGCCTGTCCTGGATCGGCGCGATCCGGCTGGCCCGCCCGAGCAGTCCGTGGGCTCGCTGGCGGTACACCACGCGCTCCCGCCGCCGGGCGCGTGCGCTCCGACGCGAACGTCTGCTGCACCGGCGCGCGGACCGTGCCCGCACCTGGCTCTTCGACCTGATCGCCGGCGCGCCCGACAAGGTGCCCGCCAACCATCCGGCCGCCCACCGGGTCGCCGAGCGGATGGCCGCGCGGGCCTCCGCCCACCTCGACGCGCACGCCGCCCGGGCGCTGGCCCGCCGCCAGGCGCGGCTGGCCGACCGCCGTTCCGCGGCGGTGGCCGGGGCGGCGGCGCACCAGCCCGCGGTGCACCCGCAGCCGGTGGAGGTGGCCGTCGGCAGCGTCCCGGGCCGCTCGGCCGCGGCGCAGCAGCGCCGCCGTACGGTCCGTGCCGGGCGCAACCGGACGTACGGGGTCGGCCCGGCCGGGGCGGAGCGCCGGCCCGGGCGGCATCCCCACCTGCGGACGAGGACCCGCCGGATCCACCGGTAGTTCGTATGCCCTGTGCGCCGAAGCGGAGTTGGTGCCTGGTCGGATCATCGGATGGTCACCCGGTCGGCGGAGCGCGTTCGCGGTGTGAACGGCGCCGGAGTTGAGAACATGAGCGACGAATGACCGTTCTGTCACGTGATGGGATGATTCGTCGGACCTCCCGCTGTTGCCCGGCCGCCGCCCGCCCGCGCGCAGCTCGGCATCCGCCGCCGTCCCCTCCGGACCCGTGAGAAGGGATGTCTCGTGGCGCGCAGGATCCTGCCGACCCTCCTGTTGTCCCTCACCGCCCTGCTCGGGCTGCTCCCCGCCGCCCAGGCCGACCCGGCGGACCCCGACCCGGTGACCGGCCGGCCACCGGGCGGTCAGCCGTCGGGAGTCCGGTCCCCGTCCGTCCGGTCCCCGTCCGTCCGGTCCCCGTCCGTCCGGTCCC
>CBJMI02800__coassemble_636_pt1 | contig 19263 bp, 12 predicted proteins | sample CBJMI02800__metabat2_low_PE_003 | metagenome-assembled genome bin CBJMI02800
AACGACTCCCAGCGCACCGCCACCAAGGAAGCCGGGGAGATCGCCGGCCTGAAGGTGCTGCGCATCGTCAACGAGCCGACCGCCGCGGCCCTCGCGTACGGGCTGGACAAGGAGAGTGACCAGACGATCCTGGTCTTCGACCTCGGCGGCGGCACCTTCGACGTCTCCCTGCTGGAGATCGGTGAGGGCGTGGTGGAGGTGAAGGCCACCAACGGCGACACCCGCCTCGGCGGCGACGACTGGGACCAGAAGATCGTCGACCACCTCGTCCAGCAGTTCAAGAACGGCTACGGCATCGACCTGTCGAAGGACAAGATGGCCGCGCAGCGGCTGCGCGAGGCCGCCGAGAAGGCCAAGATCGAGCTGTCCTCGACGAGCGAGACGACGATCAACCTGCCCTACATCAGCGCCTCCGCCGAGGGCGCGCTGCACCTGGACGAGAAGCTCACCCGCGCCCAGTTCGAGCAGCTGACCGCCGACCTGCTGGAACGCTGCAAGACCCCGTTCCACCAGGCGGTGAAGGACGCCGGGATCAAGGTGTCCGATGTCGACCACGTCATCCTCGTTGGCGGCTCGACCCGTATGCCGGCTGTCACCGGCCTGGTGAAGGAGCTGACCGGCAAGGACCCGCACAAGGGCGTCAATCCGGACGAGGTCGTCGCCATCGGTGCCTCCCTGCAGGCCGGTGTCCTCAAGGGTGAGGTCAAGGACGTCCTGCTGCTGGACGTCACCCCGCTGTCCCTCGGTATCGAGACCAAGGGCGGCATCATGACCAAGCTGATCGAGCGCAACACCACGATTCCCACCCGGCGCTCGGAGATCTTCACCACGGCCGAGGACAACCAGCCGTCGGTCCAGATCCAGGTCTACCAGGGTGAGCGCGAGATCGCCGCGTACAACAAGAAGCTCGGCATGTTCGAGCTGACCGGCCTGCCGCCGGCGCCGCGCGGCCTGCCGCAGATCGAGGTCACCTTCGACATCGACGCCAACGGCATCATGCACGTCGCGGCCAAGGACCTCGGCACCGGACGGGAACAGAGGATGACCGTCACCGGCGGCTCCTCCCTGCCCAAGCAGGACATCGAGCGCATGATGCGCGAGGCCGAGCAGCACGCCGAGGAGGACCGTCGCCGCAAGGAGGCCGCCGAGACCCGCAACCAGGCCGAACACCTCGTCTACTCCACCGAGAAACTCCTCCAGGACAACCCGGACAAGATCCCGTCAGACGTCACGTCCGAGGTGAACGAGGCCCTGGCGGACCTGAAGGCCAAGCTCAAGGGCGAGGACACCCCGGCCGTCCGCACCTCGATGGAGCGCGCGGCCACCGTCGCACAGAAGATCGGCACCGCCCTCTACGCCCAGGCCGGCGGCCCGCAAGCCTCGGCCGGCACCGGCCCGACGCAGAGCGGCGATGAGGAAGAGGTCGTCGATGCGGAGATCGTCGACGACCAGACCCCGAAAGGAGAAACCGGATGAGCCGGCCCGCCCACCGGGGCGCACCGCCGGCTCGCGGTGACGGGTCGGCGGCCGTGCTCTGCCCACGGCAAGGCTTGGAGTCTCGCCTCTAGGAAGTGTGCTCGCCCCAGGCGATGCGTTCCACAGCATGCGACGGGAACGACACCCGGGATCCGTCCTTCTGAGTGACGTGCACCCATCCGTGCTCGTCGATGCGAATGATGCCCTCGACCGACTCGCCGAGCGCAACGCCAGGGCTGACGTATCCCGCCCCATGGGCCAGATGTACTGTTCCGGGGTTCGCCTCAAGGCCTGCCATGACCTGATTATCCAGGTTTATGCCGAGGTCCACCATCGGGCGGCCCGACGAAGCGGAGGTGCCGCTGTGCGCGGTCGGACGCGTCGGGCTGCTCGGTGCCGCCGCTGTCCTACACGTGGAACGGGACGGTCGTGACGACGACCTTCGGCAGGGGGCGCAGCGCTCTCCGTAGCCTGGCCGCGAGCCGGTTGTGCAGGAGACGGTGGCGCCGGTGCCGTACGACGATCTCCGGGAGGATGACGGTCAGGGTGAGGTCCGGGCGCTGGTGGTGCAGCGATTCGATGTAGTTGACCAGTGGTGCGACGATCGCGCGGTACGGGGAGAGGAGGATCTTCAGCGGTAGGTGGTCGCCCCACTGGTTCCAGTACGCGCGGAAGCGTTGGGCCTCGTCCGCGCTGGGGCTGATGTGGAGCGCGAGGACGGGTTGCTGGAGCGAGGCGGCGTAGGCCAGCGTTCGCATGCCGGCCAGGTTCAGTGAGGCGATCGGCACGATCGACAGGGGGTGGATCTCCTCGGGAGTCTCCTCGCTCTCCGCTTCGGCCGTGGTCTCGGACGGCGCCCCGGGCGCGGCGCCCGGTGTCCGTGCGGTGGCTCGTGTCGCGCCGTCACCCGAACTCGGAGGTGTGATGGTGCGGCTGGGGACTTCGACGGCATGGGGATGCAGAGCGATCGCCGCGCCGACCGTGTCGTAGTGGTGCCGGATTCGTGTCGTCACCAGGATGAACAGTCCCACCGTGAGCACGGCGAACCAGGCGCCCTCGGTGAACTTCGTGATGCCGGCGGTGACGAAGACGATCGCCGAGAGCAGGGCGCCGGTGGCGTTGAAGGCCAGGCTCTTGCGCCAGTGGCGGTCGCGCAGGCGCCACCAGTGCACGACCATGCCTGTCTGTGACAGTGTGAAGGCGAGGAAGACGCCGACGGCATAGAGCGGGATCAGGGGGCCGGTCTTGCCGCCGAACGCCGTGTAGATCGCCGCCGCCGCGACGGAGAGCAGGATGATCCCGTTGCTGAAGGCCAGGCGGTCGCCCAGCCGCAGGAAGATCCGCGGTGCCTGACTGTCGCGGGCCAGCAGGTACAGGACGCGGGGGAAGTCGTTGTAGGCGGTGTTGGCGGCGAGGAGCAGGATCGCGGCGGTTGCGGCCTGAGTGAAGACGTAGAAGAAACCCGAGCCGAAGGTGCGATGGGCGAGCTGTGAGAGCACCGTCTCGTTAGCGCGGGGCACGACGCCGTCGAGGTGGACCAGAGCGATGGTGCCCGCGAACAGTGCGACGAGCAGACCGATCATCCAGGTCAGTGTCGTGCGGGCGTTGCGCCACTCGGTCGGCTGGAAGGCGGGCACTGCGTTGGAGATCGCCTCGATGCCTGTCATAGCCGTCGAGCCGGAGGCGAAGGCACGCAGGACCAGGAGCAGGCTGATGCCTTCGGTCGCGGTCGGCTGTGGTGTTGCCGTCGGGTGGAAACCGTGGCCGGCAGCATCGGACAGACCCACGGCGACGAGTGTGAGGACCGCGATGACGAAGGCGTACGTCGGTGCGGCGAACAGCGCACCCGCCTGTCGCACGCCGCGCAGGTTGCCGGCGAGCAGCACAGCGATCACGGCGACGCCGATCGGCACGATGTCGGGTTCGAGCGAGGGGATCGCCGAGGTGACCGCCGCCATGCCGGAGGCGATCGAGACCGCGACCGTGAGGATGTAGTCGGTCACCAGTCCGGCGGCGGCCGCCAGCCCGGGAACGCGGCCCAGGTTGGCGGTGGCGACGATGTACGAACCACCGCCGTGCGGATAGGCGCGGATCGTCTGACGGTAGGACACCCCGACCGCGAGCATCAGGAACACGATCGTCACGGCGATCGGCACCGAGTACCGCAACCCGGCGCCACCAGCGAGGACGAGGACGGCCAGCATCGCCTCAGGTCCGTACGCGACCGAGGAGAGCGCGTCGGCGGAGAGCACCGGTAGCGCCACCAGCTTGCGCATCCGCTCATGCGCGATCGCGGTGCTCCTCAGCGGAGCCCCGAGCACCACGTGCCGGACCCTGGAACCGACCCGGCCGAGCCGGGAAGTCCGTGTGTCCTCGCTGGTCGCCTCAACCGCCGGTGGTCGTCCGCCAACCGCGGCGACCCGCACGAAACGACCGAAGCGGACCGGCACGATCTCCGAAGGAGCGGGATACCGACCGAGATCCGGATCCACCGGCAGCGCACGTCGCCATGCCTGCGGATCCCCGGCAACCCGACCCCACTCAATCCCCACCCGGCGCAACACCCCGAGCTGCTCCGCATCGAGCGCCGACAGCAGGGCGTCGGGGCTCGACGCGCCGCCTTCCCGGGCACCGCCATCGTCCGGACTTGTACTCGACACAGCACACAGTGTTACGCATGGCGTCCCCTGCCCGGGGCAAGGCACACGCCGGGCCGCCGCATGCTCGGCACGGCGGGCGGCGTCGAGCACGTCGTGGCCTCGCCATTCCCGGATGTCACCTGCTTCGAACACCAGCGACCTCCGAGGTCTGTGGGCGTCTCCCATTCCCTATCGGGGGCGTGCGCGCTGCACTCGCCCGGTGCACCGACCGGGCGACTCGGTGCGATCACCGGCCGCGCGGCGGTGCTGGTGGAAGTGCCCCGGTCGCGGGCGGCCTGTCCAGCCCCTACGGTCGTGTTCTGGCACGGGCTCGTCGGAGTGGGAGGCCAGGATGCGGTACTACCGGTGGATACTCGAGACCCAGGACGACGACGGCCGTTGGTCCCAGCAGGACGGCGCTCCCATGCCGAACCCCCTGGAGTACGACGGGCCGCCCCAGCAGGCGGCGAATCACCTTCGGGACGTGTTCGTCCGTACGCTCTCCAGCCCCGCTCCCGGCCCCCGGGCGATCAGGGTCCGAGCCTGGGAGGGGCGGCACTCGGTCGGCGAGCCTCAGGCCGAAACCGAGTGGTCGCGCGAGTAGCGGGACCAGCCGCGGCCAGGAGGACGGGCGCGGCGCGCCGCATCACCGTCGCCTGCACCGGACGTCCCTCCGCGCGGGACGGCTCCGATCATCGACTGCGAGGCCGCCGCGGAGCAGGCTTCATCTGGGCGCGCGGCGGCGCATGCCCGGGCGATGTCCGCGCTCTGCCTGCATGATCCGTGGTGCCGACGGGTGCGGGAGCCGACGGGGGGAAGTCAGGGTCGGGGCCGGCGGCGAACGGCATGCTGTCGTCCGCTGCCGATCGTTGTCACCCGTCGGTTCGTAGGTCTGCGGTCGGCACACCTGCGGCTGTCAGGAGGTCGGTGCCGGTGCGGGTGTTGGCCGGGTCGGACGCCGCCGTCATCAGCCACTCGGCGGCGGAGGCCTCGGCCTCGGGGGGAATCACCAGGAGCTCCAGGCGCAGAGGGATGAAGGAGCACACCATCACCTCGTCCGCGTCCTGCTCCTGTTCGAACCACCCGACGTGGATGACGTGGCCGGCGACCGGGACCCGCCGGGGGATGACCGGCCAGTGCGTCGGATTCACGGTGACACGGGTGATCTTCCCCCACGTGGGGTCCAGTGCTGCCGCCAGCGGGGGCAGCTCGCGCAGGAGGTCGTGCGAGCGCGGCCACCAGGCCCCGTCCAGCCGGCCCCGGGTGGCGCCCTCGGGTGTCAGGGAGATGCGGACCGGCGGTTCTGGCTCCGGTGGCTGGGCGGCGGTGGGATCGGAGGTCGCGGTCATGTCGAACACCCGCCTCGGGTTTGCTGGACGGCCTGGTGCTGCCGCCACGGCACCGCAGTAATCCGCAGGCCGTGGACGGTGGGTTCTTCCACCGTACAATCTGGCCACAGCCCTGACCTCCGGGGCGAGCAGGGGCCGGTCGGTGGGTCGCCGTCGGTCGACCTTCGTCTCCCGTGAAGGCCGGATCGGCGCGCCGACGGGAGTTGCCGGCAACGTCCGAACAACGCATGTACGCACGGGCGCAGGGTGTGCGCGCTGTCCTTCCGGGCGGGCCTGCGGCCGGTCTCACTGAGGGGCCGCCCACCGTTCTGGTATCGCGAGGTGATCGGCGGTGCCGCCGCGCCACTCGACCAGGAAGAGGCTCGCGTCATCGGTTGTGGTCCCACCTCTCTCCCGCATCAGGGTGTGGGAGAGGTCCCGCACCATCTCCTGCACCCCGCCACTGGCGGGCCCGACGCGCTCGATGACGGCGATCAGGCGTTCCTCGCCGAACTGCTCCCCGCCGGTCTGGTGTTCCTCGACGAGGCCGTCGGTGTAGAACAGCACCCGGTCGCCGGGCCGGAGCTTCCGCTCGCTGATCTGTGGTGTGTCACCGCCGAAGCCGACCGGCAGGGTTCCGGGGCTGTCCAGGGCCTGGATGACCCGGTGGTCGCGGATCAGCAACGGTGCCGGGTGGCCGGCGTTGACCCATTGCAGGTGGCCTGTTCCGATGTCGAGTCGCATCATCTGCGCTGTGACGAAGTGGTCTGGGCCGAATTGCTGGTCGATGGCGGCGTCCATGAACGCGTACAGTTCGGCGAGCCCGACGCCGGCGCGCCTGGCATGCCGGTAGGCGCCCACGGCGACGGTCGCCAGGACGGCGGCGTTCAAGCCGTGGCCCATCGCGTCGATCATGGCCAGATGCAGGATGTCGTCGTTGAGGGCGTAGTCCAGGCTGTCGCCGGCGATGTTGTAGGCGGGCTCCAGGATCCCGGCGACTGCGACCTGCGGGGTGTTCATCGCCAGCGGGGGCAGCAGCGACCACTGGATCTCCGCCGCCACGCTCATCGGCTCGCGACGCCGCGCCTGGAAGAACTGGTCCGTGTAACCGTTCTTGGTGACCAGCATGTCGGCGACCAGTCCGGCGAGACGGCGTAGCAACCGGCGGTCATTGTCATCGACGCTGTCGAGGGTGACGGCGAGCACCCCGACCTCGTCGCTGCCGTCGAGGAGCGGCAGGAACATTCGTATGCCGTCAGCCTGCGGGTGCTCGGCAGGGGTGGCACGGAGGAAGACCTCGCCGGCCCGGGAAGCGTCGATGGGCACCGGATCCCCAACGGCGAGGCCCCTGCCGGGGAGCGGCACGAGCATGAGTTGGCCGTAGTCCTGGAGAAGGATCGAGACGTCCCGGCCACCGATCGTGCGCACTTCTTCGGCCACCAGCGGAGCGATGAGCTGGGGCGGTACCTCGTGAGCCCGGTCCAGCATATGCCCCAGCAGCCGCTCACCGAATCCTTCCGACCGGTCCACCGCAGCCGTGCGGCTCTCCCGCGCGAATTCCGCCATGGGCACCTCGGTTTCCCCGCAGCAGTCCTCTTCCTCGGCCGGCTTCCTCGCCTTGCCTCTACGCGGATCGGCGCACGCCTCACAGGGATTTCCCTTGTCCCAGCATGGCACTGGACCTCACCCTGCGACACCTCAGCCAGGATGGATCTTGTCGCCGTGGGTACGGCGCAAGGTGTCTCTCGGATGACTTTTCGGTCGAACGTTACGCATGGGAATCTTCAAAGTAATAATTTATGTGCACGGCGGGCTCGAATTCTCGCAGTGCGGAGTATCCTGGACAGTGCCGGGAGAAGTTACCGGTAGGACGATCGCGAGGAGGCGAATATGCAGATCAGTGAGGCAGGATCCCTGACTCTGCGACTCGTGATCGCAAAAATGTCCGCCCTTTCGGCGGGAATATCATGGGGTGATGAGCGGTAGGGGGAGCGGATTCAGATCCTGTTGTCCCGGTCGGCGTTGCGTACGCAGGCCGGAAGGCCGTCCCCGCAGAGATGCGGGGACGGCCTTTTCTGGGGGCGGCGCTGATGCCGGGCGGTGGTGAAGTAAGCGGCGGAGGCCGCCGTAGTGGGGGGCGGAGCGCCCGGGGCAGAGGGTGCGGTGCCGTAGAAGATTCGCTTGCTGACCCTCGAGTGGGCCATTTGGATTCGGCGCCTTGAGGCAGGCAGTAACCTGTGGATTGGTGTGTTCTTGACTGCAGCCCCCATCTGCTGTCTGCTGGCGAGCGATGCAGGATCGTTTGACCCGGGGTCGACAGCCGCAGCTGCGCCGTGGTGAGGGGCGGCATGAGGGCCCCTGGAGGGAGAGGAACAAGTCTTACCATCAGAGGGTGAGGCAAATCACCCTCGAACTCTCGCTCGCGGGCTGCCTCTCACGCGCCTCTCACGGACTGGATGTCATGAGGTGGTATCAGGCCTCATGCAGGGGGGGGCGAGATATGCCCTGACCTGCGCGATCCGGACCGGTGAACATCTGTCGGATGCTCCTTCGGCCGCTGGGGGTCAAGGGGTCGCAGGTTCAAATCCTGTCGTCCCGACCAGCGTTTACGCAGGTCGGAGGCCGTTCCCACCGAGAGGTGGGAGCGGCCTTGACGCGTTTTCCGGGCCTTGTGAGTGCATTGTGAGGGCGGGTTTTCGCCCGAGCCGAGCGCGCCAGGGGCGCGGTGTCTCAACTCGCCTTCCTTAGCTGGGCTCTGGTGACTGACCTTTGGTTCCGGTCTCTGATGATGTGATCCCCGGGTGTGCGCGGGCCGGGGAACTCGATGGGGCCGGCTGAGGTGAGGGCACGGTCGATGGTGTCGACGGCATCGCGGGCGGCCTGGGTAGTGAGGTGGCCGTAGATGTTTGCGGTGGTGGACAGGGTGGCGTGCCGGAGGGTCTTGGAGACGACGGGGAGGGGGACGCCTGCGGTGATGGAGATGGTGGCCGTGAGGTGGCGCAGGTCGTGGACGGTGTTGCGGGGGACGCCGAACTCGCAGCAGAGGCTGTGGAAGTGGTTGAGGACGTAGGCGGGGTGGAGGGGGCGTCCGTCGGGATGGTGGAAGACGAAGCCGCCGTGATCCGCACGGGATTGTGAGGGGCTCTTGTCCTCGGCGCGGTGGCGCAGTGCTACGGCGACGCGCGGGGAGAGGGCGACCCAGTCCTTGCTGGAGCGGGTCTTCGGTGAGGTGAGGATCAGGCGGTTGTTGTCGATGGCGGAGAGCGTGTAGCGGATGTAGAGGACGCGCTCGGGCAGGTGGACGTCGTCCCAGTGCAGGGCGAGGGCTTCGCCTTTGCGGATGCCGGTGCCGATGAGGACTTCGATGAGGTCGGCGAAGGATGGGTCGGTGGCTCGGCAGCAGTGCAGGAAGCGGATGGCGTCCTGGACGGTCCAGATCTGCCGTTCTGCTGCCGCGGGCCTTGGGATGACCGTGGGGCGGGCGGGGTTGTAGGCGAGCCGGCGGTGGCGGACGGCGTCGCCGAGGGCGCTGGAGAGCGTGGCGAGGCAGCGGTGGACGGTGACCTTGCCGCGTCCGGCGGCGAGTTGGGCGTGGGTGAAGGCGGCGACATGGGAGTGGCCGAGGTCGTCGAGCCTGATCGTGCCGAGGGCGGGGACCAGGTCGTTGGTGACGTAGTCGCGGTAGCGGACGTATGTGGTGGGCTTGAGGACGAGCTGCTTGTCCTTGAGCCAGGTCGTGAGGTAGTCGGCGAGGGTCTGGTTGGGGTCGGCGCTGAAGCCGGCGGCCTGGCCCTCGATCATCCGGCGCAGTCCTGCTCGGGCTGCTTCGGCGGTGGGGTAGCCGCCGCGGCGGATGTTGTTGCGTCGATGGTCGGGGGAGGGGAGGTCGAGGGAGAAGGTCCAGGTGCCGTGATCGGGGTCGGTGGCGAGCTCGGGGCAGTGGGCTCTGAGTTGCTTGCCACCCTGGTCGCGGCAGCCGCACCGGCGGTAGACGTGCCCGGTGTGGGCTGCGGAGCGCATGGTGATCACTTCCAACGCGGGTCGTGCGAACAGCCATGCTCATGGTCTCCTGGCGGGCGTCAGCAGGCGGTGAACCCCCGGTCACACCGTACCCACAAGCGGGTGAAAGGGGCCTCTGACCTGGGGCGATCCCTTGTCGTGGCGACAAGTGCTCGGGGGTGCAGGTAGTGGCTCGGCGTTCACGCCGCCGTTGCAGCCGTCAGCCTCAGTGTCGACCGGGCATCGGCACTTCGGCTGCTGGAGCGGCGCCTTGCAACCGGCAGGTGGGTGCACTGGTACGCCGACGAGTACGGGAGCCTGGGTGGGCTCGGCAGTTCGCTGCTCCCGCAGATCGAGGAAGTTTGCTACAGCTCCCACGACTGGTCCAAGTTGGCCACAGCCGGCATCTTTTGGCGCATCACGTAACCGCCTGGTGGCCCTGGGCTGTTTGCTCAGACCACCCGGTGTGGCAGGGCAGCGAGATCTGTCGGACCTTCCCGATAGCCTCCACTGAACCGGGCAAGCAAGAGGGTGGGGCGGTGTGGGCGCCCTTTCGGCCAGGGGCCGGATTCTGACATCCATGACGCCGGCCAGCCACCCGTGGGCCAGCCCGGACCGACGGCCGCGTGCTGAGCACCACAGTCTGGGGCAACGGCACAGTCAGTACGATTGCCATCCGATCGTGAGGCTGGGCCGAACGCCTCCGCGATGCTCGACGATCGGGCATGACAGTCGGTCCCAGCAGCTACGCTGCATTGGGTAGCGGGACGTGTCGGGGGAGGTGCCCTTCGTGGCGACCATCAGCGCGAGCCGGAAGATCGAGCGTGCAGGAGTCAACGCCCTGCGAACGCTGCTTGAGGAGCATGACCACCTCGTCCAGGAGATCGACGGGGGCGCTGATCACGGCGAAGACCTATACGTCGGGTTCGCCAGCGAAGGCCGGCGTACCGGGCACGTCGTCGCTATCCAGGTGAAGAGCGGCCAGAAGTACAAGCGAGCCAACGGTTACGCTATCCCTGTCGGCGACCATCGGGATGACTGGAAGGAGAGCCGTCTCCCTGTGGTGGGCGTGGTCTACGACCGCGCCGAAAAGAGACTCTTCTGGGTCAACCTCACCAAGGAATTGCGGCGTGGCAGCGAAGCGACGTGGATTCAGGTTCCGCGGGCCAATGAGTTGACTGATGGATCTCTCCACGGATTTATCGCTGAGCTTCAGGATTTCATTGACGCGCAGGGTGGGTGGCACGCCAGCGAGGACGATACGGCAGGCCAATCACCCGGCGTAGTCCGTATGTCTTCCAAGGGAATTCTGAATCTCGCGATCCGGCCAACCCTGTTGGAGGCCGCGCAATGCACCGCGCACGAGAGCGCGGCTACAACCGCGAACGGGCACACGGCTCCTACGGCACCTGGTCCGGAGTCGAAGCAGAGGGGCGCCGTCACCGCCGAGCATGACCCGGCCGATCCGTCATCCGATCTCGACGTGGCAGTCGCTGCATTGAAGGCCGATCGCCAACGCGCACGAGAGCGCGGCTACCAGGACGGAGTGCGCTTAGCTCCTCACCTTGGCTGGCTGGTTCTCGATGAGCTTGCCAACCGAGATTTCGACTTCGGAGGCTGGTTGGAAGGCTGGCGCAACGGGTGGCGAGACATACAGATGGGACAAGCCCCCTCGGCGGGCGCTACGTGGCCAACATGGCTGCCGCTGCTCGCCGATCACCTCGGAGCCCTGGTCGACCCGATCGGCTACGACTGTTGGTCCTTTACCCCGAGCAGGGCATATCTCGACGGTTTCGTCGCCGGGCTTCGCACGGTGTGGCGGGACGCAGACGCGACCATGCCCGGCCGCATATCACCCGAGCGGCCGTCTGCCGGCCCGCAGGCTGCACCCACCTCCGGTGCCGGCACCGCACGGAACCAGGAAGATCAGCAGAGCGATAGAGCTGATGCCACACCAGCAGGAGGCCAGCGGCTCTCACACGCAGTTCCCATAGAGGCCGGCACACCGCCGGTTGTATCCAGCGATCAGCAGAGACTAACCACCGTTAAAGGTGTGCTCGGGAGCATCAACTTCGACGGCGAAACCGTCACCATCCGCAAGGAGGGCTATGGCCCACGCATGAAAGGCATTCGATCGCTCACCGTCCGAGAGATTGACCACGTCATCGTCAAGCCAGCCACGGCGATGTTTCACGGTTATATTCAATTTGTCGTACGAGACCACCCGCCTGCGCCTGACCAACGCCTAAGCATGGCCAGCGGACGACCACACCGGGAAGACCCAGACTCAATGTCATACGCGCGGCGCGCCAACCGTGAAATCGAACACCTTAAGGCAGAAATTGAGAGCGCAATTGCCGTGGCGAGGCATACACGGAACCCGTGATCTGCTGAGCAATTGCGGGTGACCATGCCTATTGGATCCCCGGCGAGGCGAGCCGCAGGGGGGAAGTCACTGCGACTCACCTGGCTCTTACAGACTCCGTGTCATGAGGGAGAATCAGGTGCCGTGGGAGGTTGACGAGATGGGCCCCGGCCTGACCCCGTCCCTGCTCGCCGCGCGGCACCACCGGCGAACCCTGTCACCGCCCGATGCGCATGCCGTTCTTGGCTCAGAACAGCATCAGGCCCTCACTGCTGGTGTCGGCGATGACGGGCTGGAACTGTTGGGCGGGGATGCTGTCCAGGCGGCCGGGTCCGGCCGCGGCAGCCACGACAGGGGCGGTGATGGCCAGCCAGGTACGGAACCGTTCGGTGGCTTCGCGGTAGGGGACTTGCGCCAGGACGCGGTGTTCGCCGGAGGGGCAGAAGTCGACGGCGACGGTGATCAGGCACGAGCCGGGCGTGTTCTGGCTGCCCGTCCAGGACGCGCGCAGCGAACCGCAGGGTTTGCGCCCGCGAGAGCTGCCAGGGGCGCGGTGGGTCGGGCGCAGCGACTGGCTGGCCGTATGGGCGGTCCATGCGGCCAGGTGTGGCAGTGGCAGTGTGGTGCGGGCGCGGCAACCGGGGCAGCGGTGCCAGTGGCGGAGCCAGGTGTCGGCGTGGGTGTGGAAGAGGCGGGTGTAGCGGTCGCCGACGCGTATGTCGTTGCGGTACAGGTGGTCTGGTCGTTCCTGCGTGTTGCAGGACTGGCAGACGGGGGCGCGGACGTAGCCGTGTTCGTGGCAGTGGTCGAGCACGGCGGCGGGTGCTGTCCGGCAGACGGCGCATCCCCACTCGGCGACCTTGCGGGAGAAGCCGTGCTTCCTGCTGAGCGTCGAGTACAGGTGGCCTTCCAGCTCGTCGTTGTACGGGCGCAGCTCGGTGGTGCGGCAGTCGGGGCAGGTCGTCTGCGGGCCGTCGGCAGTGCGGACGCGCCAACGGCCGGAGGGCCGGTCGGCGACGGCGGCGCATTCCCGGCAGGTCCGTGCGGCTCGGAGCCATTGGGTTTCGGTGTGCTCGGCCGAGTCCAGCACCCTGACCACGGCCCGTGGCAGCCACCATGTTCGCCCTGTCCGGTCGCGGGTGCGCTCCACGAAGGTCTGGCGCCAGTCGATCCCGCCCAGGTGGTGCAGCTGGCCGCTGTCGTGCCTCGGTGCGTGCCCGTGGTTGCCGGGATCGTGTGCGCGGGTTTGTTCCCGGGCGATGCGCTGACGCCACCGCAGTGTGGGTGGGTCGTTGTGCTCCAGGTTCAGGGAGCCGCGGAAAGGGCCGACGCGGACCAGGTCCTCCCGGTTCACCTCGACCGCCTTCAGCGCTGTCGCTGCCCGCCGTACGTCGGTCTCGTCAACGCTCCACTGGCCGCCCGGTCCTCTCACCGTCGCCACCGCGCGTTCGCCGAGCAGTACGTACCCCGCCCCGGGATCAGCAGGAGAGCAGCTGAGCGCCCCGGAAGCCGTTGGAACAGCACTGCCGGCCGTCAAATCGACCCACAAGGCGTCCGCAGCGGCCAGGGCGAGAAGGCCGCCCGAGTGGCGCGGGATGGCGCGGTGTGGCATACCCGGCAGGCTAACGGGCAACGCTGACATCCGCACACCTGAGGGCGACGGCCGTTCCAGTGCCCGGACGTCGCCCGTCACCAACTGCGGCGCAGACTTGCCAAGAGCCGGGTAGAGGCTGCCTGACGCTCTCCGAGGTCCGTGTGGGCAGGTGCCCGCGCTTCGCTGAGCTCGTGATCGTCCCCTGTCGTCCACACGGCACCACGGCACCACGGCCTTATGGCGCAGGATGAGTATCTGGCGTTCTTGGCAGCGGATTCACCCATTCGTGGTTCCGGCGCCCGGAGTTCGGCCGGGGAGGGTTGGATGATGGCATGGCCGTGAGCATCGCTACCGACACTGTCCGGGCCGCTGCGTCTGCGCAGGCGTACTGCGGCGGCGAGATGCTGCTGACCGCCGGTGCTGTGCGCAACCTGGAGCACGGTTTCGGCGGAGCCAACGCCGATGTCGTGGACGGCACCCGGACCTGGCAGGTCTGGGTCGGCGTCGTGGGGCGCGTCCTGACGGGTGGGTGTGACTGCGCCGATCGCCGTGCCACCGTGTTGTGCCCGCACATGGTCGCGGCGGCCCTGGCTGCCGTACGCGCCGGGTTCACCTGGAACGCGTTGCCCAAGTCCCGTCCTGACGCGCGGACCGTGGATCCCGCGGAGCGGCGCTTCCGTGCGCTTGCCAGGACTCTCGACGCGGCGGATCTGGTTGCCATGATCGCCCGTCATGCCGTGCGTGACCGCATGCTTTCCACCGATCTCGAGGTGGTCACGGGCTGCCTCGGTGCGCCGGGCGGCGAGGATCTGGAGCGTCTGCGTGCGCTGGTCGACGAGGCGCGGGCGATCCCGGACAGCCGCTACGAGTACGACCTTCACGATGTCGCCACCGCGGGCCGTGCGGTGGTGGCCGAGCTCCAGGTGCTGGCGCTGCGCCCGCCGTCGGTGGAGCTGCTGGACGCGGTCGAGTACACCGCGGAGCGCTGGGACCACCTCGCCGGGGTGCTGAGCCAGGACTGGCGCACCTACGACGAGGAGGCACGCGAGATCGGCTCGGCCATCGCCGCCGTGCACGGCGGCCTGTGCGAGCGACTTCGGATCGGTCCGGCGGAGCTCGCCGAGCGTCTTGCGAGGCTTGCCGCCGTCTGCGAAACGGATTCGTGCCTGTACCCGACCGGGCGGTACCGGCACCTGCTCGGCCGCGACGGTCTGCAGGCGTTCGAGCGGAGGTGGAAGGAACTGCGCGGCTGGTAGCCGGACTCGACCGGCTACCGACGTCAGGGGGCCAGTCCGGCTTTGTCGAGCTTGGCGATGAAGCTGGTCTTGCGCTTGTGCTCGGTGCGGAGTTCGGCGAGGTAGCTGGTGAAGCCCTCGGGGTCGCCTGCTGCGGTGTGTGCGGAGCGCAGGCGGCGGAGCAGTTTGACAGTGCGGTCGTAGCGGTACTGGCCGGTGCCCGCGAGCTGGGCCTGGACCAGGAAGCGGTAGGGGCTGAGAACGTCGGCGGGGTGTGCCGCTTCGCGCCGTTCGACGAGGGAGTGGAGCAGGTGGGCCCCGACATCGCCGGGGTGTGCGGCGGCGGTGGACCATGCCTCCTCGTCCAGGCCCACGCTGTCCAGAGCCTGGACGAGTTCACGCAGCCGGATCGGGTTCTCGGTGGCCCGGGTGCGTAGTTCCTCCAGGGCCGTTGCGAGCGGCGTGGTGTCACCGACGCGGTCGCACGTGGCGGCCAGGGCACGGAAGGTGGCCGCGACGGGGTGACGGTTGAACTCGGTGACGCGCACCTCGAGCGCGGCGACAACCTGGCCCTCATCGATGAGGAGGTCGATGAGCAGGTCGCGGAGCCTGTCGCTGTAGGGGTTCCCGGGGTGGTGGGCCAGTCCGCGCCCGGCCCAGTCGATGGCCTCGCCCGGGCGGTCGGCGTCGAGCAGGGCGCGTGCGATCTTGCGGTACCGCTCCGGGCTCTTCAGGTCCTCGGCGAGGACCGCGATGTGGTGATCGACGTTGCCGGTGAGCTCGGCGAGCTGCTCGCGGAAGTCGCGGACGGCGAACCGGGCGCTCCACGAGTCCGGAGCAGCGGTGGCAGCACGCGCCTGGACCTGGGCGGTGATCTCGGCAATGCCCCGCTCGCCGAGGGCGGGCGCGAACGCTCGCAGGTGGATACGGGGCCAGCCGGGGCCGTCGAACTGCGCCGCGACCAGCCATGACGCGAGCGTCTTGGGGCTGGCGGGCAGGGCCTGCTCCAGCGCGCGGGCGTAGAGGTCGGTGAGTTCCTGCAGCGCGTCGCCGCCGATGCCGGAGGAGTCGTCCAGGTGCATCAGCGCACGGGTGACCCGGTCCACGGCGGTGCGCAGCGTCCGCACGACCGTGCCGGCCCGCCCGGCGTCGACCAGCGCGGTCGCCGTCTCCAGTACCTGGTGGGCGGTTGCCTGGTACTCGTCCCGCCCGTGGTAGGGATGGCGGCGCTTGTCCCACCGCAACCTGCCCACCAGCGCGGCGAACTCGTCCGGGGAGAACGTGTTCGTGCCCATGCGCCCCATCCCACCACATCGGGCATATCCGCGAGCGGATGGCCGCAGGCCCGTTCCCTGAACGTGGACCTGGCGTTCGCCGGACCGGGTGTGCGGCTACTGTGCCGTCCATGAGGGGTACGTGGAGCGAGGAGAATCTGCGGCGGCTGCGCGCCGCGCGGCATGCCGGAGACGGGGCGGCGCTGGTCGCGCTGCTGTCCGGGCTGCCGTTCGCGGAGGTTCTGCAGCAGGTCGGGGATGCGGCCGGCGACGCGGTGACCGCGCGGGTGCCGGGGGCGGCGGACCTGGCCGAGCGGTGCATCGCCGCCCTCGGTGAGCGCGACTGGGAGGGGGATGCGGAGCTGGCTCGGCAGCTCGGGGCTGCCCTGGGGCGCGGCGCGATGCCACCACTCAGGCCGTTGCCGGTGGATCTGGAGGAGTTGTCCGGGGTGCTGGAAGGCGACCCGGTCCTCGGCGGTGGCCGGATCGACCTGACCACCGGTGACTGCCGGCCGCAGCTGGCCGACTCCGACGAGCAGATGGAGGACGACGAGGATCCTGAGCGGTGGCTGCCGGTGTGGTGCGAGGGTTCCCGGGACGGTTACCGGGACATGGAGCTGTTCACCGCCACGATCGGTGACGCCGATTTCGCGGATCGCCTGGGGATCGCGATCTCCGGCCGTGGCGCGTTCCGCCGTTTCAAGGACGTGCTGGCCCGCCGTGAGGACGAGCTGCGCCGTTTCCACCTGTTCGCCGAGGAGCGGCAACGCGGCCGGGCGCGGGCCTGGCTCGCCGGCAACGGCTACCGTCCGGTGGCCCGCCCGTGACCGCGGCTGGACGCGACGGCCGACGTATTGACGGTCACGGGGATCGGCAGACGTTCGCGCAGTACTCGGCGGCCCGGCGGCCGCGTTCGGCGATGGCGATCAGGGATTGCCAGGGTGGCAGAGGCGATTCCCGGGAGGCCTGCGCGCTGTACAGGTGACACGGGTGGGTCTTCGAGACGAGCGGGCGGGTGACCCATGCGGGAGGCCGGGGCCTGGAACGATTCAGCGTACCGTCACTGCCGCGGTGGCGGTGTCCGGTTGGGGCATGCGCCAGCCGTTCGGGTTGAACGACCGTGGGTGGGCGCTTTGGTGTCCGGGGCTGGTTGACAATGCCTGGGTGATGGAGAAAGAGGATGTTCTGGCCAGGGTCTTGGAGCTGCGGGCGGCGGGGGCATCGATCACCAGCTTGAGGACCGGCAGGAGGAAGAGCGTCGGATCCGCGCCACCGAACACGAGGCGCAGGCCAACCTGACCATGTGCTCCAGCTGTGCGCCACGGGCAAACTCCGCTGCAGCGAGAAGACCCACAGGCCGAGTGCGGCCGCCGTCGCCGCGATCACCGAAGTCCTCGACGGCGGCGACTTCTACGAACACGAGGCCATCGCCGCCTTCGCCTGGCCGCTGCTCCTTCGGGCGGGCGGCCTGGCGACGCTTGCTGCCGGCAGGCTCACGCTGACCCCGCGCGGCCGCAGCGCACTCGCCAGGCCCGCACACCAGACCATTGCCGCCCTGTGGCAGCGCTGGCTGAAGAACGCCCTGCTGGACGAGTTCTCCCGGATCGAGGAGATCAAGGGCCAGCGTGCCGCCAACGTGCTCACCGCCGCTCGACCGCGCCGCGAGCTCGTCGGCCAGGCACTCACCACCCGGACCGTCGGCCAATGGGTCACCGTGGACGACCTGTTCGCGCAGATGCGCCGAGCCGGCCAGGACCCTGTGATCGCCCGAACCGAACGCGCCCTGTGGAAGCTGTACCGGGAAGACCCCCCCAGTACGGGAGCCTCGGCTGCGACGGCCACCACGACTGGTCGCTCCTCGAAGGACGCTACACGCTCGCCGTGCTGTTCGAGTGCGCAGCCGGTGCTGTCGCTGCCCTCCTGGCCGGGGACCGGCGCCTGCGTACCATCGCGACCCGGCCGCCGCGTTCCTCCGCCACCACACCGAGCACTACGCCGACCACCTCACCGACCTGTTCGAGGTTGTTACGGCATTAGCAGTTGACACTTCACCAGACTGCCTCCCACCTGCGGTCGAGCGCTTCGTGCTGCGCACCCGCGTTCATCATCCTGAAGATCTCGCACACTTTCCGTAATCCGCAGCTCCATGCCCGATCTCCCATACGTCGGCGGCAAACCACCCCCATCTGCCGACGAGGAGAGAACATGATCGGCAAACGAGTGGTGCGCGGGCGCGACAACGGACCTGTACCGGTGGGAACTTCGGTAGCGGCGAACGTCGTCGTCGGCACCCTGTCCCGCCACGGACGGTCCCCGAACTGACTGTCAGTCGACTCATCCCCGAGCTGTCGACTCATCCCCGGGCCCGCGATCGGCCAGGACCGGCCATCGGCTCGGCGCCCCACAACCGACACGGGCCAGCCGCGTTGGAAAAAGTGACCAAGCATCATCTCGGTTGCGCAGCCTCCCCACTGGGCCGCGCCGCACGGTGCTGCCCCCACACCAGGAGAACCCATGAAAGCCGCACACGCCCGCAACAAGCTGCCCAAGCTCCTGATAGCCGCCGCCCTCGCGCTGACCGCCGGGGTCGGGATCGCCGCCAACGGGCCGGGCAGCGCTCACGCGGGGCTCACCAGCCCGTCCCCCGAAGCCAAGACCGACGCTCCCCGCGCGGGTCTGGCACCCCAGTCGGCCACCGAAGCCGTCCAGGACGACGCGAAGCAGGTGCGCCCCAAGGATCGCCGACCTCTGCCTTCCGACACCGAGGCCCAGCACCAGAACTACGGCAGCCCGACAAGGTCCGCCGCGGCAAGGTCGAAGGCGACGACCGGGGAGGCAGGCGGCCCGAAGGCGAGTGTCGCCGCCTGCTCCATCAGCGCCTTCACCGCGAACACCGGCGGCGCCCTGATCCAGGCGATCCAGTCCGCCGGCCCGGACTGCATCAACGGCCTGTTCAACATCACCGGTTCAGACGCACACCTGGCCTTCCAGGAGTCGCAGATGACCACGGTGGCGGACGCCTTGGCCGCCGCCTCCCGCAGCTACCCGGGGGACAACAGCACCCACGTCCTGGAGCTCGTGCTCTACCTCCGGGCCGGCTACTACGTGCAGTGGAACCACAAATCCGACGTCGGTACCTACGGCAGCGCTCTGCAGACCGCGATCCGGTCCGCCCTGGACTCCTTCTACGCCAACGCACACAGCCTGGACGCCACCGACGCCAACGGCGCCGTCCTCTCGGAAGCCGTCACCCTGATCGACAGCGCCGGCCAGAACGCCCGCTACCTGCCCGTCCTCAAGAAGCTGCTCACGGGCTACAACAGCTCGTACAACAACTCGTACACCATGCTGAC
>CBJMI02800__coassemble_640_pt1 | contig 18929 bp, 15 predicted proteins | sample CBJMI02800__metabat2_low_PE_003 | metagenome-assembled genome bin CBJMI02800
GGCGGAGGGTGGGGAAGGGGCTCAGGGGATCAGAGCTTCGCCCACGCGTCGGTGAGGCTGGTCCGCAGGATCTGCTCGATCTCGTCGAAGGTCGACTGGTCGGAGATCAGCGGCGGGGCCAGCTGGACGACCGGGTCGCCACGGTCGTCGGCGCGGCAGTACAGGCCGTTGTCGAAGAGGGCCTTCGAGAGGAAGCCGTAGAGCACGCGCTCGGTCTCCTCGTCGTTGAAGGTCTCCTTGGTGACCTTGTCCTTCACGAGCTCGATGCCGTAGAAGTAGCCGTTGCCGCGGACGTCGCCGACGATCGGCAGGTCGCGCAGCTTGCTCAGGGTGCCCAGGAACGCCGACTCGTTGTCGAGCACGTGCTGGTTCAGGCCCTCGCGCTCGAAGATGTCGAGGTTGGCGAGTGCCACGGCCGAGGAGACCGGGTGGCCGGCGAAGGTGTAGCCGTGCAGGAAGGTGTTGTCACCCTTGTAGAACGGCTCGGCGATGCGGTCGGAGATGATCGTGGCGCCGATCGGGGAGTAGCCCGAGGTCATGCCCTTGGCGCAGGTGATCATGTCCGGCACGTAGCCGAACTTGTCGGCGCCGAACATGGTGCCGAGGCGGCCGAAGGCGCAGATGACCTCGTCCGAGACCAGCAGCACGTCGTGGCGGTCGCAGATCTCGCGCAGGCGCTGGAAGTACCCGGGCGGCGGCGGGAAGCAGCCGCCGGCGTTCTGCACCGGCTCGACGAAGACGGCGGCGACGGTCTCGGGGCCCTCGAAGAGGATGGCCTCCTCGACCTGGTCGGCGCACCAGCGGCCGTACGCCTCGGGGTCGACGGTGCCGTCGGGGCCCTCCAGGTAGTGCGGGGCGCGGTAGATGTTGGTGTTCGGGGCCTTGTGGGTGCCCGGCACCAGCGGCTCGAACGGGGCCTTCAGGCCCGGCAGGCCGGTGATGGACAGCGCGCCCTGGGGGGTGCCGTGGTACGCGATGGCGCGGGAGATGACCTTGTACTTGGTCGGCTTGCCGATCAGCTTGAAGTACTGCTTGGCCAGCTTCCAGGCGGTCTCGACGGCCTCGCCGCCACCGGTGGAGAAGAAGACCTTGTTCAGGTCGCCCGGGGCGTAGTTGGCCAGGCGCTCGGCCAGCTCGACGGCCTTGGGGTGCGCGTAGCTCCAGATCGGGAAGAACGCGAGTTCCTTGGCCTGCTTGGCGGCGACCTCGGCGAGCTCGGTGCGGCCGTGACCGGCCTGCACGACGAACAGGCCGGCCAGGCCGTCGATGTACTTCCGGCCCTTGTCGTCCCAGATGTACGTGCCCTCGCCCTTGACGATGGTGGGCACGGGGGAGTTCTCGTACGACGACATGCGGGTGAAGTGCATCCACAGGTGGTCGTAGGCGGTCTTGGAAAGGTCCTTCTGCGCCGGGTCGGCTGTCATCGGGTGCCCCAGGTGTAGGTCTGTTTCCGGAGCTTCAGGTAAACGAAGCTCTCGGTGCTCCGCACGCCGGGAAGCGCGCGGATGCGCTTGTTGATCAGTTCGAGCAGGTGCTCGTCGTCCTCGCAGACCAGTTCGGCCAGGAGGTCGAACGAGCCTGCGGTGCAGACGACGTAGTCGACCTCGTCGAGGGCGGCCAGCGCGTCGGCGACGGGTTCGATGTCGCCCTCGACCCGGATGCCGACCATCGCCTGGCGGGTGAAGCCGACGGTGAGCGGGTCCGTGACGGCGACGATCTGCATCACGCCTTGGTCGAGCAGCTTCTGGACGCGTTGCCGTACGGCCGCCTCGGACAGGCCGACGGCCTTGCCGATGGCGGCGTACGGGCGGCGCCCGTCCTCCTGGAGCTGCTCGATGATCGCCTTGGAGGCGGCGTCGAGGGGAACGCTCGCGTTCCGGTCGCGGTTGGCCACGCGGCCACTGTGCCTGATCGTTCTTCTGTTCGCAAGCGTGGAAGCTGCTGATTTCGTCGTGATCTTGGAAATCGCATACGGATTTCATCGCCCATGAGCCATGTGTCTGTCGATACCGGCAGTGTTGCGGCTACCCTGGCACGGTACGCGCGCGCCTCCGCAGGGTGTCGCGCATTCCGCCACCAGTGGACCGCGCCGTTTCGGGGCCGGCCACTCGGCGCCCTTCGTTGGCCGCAACCGCCGACGTACCATGGCGCCGGAATCTGCAACGCCGCAGGCCCAGACCGAGGAGAGACCCGTGAGCGACCTTCGTACGCTGCGCAACTACATCAATGGTGAGTTCGTCGACGCGGCAGACGGCCGCACGCTCGACATCGTCGACCCGACCACCGGCGAGGTGTACGCGACGTCGCCGCTGTCCGGTGCCGCTGACGTGGACGCCGCCATGGCCTCGGCCGCCGCCGCGTTCCCGGTCTGGCGCGACGCCACCCCGAGCACCCGCCAGAAGCTGCTGCTGAAGATCGCCGACGCGATCGAGGCCCGGGCCGACGAGATCGTCGACGCCGAGGTGCGCAACACCGGCAAGCCCCGCGCGCTGACCCTCTCCGAGGAGATCGGCCCGATGGTCGACCAGATCCGCTTCTTCGCCGGTGCCGCCCGCCTGCTGGAGGGCAAGGCCGCCGGTGAGTACATGGACGGGATGACCTCGATCATCCGCCGCGAGCCGGTCGGCGTCTGCGCCCAGGTCGCGCCGTGGAACTACCCGATGATGATGGCGGTGTGGAAGTTCGCCCCGGCCATCGCCGCGGGCAACACCGTGGTGCTCAAGCCCTCCGACACCACCCCGGCCTCCACCGTGCTGCTGGCCGAGATCATCGGCGGCATCCTGAAGGACCTGGAGCTGCCGGCCGGCGTCTTCAACGTCATCTGCGGCGACCGGGAGACCGGCCGGCTGATGGTCGAGCACAGGACCCCGGCGATGGCCTCCATCACCGGTTCCGTCCGGGCCGGCATCCAGGTCGCCGAGTCCGCCTCCAAGGACGTCAAGCGCGTCCACCTGGAGCTGGGCGGCAAGGCCCCGGTCGTGGTCTTCGAGGACGCCGACATCGCCGAGGCCGTCGAGGGCATCTCGGTGGCGGGCTACTTCAACGCCGGCCAGGACTGCACCGCCGCCACCCGCGTGCTGGTGCACGAGTCGATCCACGACGCCTTCGTCGAGGCGCTGGCCAAGGCCGCGGCCGAGACCAAGACCGGCGGCGTGGACGACGAGGACGTGCTGTACGGCCCGCTGAACAACGCCAACCAGCTGAAGCAGGTCGCCGGCTTCATCGAGCGCCTCCCCGCCCACGCCAAGGTCGAGGCCGGTGGCCACCGGGTCGGCGACAAGGGCTACTTCTACGCCCCGACCGTCGTCTCCGGGCTGAACCAGGACGACGAGATCATCCAGAACGAGGTCTTCGGCCCGGTCATCACCGTGCAGAAGTTCACCGACGAGGACCAGGCCGTCGAGTACGCCAACGGCGTCGAGTTCGCGCTGGCCTCCTCGGTGTGGACCAAGGACCACGCCCGCGCCATGCGGATGTCGCGCCGCCTGGACTTCGGCTGCGTCTGGATCAACACCCACATCCCGCTGGTCGCCGAGATGCCGCACGGTGGCTTCAAGAAGTCCGGCTACGGCAAGGACCTGTCGTCGTACGGCTTCGAGGACTACACCCGGGTGAAGCACGTCATGACCGCGATCTAGCGGGTCGCGACCACCGAGCGCAGAACGACGGCCGTCCGAGCCGTCCGGTTCGCACGAACCGACCACGGGCCCGGGGCTCTTCCGCCCCGGGCCCTGTCGCTTTGCACCCTGTCGGCGCGCCGAGCGACCGGCTGACAAGATGAACCTGCACTTCCCGGTCGGCCCGTCCTAGCCTTACCGGCATGAGCATCCCCACCGCTGACTCAGCCGCCGGCCAGGCCGTCAAGGCCGCCGACCGCGCGCACGTCTTCCACTCGTGGTCCGCCCAGGCGCTGATCGACCCCCTCGCGGTGGCCGGCGCCGAGGGCTCGTACTTCTGGGACTACGACGGCAACCGCTACCTCGACTTCTCCTCGCAGCTGGTCAACACCAACATCGGCCACCAGCACCCGAAGGTGGTCGCCGCGATCCAGGAGCAGGCGGCGAAGCTCTGCACCATCGCCCCCGGCTTCGCGGTCGAGTCGCGCAGCGAGGCGGCCCGGCTGATCGCCGAGCGCACCCCCGGCGACCTGGACAAGATCTTCTTCACCAACGGCGGCGCCGAGGCCGTGGAGAACGCCATCCGGCTGGCCCGGCTGCACACCGGCCGGCAGAAGGTGCTGTCCACGTACCGCTCGTACCACGGCGCCACCGCCAACGCGATCGCCCTCACCGGCGACCCGCGGCGCTGGGCCAACGAGACCGGCGTCTCCGGGGTGGTGCACTTCTGGGGCCCGTACGCCTACCGCTCCAACTTCCACGCCGAGAACGAGGCGCAGGAGTGCGAGCGGGCGCTGGAGCACCTGGAGCAGGTGATCGCCTTCGAGGGGCCGGGCACCGTCGCGGCGGTCATCCTGGAGACGGTGGTCGGCACCGCGGGCGTCCTGGTCCCGCCGCCGGGGTACCTGGCCGGGGTGCGGGAGATCTGCGACCGCTACGGGATCGTGTTCATCCTGGACGAGGTGATGGCCGGCTTCGGCCGCACCGGCGAGTGGTTCGCCGCCGACCACTGGGGCGTCGTGCCGGACCTCATGACCTTCGCCAAGGGCGTCAACTCGGGCTACGTCCCGCTGGGCGGGGTGGCGATCAGCGCCGAGATCGCCGCCACCTTCGCCGAGCGGCCGTTCCCCGGCGGGCTCACCTACTCCGGGCACCCGCTGGCCTGCGCCTCGGCGGTGGCCACCATCAACGCGATGGCGGAGGAGGGCATCGTCGAGAACGCCAAGCACATCGGCGAGACGGTGCTCGGCCCCGGCCTGCGCGAGCTGGCCGAGCGGCACCCCTCGATCGGCGAGGTGCGCGGCCTCGGCGTGTTCTGGGCGCTCGACCTGGTCAAGGACCGGGAGACCCGCGAGCCGCTGGTGCCGTACAACGCCGCGGGCGCCGACAACGCCCCGATGGCCGAGCTGGCCGCGGCCTGCAAGCAGCGCGGGCTCTGGCCGTTCGTCAACATGAACCGCTTCCACGTCGTCCCGCCGTGCACCGTCACCGAGGAGGAGGCCAAGGCCGGCCTCGCGGTGCTGGACGAGGTGCTGTCGCTCACCGACGCGCACACTGTCTGACGTACCTCCCAGGACGGCCCCGGGCACGGCGTGTCCGGGGCCGTCCCACGTTCCGGAAGGCCCCCATGTCCAGCAGCACCACTCTGACCCGACGCCCGACCGACTCCCTTACGCTGCGCCGACGTTCGCTGCTCGGCGGGGCCGCGCTGCTCGGCGCCGGCACCCTGGCCGGCTGCGGCATCCCGTCCGCGTACGTCGCCGAGGACCGCCGCTCGGCGCCGGACCGCTCGGAGCGCGACAAGCGGCTGAACTTCTCCAACTGGACCCAGTACATCGACACCGACGACCAGGGCGGGCGCCCGACCCTGGACGCCTTCACCGAGAAGACCGGGATCGCGGTCACCTACACCGAGGACATCAACGACAACGACGAGTTCTTCGGCAAGATCAGCCCGGTGCTCACCCAGGGCGCCGACCCGGGCCGGGACCTGATGGTGATCAGCGACTGGATGGCCGGCCGGTACGTCTCGCTCGGCTGGGTGCAGGCGATGGACCGGGACAACCTGCCCAACGTCACCGCCAACCTGGACCCGCAGCTGGCGAACCCGGTCTTCGACCCGGGGCGCCGGCGCAGCGTGCCCTGGCAGTCCGGGATCACCGGCATCGCGTACAACCGCAAGGCGCTCGGCCGGGAACTCCAGTCCACCGCCGACCTGTGGGCACCCGACCTCAAGGGCCGGATCACCCTGTTCGCCGGGCTGGACGAGGCGCTCGGGCTGCTGATGCTCTCCCAGGGCGCGGACATCGCGCGGTTCAGCGACGACGACGCGCACCGAGCGATGGACCTGGTGCAGAAGATGGTCGACACCGGCCACGTCCGCCGCTTCACCGGCAACGACTACACCAGCGACCTCGCCTCCGGCGCGGCGGTCGCCTGCCAGGCCTATTCGGGCGACGCCGTCCAGCTCACCGCCGAGAACCCGGACATCGCCTTCGTCGTACCGGAGGAGGGCGGCGAACTGTGGGCGGAGAGCCTGATGATCCCCAACCGGGCCGTCCACAAGCGCAATGCCGAGCTGCTGGTCGACTACTACTACCAGCCCGAGGTCGCCGCCGAACTCGCCGCGGCCGTCCAGTACATCTGCCCGGTGCCGGCCGCCCGTGAGGTGCTGGCGGACAGCGGGGACAAGGACAAGGCCGAACTCGCCGAGAACCCGCTGGTGTTCCCGACCGCGGAGATGCGCGCCCGGCTGCACGGCATGCGCGACGTCACCTCGGCCGAGCGGCCGGAGCTGCACAAGGTCTGGGGGCGCATCACCGGGGTGTGACGCTCACCTGCGGACGGCGTCCAGCGCGAGCAGCGCCACGTGCAGGGACAGGCAGGACTCCACCTGGTCGAGGTCGACGCCCAGGATCCGTTCGACCTTGTGCAGCCGGTCGTAGAAGGAAGGCCGGGACAGGTGGGCGGCGTCGGCCGCCGCCGACTTGTTCCGGCCCTGCTCCAGGTAGATCCGCAGCATCTGCACCAACTGGCCGTTGTGCTCGGCGTCGTGGGCCAGCAGCGGTCCCAACTCGCGCTCCACGTACGTCTGCAGGCGGGCGTCGTCGCGCAGCAGGTGGAGCAGGCCGCGCAACCGCACGTCCGGCAGCCGGTAGTATGAGGCGGTGCGGCCGCCGCCGGGCGCGTCGTGCAGGGCCGCGTCGGCGACCTGGGCGGCCTCCAGCAGGGTGCGCCGGGCGTCGCGGACCGAGCCGACCGAGGAGCCGACCGCGACCACCGGGCCCGGGGCGTCGGCGCCCTCCCGGCCGGCCTCGGCGGACATCCGGCGCAGGGTGGCCGAGAAGGCGTCCAGCGCGGCGTGCTCGTCCTGCTGGGCGCCGAGCGCGATCAGCAGGCCGACGCCCTCGTCGTCCAGCGCGCCGACCAGGGCGGAGAGCCGGCAGGCCCGCACCGCGCCGGCCGCCAGCTCGGTGAAGTCGCGCAGCCGGGCCTGGGCCTCCAGCGCGGCCGGGATCGGCCCGCGGCGCTGGCGGAGCACCACGCCGACCAGCCGTCGGCCGTCCAGCGGGACACCGAGGGCCTGGGCGCGCAGGGCCACCTCGGAGACGGTCAGCGCGTGGGTCAGGATGCCGGAGAGCAAGGTGCGGTGGGTCTGCCGCTCCAGGCTCTCCCGGTCGCGCACCACCAGCCGGTTGAGCGCCAGAGCGGAGGCGCCGCGCTCCAGCAGCATGGCGTGGGGGTGCGGCTCGCCCTCCGGCAGCGGGCCCGGCTCCTGGACCAGCACCAGCCGGCCCCAGTCCTGGCCGCGGGCGCCGACGGTGGTGATCAGCCAGCCGCTGCGCGGGTCGTGGCCGGTGCGGCCGGGCGGGCGGACCCCGCGCGAGCGGCGCTCCCAGTCCTCCAGCAGCTCGGCCTCCGGGCGTCCGGCGGTGTCGTGGGCGAGCACCTGGTGTGCGAGGTTCTCCAGGACCACCGGCGCGCCGGCCATCCGGGCCACCTGGCGGATCACCTCGGGCGGTTCGGCGCCCTCCACCACCAGCTCGTTGAAGACCTGGTGGACCGACTCGGAGATCCGCAGCTGCTCCAGCTGGGCGTTGACCACCAGGGCGTGGACGGCCTCGGTGACGGCGACGAAGCGCACCTCGCGGCGGAGCGTGACCAGCGGCAGCCCGCGCTGCTCGGCGGCGTGCACCAGGGCGCGCGGCAGCGAGTCGAAGTAGCGCCGCCCGAACTCGACCACCAGCCCGGCCACGCCGACCTCGTCCAGGTCGCGGACGTAGCGGGCCAGGCCCTCGCGGTCCTCGGGCAGCGCGATGCCCGTGGTCAGCACCAGCTCGCCGCCCTGGAGCATCCCGGCGACGTCGGGAAGTTCGCTGACGTGGACCCAGCGGACCGGTCGCTCCAGGTGGTCGGCGCCGGCCACCACCTGGGGCAGGCCGCGCCGCATCACCTCCAGGTCGAGCACTCGGGCGACGGTGGGGAGCATCGCGGGCCTCCGGGGCGGAAGGAGGGGGCGGGATTCAGGGGCGTCGGGGAACCCAGGGGTACACAGGGTGTCAGGTGAATCATGCACTGTCCCGACGACTTGTCGCCCTGCGAGAACCCTTGCACTCTGTAAGGCCCTTCGCGCCGAGGCTGGCGAAGTGACCCTTGTCACGTCAACCCCGCAATTGGCAAGGTCAGCGGGACCGCAGACCCCCACTGCGGAAGCGTTTCGCCGCGGCGCGCGGTCGAACCGCCGGCACTTGGAGGAACCCCAGATGGACCTGACCGACTTCGGCGCGGGCGCGCAGTACATCGCGGGCCGCCAGACCCGCGGCAGCGGCGAGCCCTTCCAGGTCGTCAACCCCGCCGACGGCAGCGTGGTCGAGCGGGTCGCGCTGGCCACCGCCGCCGACGTGGACACCGCCGTCGCCGCCGCGAGGGCCGCCCTGCCCGGCTGGTCCTCTGCCACCCCGGGCGCACGGTCCGAGGCGCTGACCCGGTTGGCCGCCGTACTGGCCGACGCGGCGGACGACCTCGCCCGGGTGGAGACCGCGCAGACCGGCAAGCCGGTGAAGCTGGCCACCGAGTTCGACGTCCCCGGCACCGTCGACAACGCCGCCTTCTTCGCCGGCGCCGCCCGCAACCTGGAGGGCAAAGCGGCCGGTGAGTACTCCGGCGACCACACCTCCTACGTGCGGCGCGAGGCGATCGGCGTGGTGGGCTCGATCTCGCCGTGGAACTACCCGCTGCAGATGGCCGCCTGGAAGATCCTCCCGGCGATCGCGGCGGGCAACACCATCGTGCTCAAGCCGGCCGAGCTGACCCCGCTGACCTCCCTGATGTTCGCCCGGGCCTGCACCGAGGCGGGCATCCCGGACGGCGTGGTCAACGTGGTCACCGGCGCCGGGCGCACGGCCGGCGAGCACCTGGTCGCCCACCCCGGCGTCGCGATGGTCTCCTTCACCGGCTCCACCGCCGTCGGGAAGCGGGTCGCCGAACTCGCCACCGCGAGCGTCAAGCGCACCCACCTGGAGCTCGGCGGCAAGGCGCCGTTCGTGGTCTTCGACGACGCCGACCTGGACGCCGCGGTGCACGGCGCCGTCGCCGCCTCGCTGATCAACGGCGGCCAGGACTGCACCGCCGCCACCCGCGCCTACGTCCAACGTCCGCTCTACGACGCCTTCGTGGCCGGGGTCGCCGAGCTGTACGCGGCGATCCGGATCGGCGACCCGCGCGACCTCCGCACCGACCTCGGCCCGCTGGTCTCGTACGCCCACCGGGACCGGGTGGCCGGCTTCGTGGAGCGCGCCCGCTCCTACGCCACCGTGGTCACCGGCGGCCCCGCGCCCGCCAAGGGCCACGACGGCAGCGACCTCACCCGGGGCGCCTACTTCGCGCCCACCCTGATCACCGGCGCGGCTCAGGACAGCGAGGTGGTCCAGGGCGAGGTCTTCGGCCCGGTGCTGGTGGTGCTGCCCTTCGACGGTGACGAGGAGGGCCTGCGGCTGGCCAACGACACCCCGTACGGCCTGGCCGCCTCCGCCTGGACGGGCAACGTCCATCGTTCGCTGCGCGCCACCCGGGAGATCGCCGCCGGGTGCGTCTGGGTCAACGACCACATCCCGATCATCAGCGAGATGCCGCACGGCGGCTACAAGGCGTCCGGCTACGGCAAGGACATGTCCCAGTACTCGCTGGACGAGTACACCCAGGTCAAGCACGTCATGTTCGACACCACTGCGGTCGCCCGCAAGGACTGGCACCGCACCGTCTTCGGAGACCGATAACCCCTACGGCCGGGTGCTCCCCCCACGCACCCCGTCTTCCCCAGGAGGCCCGTTCCATGGCGTTCAAGGCGTTCAACGAGTTCACCGACGGTCTGCCCGAACCGGTCCGCAGGGCCTGGGAACGCAGTCTGACCAGTGGTCGGGCAGCGGTCGGCCGCCGCACCCTGCTGCGCGCCGCCGCGCTGACCGCCGGAGCGGGCACCCTGGCCGCCTGCGGCATCCCCGCGGCACCCCGGGCGACCGGCGACTCGACCGCCAACGCCGCCAAGGACCTCTCGGACAGCGAGAAGGAGGTCGACTTCTCCAACTGGCCGCTGTACGTGGACACCGACGAGAAGGACAAGGAGAAGCACGGCACCCTGGACGCCTTCACCGCGGCCACCGGTATCAAGGTCAAGTACAACGAGGACGTCAACGACAACGTCGAGTTCTTCGGCAAGGTCAAGCCGCAGCTGGCGGCCGGCGAGGACACCGGCCGCGACCTGGTGGTGCTCACCGACTGGATGGCCGCCCGGCTGATCCGGCTCGGCTGGGCGCAGAAGCTGAACCCGGCGAACGTCACCACCGCGATCACCAACGTCGAGGCCCGCTTCCGCGCCCCCGACTGGGACCCCGGCCGGCTCTACACCTACCCCTGGGCCGGCATCCAGACCGTCGTCGCCTACAACCGGAAGGCGACCAGGGGCAAGGAAGTCACCAGCGTCTCCCAACTGCTGGACGACCCGGACCTCAAGGGCCGGGTCACCTTCCTCTCCGAGATGCGCGACAGCATCGGGATGGTCCTGCTGGACATGGGCAAGGACCCGGCGAAGTTCACCGCCGACGACTACGACGCCGCGATCGCCCGGCTGCAGAAGGCCGTCGACGGCAAGCAGATCCGCCGCTTCACCGGCAACGACTACGGCCAGGAGCTGTCCTCCGGGGACATCGCGGCCTGCGTCGCCTGGGGCGGCGACCTGATCCAACTGCGCGCCGACAACCCGGACATCGAGTTCGCCATCCCCGAGAAGGGCTACCTCGCCTCGACCGACAACATGCTGGTCCCGGCCAAGGCACGGCACAAGACGAACGCGGAAAAGCTGATCGACTTCTACTATCAGCCGAAGATCGCGGCGCAGCTGGTCGCGGGCATCGGCTTCGTCTCCGCCGTCACCGGGATGAAGGACGAGCTCGCCGCCCTCGCCCCGGACAGCGCGGCCAACCCGCTGGTCGTACCCACCCCCGAGATGGCGGCCAAGGCGCACGTGTTCCGAACCCTCACCGAGGGCGAGGAGAGCGAGTTCGAGCAGAAGTTCTCCAAGCTCATCGGCGCCTGACCCCCTCGGTAAACAAACACTGCCGGCAGAAAGACCCAGGAAGACACCCATGACAGACCAGCTGCGCGACGCGACCGGCGGCGACGTACGCCTCACCGGCATCGGCAAGACGTACGGCTCGTTCACCGCCGTCCACCCGCTCGACCTGACCGTCCCCCAGGGCTCCTTCTTCGCCCTGCTCGGCGCCTCCGGCTGCGGCAAGACCACCACCCTGCGCATGATCGCCGGCCTGGAGGAGCCCACCAGCGGCACCGTCCTGATAGGCGGCCAGGACGTCACCGCCCTGCCCCCGTACAAGCGGCCGGTGAACACCGTCTTCCAGAGCTACGCGCTCTTCCCGCACCTGGACATCTTCGAGAACGTCGCCTTCGGCCTGCGCCGGCGCGGGAAGAAGGACGTCAAGAAGCAGGTCGACGAGATGCTGGAGCTGGTCGAACTCGGCCAGTACGCCCGGCGCAAGCCGCACCAGCTCTCCGGCGGCCAGCAGCAGCGCGTCGCGGTCGCCCGCGCGCTGATCAACCACCCCCAGGTGCTGCTGCTGGACGAGCCGCTCGGCGCCCTCGACCTCAAGCTGCGCCGCCAGATGCAGCTGGAACTCAAGCGGATCCAGACCGAGGTCGGCATCACCTTCGTGCACGTCACCCACGACCAGGAGGAGGCCATGACCATGGCCGACACCATCGCGGTGATGAACGGCGGCCGGGTCGAGCAGCTGGGGGCGCCCGCCGAACTGTACGAGAACCCCGCCACCACCTTCGTGGCCAACTTCCTCGGCCAGTCCAACCTGCTGCCCGCCGAGGTCACCGGCGGCGCGGGCGAGGACCTGCTGGTCACCGTGGCCGGCACCCGCCTCGCGGTGCCGAGGGCGCGTTGCGCCACCGGGGCCGAGCGGGTCCACCTGGGCGTGCGTCCGGAGAAGATCACCATCACCCACGCCACCGAGCAGGTCGCCGAGGGCCGCAACAAGCTGGCCGGCACCGTCCTCGACTCCAGCTTCATCGGAGTCTCCACCCAGTACGTGGTACGCACCGACGGCGGCCAGGAGGTCACCGTCTTCGAGCAGAACATGGAGCGCGACGCCCGCATCGTCCCCGGCGCAGCCGTCCAGCTGCACTGGAACCCGGCGCACTCCTTCGCCCTGGACGCCGCGCAGGCGATCGACGCGGGCACCGCGGAGGAGGCCGCGTGACCACCACCGCCCCGGCCGCGCCGTCGCAGGCCGTCCCGCTGGAGCCTGCCGAACGGAAGCCGAAGCGCAAGCTCACCCCGTACTGGCTGCTGCTGCCCGGCATCGTCTGGCTGGTCGTCTTCTTCGCCGTGCCGATGCTGTACCAGGGGTCCACCTCGCTGCAGACCGGCTCGCTCGAAGAGGGCTTCAAGGTCACCTGGCACTTCTCGACCTACTGGGACGCCGTGGTCGAGTACAAGTGGCACTTCGTCCGCTCGTTCTCCTACGCGGCCGTCGCCACCGTGCTCTGCCTGGTCATCGGCTACCCGCTGGCGTACACCATCGCCTTCAAGGCGAACCGGCGCTGGCGCAACGTCATCCTGATCCTGGTCATCGCGCCGTTCTTCACCAGCTTCCTGATCCGCACGCTGGCCTGGAAGACCATCCTGTCCGACGGCGGCCCGGTGGTCGGCGCGCTCAACGCCCTGCACGTCCTGGACGTCACCAACGCGCTCGGGCTCACCTCCGGCGACCGGGTGCTCGCCACCCCGCTCGCCGTGGTCTGCGGCCTGACCTACAACTTCCTGCCGTTCATGATCCTGCCGCTGTACACCTCGCTGGAGCGGATCGACCCCCGGTTGCACGAGGCGGCCGGCGACCTCTACGCCCGGCCGTTCACCACCTTCCGCAAGGTCACCTTCCCGATCTCGCTGCCGGGGGTGGTCGCGGGCACCCTGCTGACCTTCATCCCGGCCTCCGGCGACTACATCAACGCCCAGCTGCTGGGCTCGCCGAGCGAGCAGATGGTCGGCAACGGCATCCAGAAGCAGTTCCTGAACGTGCTCGACTACCCCACGGCGGCCGCGCTGAGCTTCGTCCTGATGGCCCTGATCCTGGGCATGGTGACGGTCTACATGCGCAAGGCCGGGACGGAGGAACTGGTCTGATGTCCCGCATCCTGAAGTGGGTCCGCACCCACCTGGTCGTCCTGGCCGGCCTGCTGGCCCTCGCCTACCTGGTGCTGCCCAACCTGGTCGTGCTGGCCTTCTCGTTCAACAAGCCGGTCGGCAAGTTCAACTACGAGTGGAACGAGTTCTCCACCGACGCCTGGACCAACCCCTGCGGCGTCGCCGACATGTGCCAGTCGCTCTCGCTCAGCCTGCGGATCGCGGTGCTCGCCACCGTCGGCGCCACCGTGCTCGGCACCATGGTCGCCTTCGCGCTGGCCCGCTACCGCTTCCGCGGCCGCGCGGCCACCACCGCGATGATCTTCCTGCCGATGGCCATGCCCGAGGTGGTCATGGCCGCCTCGCTGGGAACGCTGTTCCTCAACATGCGCATCCCCTTCGGCTTCACCACCATCCTCATCGCGCACATCATGTTCTGCCTCAGCTTCGTGGTGACGGCGGTCAAGGCGCGCGTGATGAGCATGGACCCGAGGCTCGAACAGGCCGCCCAGGACCTCTACGCGACCCCCACCCAGACCTTCCTGCGGGTCACCCTGCCGCTGGCCGCCCCCGGCATCGCCGCCGGAGCGCTGCTCAGCTTCGCGCTCTCCTTCGACGACTTCATCATCACCCAGTTCAACTCGGGCCCGACCACGGTCACCTTCCCGATGTTCGTCTGGGGCGCCTCGCAGCGCGGCATCCCGGTGCAGGTGAACGTCATCGGCACCGCGATGTTCGTCGCCGCGGTCGCACTGACCGTCGCGGGCCAGTGGCTGGGAAACCGCCGGAAGGCCACCGCCTGACGCACGGTCGGTCAGCGGTGGCCCCCACCTCCATCTATCCGTAGAAAGTGGCTGATAATGCATGGACTCCGCCCGCGCACTCAGTGACGCCAGGCCCACCCCGTTCTGGCTGGAGGACCCCGGTCGGCCGCAGGCGCTGCCCGCCCTGGTCGGCGACACCACCTGCGACCTGCTGGTCGTCGGCGGCGGCTACTCCGGCCTGTGGACCGCCCTCATCGCCAAGGAACGCGACCCGTCACTGGACGTCGTGCTGGTCGAGGGCAACGAGGTCGGGTGGGCCGCGTCCGGGCGCAACGGCGGATTCTGCGCGGCCAGCCTCACCCACGGCTTCGGCAACGGCCTGGAGCGCTGGCCCGCCGAACTGGCCCAGCTGGAGCGCCTCGGCGCCGCCAACCTGGACGCCATCGAGGCCACCCTCAAGCGCTACGGCATCGACGCCGAATGGGAGCGCACCGGCGAGATCGACGTCGCCACCCAGCCCCACCAGGTCGAGGAACTGCACGAGGTCGCCGAAGCCGTCGCCCGCTACGGCCTCGACATCACCGTCCTGGACGCCGACCAGCTGCGCGCCGAGGTGAACTCGCCGACCTTCCTCGGCGGTCTCTGGGACAAGGAGGGCGTGGCGATGGTCCACCCCGCCAAGCTCGCCTGGGGCCTCAAGGAGGCCTGCCTGGGCCAGGGCGTCCGGATCTTCGAGCACACCCGGGCCACCGAGCTGCGCGAGCACGGCAGCGGCATGGCCGCCCGCACCCCGTACGGCCGGGTCTTCGCCCGCCGGGTCGCGCTCGGCACCAACGTGTTCCCGTCCCTGCTCAAGCGCGTCCGCCCGTACGTCGTGCCGGTGTACGACTACGCCCTGATGACCGAGCCGCTCAGCGGCGAGCAGCTCGCCGCGATCGGCTGGCGCGGCCGGCAGGGGCTCGGCGACAGCGCCAACAAGTTCCACTACTTCCGGCTCTCCGCCGACAACCGGATCCTCTGGGGCGGCTACGACGCGGTCTACCACTACGGCGGCCACGTCCGGCACGAGTACGACCAGCGGCCGGAGACCTTCCGCACCCTGGCCACCCACTTCTTCCGCTGCTTCCCGCAGCTGGAGGGGCTGCGCTTCACCAACGCCTGGGGCGGCGCCATCGACACCTGCAGCCGGTTCTCGGCGTTCTTCGACACCGCCCACCGGGGCAAGGTCGCCTACGCCGTCGGCTACACCGGGCTCGGCGTCGGGGCCACCCGCTTCGGCGCCGAGGTGATGCTCGACCTGCTCGCCGGCGAGCGCACCGAGCGCACCTCCCTGGACATGGTGCGCTCCAAGCCGCTGCCGTTCCCGCCCGAACCGGTGCGCTGGGCCGGGATCGAGATCACCACCCGCTCGCTGGAGCGCGCCGACCGCAACGGCGGCCACCGCAACCTCTGGCTGCGCACCCTCGACCGGCTGGGGCTCGGCTTCGACAGCTGACCCCGCCGGTTCGGTCACGCGACCCGTGTAAGAGGGACCCGCCGTCCGCCTCTCCTCGGTGACGGCGGGTCCCGGTATCCCGCCGAGCCCGACCAGTACGCCGGCGAGAAACGGGGACACGACATGGAGCGCACCGGACTGAACTGGCTCAGCCAGGCGGCACCGGACCCAGAGGACTTCCGGGCGCAGTGGGAACGCACCGGGCTGGGCCTGACCCTGCTACCGGCCGGACGCCGATGGGACGTCCTCACCGTCCCCGGTCGGCTCGGTCGCCCGGCCCTGGACGTCCTGGACACCACCCCCTGCGGCCCGGTCCTCACCGACTCCGGGGAGGACCACGTCAGCTTCCTGGTGCCGGTCGGCACCGCCGCCCGCTGGATCGGCACCGGCGTGCGCTGCGCGGGGGAGGGCACCTGGATCGTCGTACCCCACCCCGGACGCGGCAGCCGCGGCGTGCGCTGGCTGGTGCCGCCCGACGGCTCCGGGCGGCTCAACGACCCGGTGCTGCTGGAGCTGGCCCTGCACGAGGCGGCGGCCGGGCTCAGCGGCCGGTAGCGGGGACTCCTGCGGTCCGCAGCCGTGGCGCGTCGGGTGGGGAGCTCGGTCAGACTGGAGACGTGACCACCGCCCCGCACGCCGTCGACGCGCCGCTCCGACCGGGCCCCGCCCAGCTGCGCCTGGCCGCCCTGGCCGGGCCCGTCTGCACCCGGTACGGGCTGGCGCTGGCCGGTGGGCACGCGCTGCGCGCCCACGGCGTCCCGGCCTGCCCGCAGGACGGACTGACCCTGGCCACCGGCGGCGCCGACCTGCCGGAGGTGGCAGCCGCGCTGGCGGAGGCGTACCGCGCGGCGGGCGGCGGGGTCGCGGAGCGGCCCGGCACACCGCGCCTGGAGCAACTGGCCGTACGGCTGGCACTGGGCGGCCGGTCGCACTCGGTGGAGCTGCGGAAGGAGCCGCTCGGCCACCGGCCGGTCCGGCTGGACTTCGGTGTGTCCGAGCCCGGCGAGCCGCCGGTGGTCCTGCCGGTGGTCGCACTGGAGGACGCGGCGGCGCTCACCACCGCGCTGCTGGTCGACCGGGGCATGCCGCGCGACCTGATCGACGTGCACGCCCTCACCCGGAACTACCGGGAAGGCGAACTACTCGCGCTGGCAGCAGAGTTGGACCCGGACTTCCAGCCGGACTGGCTCGCCGACCGGCTGGAGACGCTGGCCGAGGCGGCGGACGGCCGGTTCCGCGCCCGGGGCGTCGAGGCCGGGGCGGTGGAGGGGCTCAAGCGGTGGGCCCTGGCCTGGGCGCAGGACCTGCGGCTGGACCTGCTGGAGACCCAGCAGGCGGCGGACGGGCTGCACGAGCCGTACCTGGAGGACGAGGAGTCCTGAGGCGCCACCGAGCCGTCGGGCCCGGCGGCTTCACGCGTTCGGCGCAGCGACCGGACGACCTGTAAGGCTGAATCCGTGATCCCCGTCAGCCTGTTCGTTGAGCCGTGCCCCGGTGGCCACCACACTGGGAGACGAGCGCGGTAGCCCCGTGAATTCCCGTCGCCCGGCCCTCTCGCGGGCGGCGCCAGACCGGACCGGTGGCAGGACGCCGCCCGGGACTTCGGAGGCAGACGGACTTGAGCAAGCACATCATTCACTGGATCGGCGGCAAGCCGGTCGCCACCGCCGGTGCGGCGCCCCGTCGCGGTGACGTCTTCGACCCGGCCACCGGCCAGGTCGCCGGCCAGGTCGACTTCGCCGGGATCGCCGAGGTCGACCAGGCCGTGGCCGCCGCGGCCTCGGCCTTCACCCAGTGGCGCAACGCCTCGGTGGCCAGGCGGACCACGGTGCTCTTCGCCTTCCGCGAGCTGCTGAACGCCCGCCGGGACGAGCTGGCCTCGATCATCGTGTCCGAGCACGGCAAGGTGCACTCCGACGCGCTCGGCGAGATCGCCCGCGGCCTGGAGGTCGTCGAGTACGCCTGCGGCATCCCGCAGCTGATCAAGGGCGGCTTCACCGAGCAGGCCTCCACCGGCATCGACGTCTACTCGATCCGCCAGCCGCTCGGCCCGGTCGCGATCATCTCGCCGTTCAACTTCCCGGCCATGGTGCCGATGTGGTTCTTCCCGATCGCCATCGCGGCCGGCAACACAGTCGTGCTGAAGCCCTCGGAGAAGGACCCGTCGGCGGCCAACTTCCTGGCCGAACTGTGGAAGGAGGCCGGGCTGCCGGACGGTGTCTTCAACGTGGTGCACGGTGACAAGGTCTCCGTCGACCGTCTGCTGGAGCACCCGGACATCAAGTCAGTCAGCTTCGTCGGCTCCACCCCGATCGCCCGCTACGTCTACGAGACCGGCACCCGCTACGGCAAGCGTGTGCAGGCCCTGGGCGGTGCCAAGAACCACATGCTGGTGCTGCCCGACGCCGACCTCGACCTGGCCGCCGACGCCGCCGTCAACGCCGGCTTCGGTGCGGCCGGCGAGCGTTGCATGGCCGTCTCCGTCCTGGTCGCCGTCGACCCGATCGGTGACGAGCTGGTCGACAAGATCAAGCAGCGGATCGCCACCCTGAAGGTCGGCCCCGGCTGCAACGGCGACTCCGAGATGGGCCCGCTGGTCACCGGCCAGCACCGCGACAAGGTCACCTCCTACGTCGAGTCCGGTGTCGCCGACGGTGCCGAACTCGCCGTGGACGGCCGCAAGCACCCGATCGCCCCCGAGGACCGGAACGGCAGCCCGACCAGCGACGGCTTCTGGCTCGGCCCCACGCTGTTCGATCACGTGAAGCCCGGCATGTCCGTCTACAACGACGAGATCTTCGGCCCGGTGCTCTCCGTCGTGCGCGTCGCCTCCTACGAGGAGGGCCTGGCGCTGATCAACGCCAACCCGTACGGCAACGGCACCGCCCTCTTCACCAACGACGGCGGCGCGGCCCGGCGCTTCCAGTTCGAGGTGGAGGTCGGCATGGTCGGCATCAACGTGCCGATCCCGGTTCCGGTCGCCTACTACTCCTTCGGCGGTTGGAAGGCCTCGCTGTTCGGCGACGCCCACGCGTACGGCCCGGACGGCGTGCAGTTCTTCACCCGGGGCAAGGCCGTCACCCAGCGCTGGCTGGACCCGTCGCACGGCGGCATCAACCTCGGCTTCCCCACCAACAGCTGAGCCCGCTGGCGAGGCCGGCCGGACCCCTCCCCGGGGGTCCGGCCGGCCCCTTCTGCACGTCGTTTGCATCCGGGAGCGGAAGCGCGTACAGTCCTTCGAGCTGCCTGGCAGGGAGCACCGGACACGCGTCTGCGCGGACGGTCCCGGGGCGGCCAATCCTCTGAAACACCACTTCCGGTTCGTGCCGGTCGTTTTCGCTTTCGCG
>CBJMI02800__coassemble_641_pt1 | contig 18847 bp, 18 predicted proteins | sample CBJMI02800__metabat2_low_PE_003 | metagenome-assembled genome bin CBJMI02800
CCGGCTGCCTGGCCGGCATCACCCGGCAGCTGGTCATCGACTGGTGCGGCGCCGAGGAGACCGACCTCCCGCTCAGCGCCCTCCAGGACGCCGAGGAGATCTTCCTGACCTCCACCACCCGTGACGTCCAGGCCGTCACCCGCGTCGACGACCGCGAACTGCCCGGCACCGGCCCGGTCACCGCCAAGGCCATGACCGTCTTCGCCGAGCGCAGCGGCGACGACCTCGACCCCTGATCCCACCCCCGGGGCGGCGCCCCGGCCAGACGGTGCGGGCGGCGCGGATAACCTTCCCGGCGAGGGGAAGGGACCACCACATGACCACCACGCTGCGCCCCGAGGGCCCGGAGACACCCACCACGGCCGGCGGCCGCACCAGACGCTGGCGGATCCTGAGCAACGGTCACCAGGTCGGCTCCCTGCGCACCACCTCCGCCCGCCATGGGACCCAACTCTGGGGCGAGATATCTGAGTTGGAGATCACCGAGGGCCGCGGCCGGGGGCGCGGCACCTTCGGCGCGCTGGCCGCGGAGGAGGTGCTGCGCAACTGGGGCTGCGCCCGGGTGGACGTGGTCGTCCCCGAGTCCGCCCAGGCCGCCCGCGGACTCGCCGTCACCCTCGGCTACGCCGAGCGGATGCGGAACCTGGGCAAGAGCCTGACCGCCGCCCCGCCGCTGCCCGGCGGCGTCACCGCCCGCCCGATCGGCGCCGCGGAGTTCCCGGCCTGGCTCGACCGGGCGGCCCGGGCGTACGTCCGCTCCCTGATGGACTCCGGCCTCACCGAGGAGCAGGCCCGGGCCAAATCGCGCCTGGACCACCACAACGTCCTCCAGCAGGGCGCCGACACCCCCGGCGTCGTCCTGCGCCGCCTCTACCGGGCGGGCGGCGATGACCGGGCGGCCGCCGAGCCGCTCGGCTCGCTCTGGGTGGACCTCCACCTGCGCGACCTGCCGGACGGCACCCCGCTCGCCTGGGTCATGGTGGTCGAGGTGTCCCCGGCCCACCGGGGCCGGGGACACGGCCGCACCCTGATGCTGCTCGCCGAACGGGAGTGCCTGGCCGCCGGAGTGCGCGAACTCGGCCTGAACGTCTTCTCCGGCAACGAGGTCGCCCTGCGGCTCTACGCCTCGCTCGGCTACCGGGTGGTCAACCGCTGCTACGGCAAGCAGCTCTGAGGAGTTGACGGAATGTCAGCGGACGGCGTCAGGAAGCCCGCGCCGCCTCGATGACGGCCACGATCCGCTCGCGCAGCCCCTCCTGGCTCTTCCCGCCGTCCAGCCGCTGCCCGCCGATCACGTACGTCGGAGTGCCGGTGACACCGATCGCCTTGCCCTCGGCCTGGTCGGCGTCCACGGTCAGCATGTGCCGGCCGTCGATCAGCGCGGTGTCGACCTCCTCGACGTCCGCCCCGACCTCCCGGGCCACCTCCAGCAGCACCTGCTGCCCCCGCGCGTCCAAGTCCTCGACCCGGGCCAGCAGCGCCTCCACGAACGGCCACCCCAGTCCCTGGTCGAACGCCTCCTCCGCCGCCTCCGCCGCGGCGTAGGCGTGCTTGTGCTTCTCCAGCGGGAAGTGCCGCAGCTCCACGGGGAGCGCGTCGCCGTACTGCGCGCGCAGCGCCCGTACGTCGTCCAGCGCGGTGCGGCAGTCCGGGCACTGGAGGTCGCACCAGAACTCGAGGCGGGGGAGGGAACCATCGATCATCCCCCCAGTGTTCCACTAGTGGGTGCCCGCTCCCGCCCGGCGGTGCGCCCGAGGGCGGACCGACAGGGAGGCACCGATGACCAGGACGATCGGAAGCGAAGGGGCCCACTCGTGCTGACCGCCGCGATCAGTTTCCTCCTCACGGCCGGTGGAGTGGCCGTCGCGGGCCTGCGTGCCCGGCGGCGCCGGTTCCTCTCGGCCACCCGCTGGTTCGCGGTGGCGCTGCTGCCCGCCGGCCTCTACCTGACCGGGCTGTTCCCGCTGGCGAGCACCATCGGCAGGGAGTTCGCCGACTGGGCGGCCAAGCTGGTCTTCGACCCCCGGGTGTGGGCCGGCATCGTGCTGCTCGGCGTCTCGGCCGTCCTGCTGGTCACCACCCGCTGGGTGGGCCGCCGGGGCGCCGTGGAGACCCCGGCGGAGCGTCCGGCCGCCGGAGCGGCCCCCGAGCGCCCGGCGGTGGCCCGGGCCGCCAAGGCACCGAAGGCACCCGAGAAGCAGCAGCCGGGCAAGCGGGACGACGGCCTCGGCGACTTCGCGGACATCGAGGAGATCCTCCGCAAGCGCGGTATCTGAGCCGAGGGCGCGCGGGCGGACGGGCGCACCCGCCCGCACGGGGACCGGCCGCAGGGCGTCAGGCGGAGGCGACGGCCTCCGCCGACCGCTGCCGTGCCCGGTAGGCGGCCACGTGCAGCCGGTTGCCGCAGGTGCGGCTGTCGCAGTAGCGGCGCGAGCGGTTCCGGGAGAGGTCCACGAAGACCCGCGCGCAGTCCGGCGCCCCGCACCGGCGCAGCCGCTCCCGCTCGCCCGCCATCAGGATGAAGGTGAGCGCCATGCCCAGTTCGGCCGCGAGGTGCGGACCGAGCGCGGCGTGCGGCGCGAAGTAGTGGATGTGCCAGTCGTGGTGGTCGTGGTTGACCAGGCGGGGCGTCGTCCCGGCGGCCGCGACGATCGCGTTGACCAGGTCGGCGGCCTCTTCGGTGGACTCCGTCCCGAACACGTCGCGCAGCCGGGTGCGCAGCTCCTGCACCTGGCGCAGGTCGTCTTCGGTGAGCGAGTCGATCTCGCTGATCTCCTGGCGGCGCACGAAGGCGTCCAGCGCGGCGATGTCCGGCAACCGCTCGTCGCCGCACACCTCGGGCGCGGTGTTGAGCAGATCGACGAGGATGCTCAGCGCGCACTCGGTGTCATGGGTGATCAGCACGTTGGGACTCCTCGCGCAGGGGGACTCCGGTACCCCGCGTCCACGGTTACCCCAGACCATACCGGCCCTTGGGGCGTAAGGGCGGCGCGTTTGTTCGAAGCCGTGTGCGGATCCCGGCAGAGTGTCCCAAAGCGGTCGCCGATCCCACGCCGAGCCCCGCCGTACGGCCCCGCGGGGGGACGGGGGCGCCCGGCAGTGAGGCCGGCCACCCGTACGGATGGCCGGCCTGGTTGCCGGGCGCCTGCGTACTGTGGGCCCGCTCCGGCGGGAGCGGGCCGTTCACCGGCCCCGAGACCGCGTCGTGCGCGGCTGAGTCCGCTGCCGTGCCCCCGAGTAGGACGGCCGCGATGACAGCAGGAAGTACGGCCCCGCCGACAGCGGGGCTGGACCGCCTACGGTCGGAGTCAGCTTTCGGCGAGGATGTGGGACAGCTCCCGGTCGAGGTCGAAGTGACGGTGTTCGGTGCCGGGGGGCACCGCGGCGTCCGTCCGCTTGAGGAAAGACTCAAGCGCCCGGGCCGGGGCCTCCAGCAGGGCTTCTCCTTCCGGAGAGCTCAGGGCGATGCAGACCACCCCTTGCCCGTGGCTGCGCGACGGCCACACCCGGACGTCGCCGGTACCGGTGGGTCGGTGCAGCCCCTCCGCGAGGAGATCTCGGGCGAACACCCACTCCACGGTCTCGTCGGCGCCCGTGTGGAACGTGGCGTGCACGGCATAGGGGTCGGCGGTGTCGTAGCGAAGGCCCGCGGGGACGGGCAGTGAGGACTCGCTGGACACGATGAGGCGCAGGTGCAGCTCGCAGCTGACCGTGGTGTTCATAAGCGCCATGGCCTTTCGCTCAGTGTGCGCTCGGGGAATCGCACGTCGGCGAACGGACCATCCCACCCCCAAGACCGATGTAAACCCCTCTGTCCCGATTCGGGCGCGAGTCGTACCCCTTACGGCGCATTGCGGAATCGTCACGGAGTACCCGCCCGGGGCATTACCGGCGGTTCTTCTCGGCCGGGATTCCGGGCCGGTCCGTACCCGGCCCGTACGAAGCACCGGGGAGGCCGGGAACAGGGGAGCGGATGGTGCGGCCGGACCCGACGAGTCGTGCGCGCGGGCGGGAGGCGTGGGCGGGGGAGGCGGGCCGGGGACGGGCCGGGGCCCCTGGGTGCGGGGGCGGAGCCGGGCGGGTGCCGCCCCGGGGCCCCGGGCGGGGGCTGCGGGTGGGCGGGGTGTTCGGAGCACCCTCCGGGATGCGGTAATGTTTTCCCTGCACCCGGGCGATTAGCTCAGCGGGAGAGCACTTCGTTCACACCGAAGGGGTCACTGGTTCGATCCCAGTATCGCCCACCGGAATGCATTGTGATATGTGAGGCCCAGTCGATTATCGGCTGGGCCTCGCATGTATTTCCGGAATCCCGCCCGAAGTACCGGCCGTTAATCCGACTGAGGCTCAGTCACCTTCCGTGCGGAGCGCGAGTTCTGTGGGTCCGTCGGCCGTCCCCCGGAAGAGCGAGTTGTACGACTGCCCCCGAATGGTGCTACAGTTCTTCTCGTTGCCCGGGCGATTAGCTCAGCGGGAGAGCACTTCGTTCACACCGAAGGGGTCACTGGTTCGATCCCAGTATCGCCCACCGGACAGCACGCAGGCCCTGACCAGGAAACCGGTCAGGGCCTGCGGCGTTGCCGGGGCCTACGCCGCCGCCTCGCAGCCGTGTTCGGGGTCCAGCCGGCGGCCGCACACGCACCGGGCCGGCCGCAGCGGCCAGGACACGTCCACCCGCTCCGGCGTCCCCGACCGGTCGAACCAGGCCTGCAGACCGCGCGCCTGCGCCGCGTGCCAGACCGCCTGCCGCAGGTGCAGCTCCGCGGCCGACAGCCCGCCCAGCGCCGCCGGATAGCGGGCGCCTATTCGCCGGATCAGCGACATGGCCGCCGTCGCGTCCGCCGCCGCGTCATGCGCCCCGGTGAGGTCCACCCCGTAGTGGGCGCACAGGTCGGTCAGCGTCCGGCGGCCCTTGCGGTAGCGGTCCACGTGCTTGTCCAGCACCCGCGGATCCAGCACCACCAGCCCTGCTCCCTCCAGCCCGGCGTTCAGCGTCAGCCCGTGGTGGCGGCGCAACTCCCGGTCCAGCAGCGTCAGGTCGTAGGGCGCGTTCATCACCACCACCGGGCGGCCGGCCCGGGCCTGGGCCGCCAGCGCGCGGGTGACCTCCGCCACCACCACCCGGGCCGGCCGGCCGTACGCCCGGACCTGCTCGTCGGTGATGCCGTGCACCGCCCGGGCGCCGTCCGGGATCGGCACACCGGGATCGGCGAGCCAGGTGGTGGTCTGCGCCGGGGCGCCCGGGGCGAGTTGGACGACCAGGGCGGCCGAGACGATCCGATCGGTCTCCACGTCCACGCCGGTCGTCTCGGTGTCGAAGGAAGCGAGTGGGCCGGTGTACCAGTGCTGCTGCATGACTGCCCCTCAGGCGTGCGTTCCGCGCCCGGGTGATACCCGTTTCTGACGCCTGCTCAACCCGTTTGGCCCAGCACCGACCGGGGATCCTGCCCACGACAGTCCCGTCCGAATCCGGACGGGCCCGGAGCCGGGGGAGGCCACGGGGCGATGGCACTGACCCAGCCGCAGCCCGACGAGGCGGCGGCCGCACTCAGGGGGAACCTCGCGGTCACCGCGTGCATGGAGACGCTGCAGGTCGGCTACCTGCACGCGGTCGCCGCCGCGGCCGGCTGCTCGCTCTCCCAGCCGTTCCCGGACAACGGCATCGACTGGCAGGTCAGCCACGGCTCCCGGGAGCACGAGGTGGACGACGAGGTCACCATCAAGATCCAGCTCAAGGCGACCCAGCAGATCGCGCCCGACCCCGCCGGACCGTTCTTCAGCTTCACCCTGGACAACGACCACCTGCGCAAGCTCGCCCGCGCCCGGGTCGCCGTCCCGCGCATCCTGGTCGTGATGCTGCTGCCCCGCCGGGTCGACCACTGGCTCCGGGCCCGCCCGGACGCCCTCGAACTGCGGCACTGCTGCTACTGGGTGAACCTGGCCGGCCACCCCGTCACCGGACAGCGGCGCACCAACGTCCGGGTGCCCACCGACAAGGTCTTCGACGACCGCGCCCTCTGCGACATCATGGCCCGGGTCGGCGCGGGCGACAGCCCGTGACCACCCGGCCCCGGCAGCGAGGAACCACGCCCATGACACTGCCGCACGGACCGGACGGCCACGCCCCGGCCCTGCCCGACCCGGCCACCGTCGACCCCGCGGTGCTCGCCACCCTGCTCGCCCGGCACGGCTGGACCCGCCGCGGCGGTCCCGCCGCCCGGTACGGCCGCTGGACCCCACCCGACGGCGAACCCGGCACCAGCCTCCTCGTCCCCACCGCGGACGGCTTCGACGACGCCGTCGAACTCCTCACCGACGCCGTCACCGCCCTCTCCCGCTCCCGCACCCCCTCCGCCCGCTCGATCCTGCGCGCCCTCGCCGTCCCCGGCGACGAACTCAGCTGGCGCCGCGAACTGCCCGGCCCCGCCGACGCCACCCCCTGGGACGACGCCGAACGGCTCCAGCGGGCGGCCCGCGCGATGCTCGCCGCCGGAGCCAAGGCCGGTCGCGCCACCGCCGCCTACTACGGCGCCCGGCTGGACGGCCTCGCCGGGGACTTCCTCGACAGGGTCCTGCTTGTCGAACAGGGCGCAGTCGACCAGGGCGCGGCCCTCACCGCCTACACTCCCGCTCCCGAGGGCCGCACCGCCGTCACCACCCTCGTCCGCGCCCTTGAGGCACTGCGCGACGCCGTCGACTACCGCCGGGTCAGCGGCGGGCCCGAGGCCTTCGAGAACGCCGTCGGCTCCGGAGTCAGCCGGGAACTCGTCCAGTCCGTCGAGGACCTGGTGCGCGGCGCCACCGCCGCCCGGCTCACCGTCGCCTGGTCGCCCGCCGCCGGAACCCCGGGCGGCTTCGGCGACCGCCGGATCGACCTCGACTTCTCACCCGGCGACCTCCCCGCTCTCACCGAGGCCGCCGAACTGCTGGAACGGCTCGAACCCGCCGTCGACGTCACCGTCCTCGCCGTGGTGGTCCGGCTCAAGCGCGCCGACCCGTCCGGACCGGGCTCGGTACGACTGCGGGTGCTCGACGGCGCCGACGTCCGCGAACTCAAGCTGCGCCTGCCCGACCCCGACTACCGGCTCGCCGCCGAGGCCCACCTCTCCGGCGTCCCGGTCCGGGTCTCCGGACGCCTGGAGCGGCGCGACGGATTCCGTCGGCTGACCCGGCCCCGCGGCCTGGGGCTGTGCGGATGGGGGGAGGACGAGCGCGAGCGGCTGCTCAAGGGCCTCCAGCAAAGGGGAGAGAGGTCCTGAGTGCGCGGCGCGGGTGGCGCTCTCGGTACCATCGTCACGCGCAGCGCAGTGTTGCGTCCTCTGAAATCCAGCACGTCAGGAGAGACCGGTGACGGACGTCCGGGTAATCATCAGCCGCGAACCCGATCGGGAAGAGCGCGTGGTGACCACGGGCACTACGGCCGCCGAGCTCTTCGCCGACGACCGCTCGATCATCGCCGCCCGCGTCGGCGGCCAGCTCAAGGACCTCGCTCACGTCCTCCAGGACGGCGAGGAGGTCGAGCCGGTCGCGATCGACAGCAAGGACGGCCTCGACATCCTGCGCCACTCCACCGCGCACGTCATGGCCCAGGCCGTGCAGCAGCTCTACCCCGAGGCCAAGCTCGGCATCGGCCCGCCGGTCAAGGACGGCTTCTACTACGACTTCGACGTCGAGAAGCCCTTCCACCCCGATGACCTCAAGGCCATCGAGAAGAAGATGCAGGAGATCATCAAGCGCGGGCAGAAGTTCTCCCGCCGCGTGGTCACCGACGAGGCCGCCCGCGAGGAACTGGCCGCCGAGCCGTACAAGCTGGAACTGATCGGCCTCAAGGGCTCCGCCGCCACCGCCGGCGAGGGCGCCGACGTCGAGGTCGGCGCCGGCGAACTCACCATCTACGACAACCTGGACGCCAAGAGCGGCGAGCAGTGCTGGGGCGACCTCTGCCGTGGCCCGCACCTGCCCAGCACCCGCCACATCCCGGCGTTCAAGCTGATGCGCAACGCGGCCGCCTACTGGCGCGGCAGCGAGAAGAACCCGATGCTGCAGCGCATCTACGGGACCGCCTGGCCGACCAAGGACGAGCTCAAGGCCCACCTCGACTTCCTGGTCGAGGCCGAGAAGCGCGACCACCGCAAGCTCGGCAACGAGCTCGACCTCTTCTCCATCCCCGAGGAGATCGGCTCCGGCCTCGCCGTCTTCCACCCCAAGGGCGGCATCATCCGCCGCGCCATGGAGGACTACTCGCGCAGGCGGCACGAGGAAGAGGGCTACGAGTTCGTCTACACCCCGCACGCCACCAAGGGGAAGCTCTTCGAGAAGAGCGGCCACCTCGACTGGTACGCGGACGGTATGTACCCGCCCATGCAGCTCGACGAGGGCGTGGACTACTACCTCAAGCCGATGAACTGCCCGATGCACAACCTGATCTTCGACGCGCGCGGTCGCTCGTACCGTGAACTGCCGCTGCGCCTCTTCGAGTTCGGGACGGTGTACCGCTACGAGAAGTCGGGTGTCGTGCACGGCCTGACCCGTGCCCGCGGCTTCACGCAGGACGACGCCCACATCTACTGCACCCGCGAGCAGATGGCGGAGGAGCTCGACTCCACGCTGACCTTCGTGCTCAACCTGCTCCGTGACTACGGTCTGACCGACTTCTACCTGGAGTTGTCGACCAAGGACCCGGAGAAGTTCGTCGGGACGGACGAGGCCTGGGAGGAGGCCACCCGCGTTCTCGCCTCGGTCGCCGAGAAGCAGGGGCTCCCGCTGGTGCCGGACCCGGGCGGCGCGGCCTTCTACGGCCCGAAGATCTCGGTGCAGGCCAAGGACGCCATCGGCCGCACCTGGCAGATGTCGACCATCCAGCTGGACTTCAACCTGCCCGAGCGTTTCGACCTGGAGTACACCGCGGCGGACGGCTCGCGTCAGCGGCCGGTCATGATCCACCGTGCGCTCTTCGGCTCGATCGAGCGGTTCTTCGCGGTGCTGCTGGAGCACTACGCCGGTGCCATGCCGCCGTGGCTGGCCCCGGTCACCGTGACCGGCATCCCGATCACCGACGAGCACGTGCCGTACCTGCTGGAGGTCGCGGCCGAGCTCAAGAAGCACGGGATCCGGGTCGAGGTGGACACCTCGGACGACCGCATGCAGAAGAAGATCCGCAACGCTCAGAAGTCCAAGGTTCCGTACATGCTCATCGCGGGCAACGACGACGTCGAGGCGGGCGCCGTGTCGTTCCGCTACCGCAACGGCGAGCAGAAGAACGGCGTTGCGGTGGCCGAGGCCGTCGCCGAGATCGTGGACGCGGTGAAGAACCGCGTCCAGGTGTGACGCCGTAGTCGGACGACCACGCGCGGGGCAGGCTCTTCAAGAGTCTGCCCCGCGCGGCTTTGCAAGCACGGCTGGGCGAATATGCTGATCAGCATGACGACTGAGCCGGAACTGCAGCGGGGTGTCGGTGAGCCGGACGGCTTCCGCCGCCTGTGGACCCCCCATCGGATGGCGTACATCCAGGGTGAGAACAAGCCCACCGGCCCGGCTCCGGACGACGGTTGTCCGTTCTGCTCGATCCCGTCGCTGAGCGACGAGGACGGGCTGGTCATCGCCCGGGGCAGCTCCGTGTTCGCGGTGCTGAACCTGTACCCCTACAACGGCGGGCACCTGATGGTGGTCCCGTACCGGCACGTGGCCGACTACACCGACCTCGACGAGGCGGAGACGGTCGAGCTGGCGGACTTCACCAAGCGGGCGATGACCGCGCTGCGCGCGGCCTCGGGTGCGCACGGGTTCAACATCGGGATGAACCAGGGCGCTGCGGCCGGGGCCGGGATCGCGGCGCACCTGCACCAGCACGTGGTGCCGCGCTGGGGCGGGGACACCAACTTCATGCCGGTGGTCGGCCACACCAAGGTGCTGCCGCAGCTGCTGGCGGACACCCGCAAGATGCTGGCCGAGGTCTGGCCGCAGGGCTGAGCCCGCGGAGCACGAGGAGGGGCCCGCCACCGAATTCCCCGGTGGCGGGCCCCTCCTCGTGCGTCCGGGCGCCGGAGTCAGCCGGCGTTGAACTCGTCGACCTTGTACGGGCGGCTGCCCTGTGCCTCGGACTTGATGATCGAGGTGCGGTTCTTGAAGAAGCGGTCGGCGTCCAGGTCGTGCTCCTGGAGGAACTCCAGGGTGGCGGTGTGCACCGCGTTGAGCACCGGGACGGAGGCGTTGAGCGCGTTGTCGACCATGGAGCGGTTGTTCCAGGCGGTGGCGACCCAGGAGTGCCGCAGTCCGAAGGGCTCGGGCAGGCCGAGGCCACCGCCGAGCCAGCCGAGCAGGCCGGGCATCTTGTGGAAGGGGGCGCGGACGGCCTGGCGGACCACCTCGTCGTTGTCGATCAACGGGAGTTTGACGGTGCGCTCCTCCCAGAACTTCACCGTCTTGGCGATCGTCTTCTCCTTGTCCTTCGGCTTGTCGAAGAAGACGCCCTTGACCGGGCCGAGCGCGTAGCCGGCCACCGAGATGCTCAGTACGTTGGCGAGCAGGGTCACCGTGACGGTGAAGGTGATGACCAGCTTGCCGTCGTGGGTGATGAACTGGGTGGCCAGGTAGTGCCGGGGGCCTCCGGGGAAGGTCTGCTTGTCGGCGATGCTCTGCACGGCGAAGTCGCGCATCCGCTCGCCGTCCATGTCGGCGCCGCCGGGGCGGCTGATCTCGTCGGCGCCCTCGCTGACGTCGAAGACCACCCACTGCTTGATGGCGACGTTGGGGATGCCGCTGTTGGCGACGTGGCTGACACCGAGGCCCTTGAGGTGGGCGGAGATCCGGCGGACCAGGTCCCAGGGGTGGAAGGCGCGGAAGTCGACGTGGCCCTCGGCGGGGTGGAGGGTGTCGGCGAGGCGCCACTCGCCCCAGCGGCGGCCGGCGCCGAGGATGCCCTTCGGGCCGGCGTAGTGCTGGACGTTGGTCTCCTGCTCGGCGTCCAGGCGGCCGAGCTTGTCGCGCAGTTCGTTGGCCTTCTTGTCCAGGTCGTCGCGGGGGACGGCCTTGGCGACGGTGGCGGCGACGACGCTGCCCTCGACCAGGTCCTGCCAGCGGCCGCGGAGGTCCTTGGCGGAGCGCTCGACGATGCGGCGGGCGAGGTACCAGCCGAGCACCGGGGCGAGCATGGTGATCCGCAGGTAGATGCCGAGGACGCCGGCCGCCGGAGGGAGGAGCGCCAGGTATCCGGCGAGGACGGCGGCGGCGATGAGGGCGAAGGCGCCGTAGGTGTCGGCGCCGCGGGTGTTGTCCCGCTTGAGCCAGGCGCGCAGTTGGAAGGCGCCGAGCCAGACCAGGGTGCCGGGGAGGAACAGCACGCCGGTGACGACGGAGACGGTGCTGAGCTGCCGGTCGCGGGCGTGGCGCAGTTCCTCGGCGGCCAGGCAGTGTTCGACGACCTGGCGGGTGTCGACGCCGAAGGACGGGACGAGGGGTTTGCGGTCGCCGCCGAGGGTGCGGGAGATCAGCGCCTTGCTGAAGGCCTCGCCGAGGTTGGGACGGAAGAGGGCGAAGCGGCCCTTCTTCTCCGTGGCGTCGGTGACCTCGGCGACGAACTTGCCGACCTCGCCGTCGCGGTAGGCGGCCGAGGAGAGCGCCTGGGTGACGGCGGTCTGCGGGCCGGCGTCGGTCCGGGGTATCTGCGCACCCGGGGTCATGTCGAGTGTGGTCACGGTAGCGTCCCCTCCTCCCCTTGTCAGCGGCAGGTTACCGTGCCGTGGCACCCCCGCGCGGATGATCGTCCGAAGTACCGTGACGAACCGTCACGTTCCGGCCTCACCCGGCCTGAGGGGCATGATGCCCGCTTTCGGGCCGGTCGATACCCGCCCGAGCCCGTCGGGTGGGGGTGGAGGAGGATGGGCGGTGAAGCCGATGAAGGGGGTTGCCGTGAAGGATCCGGTGCTGGTTTTCGACGGGGACTGCGCGTTCTGCTCGTCCTGTGTGCGCTGGGGGGAGAAGTACCTGCGGCAGACGCTGGCCTCGGGGGGCTGGGAGGCGGTGCCGTTCCAGTTCGCGGAGCTGGCGGAGTTGGACGCGCTGGCGGGTGGCCGGGGTGAGGTGTCGCCCGAGCGGGCCGAGCGCGAGGTGCTGTGGGTGACGCCGGCGGGCCGGGTGTACGGGGGCGCGCAGGCGGTGGCGCGGCTGCTGATGCGCTCCGGGGGCGCGTGGGCGTACCTGGGGGCGCTGATGGCGCTGGGGCCGGTGCGTCCGGTGGCGGGCGTGGTGTACCGCTGGGTGTCGCGCAACCGGCACCGGATGCCGGGGGGTACGGCGGCGTGCGCGCTGCCGAGGCGGGGGCCCGTTCAGTCGGTGTAGCGGTCGGCCAGGGCGGCGGGCATGGGTTCGTGGCGCAGGTAGGCGCGGGAGAACTCGGCGGTGCCGTGGGTGAGCGAGCGCAGGTCGACCGGGTAGCGGACGAGTTCGAGTTCCGGGACTTCGGCGCGCAGCAGGGTGAGTCCCTGCCCGCCGGTCTCGGTGCCGAGGACTCGGCCGCGGCGGGCGGAGAGGTCCCCGAGGACGGCGCCGAGGTACTCGTCGGGCAGCAGGATGCTGACGGCGGCGACGGGTTCGAGCAGGCGGATGACGGCGTGCTCGGCGGCGTCGCGCAGGGCGAGGGCGGCGGCGTTCTGGAAGGAGGCGTCGGAGGAGTCGACGGAGTGGGCCTTGCCGTCGGTGAGGGTGACCCGGACGTCGACGAGCGGGTGCCCGGTGGCGACGCCCTTGGGGAGCTGGGCGCGTACGCCCTTCTCGACGGAGGGGATGAAGTGCTTGGGGACGGCTCCGCCGACGACGTGCTCCTGGAACTCGAAGCCGGAGCCGGCCGGGAGGGGTTCGACTTCGAGGTCGCAGATGGCGTACTGGCCGTGGCCGCCGGACTGTTTGACGAGTCGACCGTGGCCGGCGGCGGCGGTGCCGAAGGTCTCGCGCAGGGCGACCTTGGGTTCGACGGTGTCGACGTGGACGCCGTGGCGGGTGCGCAGCCGGTCGAGGACGACCTCGGCGTGGGCCTCCCCGGTGCACCAGAGGACGAGCTGGTGGGTGTCGGGGTTCTGTTCGAGGCGAAGCGCCGGGTCTTCGGCGCCGAGCCGGGTGAGGGCTTGGGAGAGTTTGTCGTCGTCGGCCTTGCTGTGGGCTTCGACGGCGATCGGCAGGAGGGGTTCGGGGAGGGTCCAGCTGTCGAGTTCGACGGGGTGGCCGGGCTCGTGGACGGTGTCGCCGGCGCGGGCGGCGGTGAGTTTGGCGGCGCAGACGAGGTCGCCGGCGACGGCGTGCGGGACGGGGCGCTGGAGTTTGCCGAAGGGGCTGGTGAGCCCGGTGACGCGTTCGGCGCCGTTCTGGTCGGCGGTGTGGGCGGGGCCGACGAGATGGATCTTGGTGTCGGGGCGCAGGGTGCCGGCGTAGATGCGCAGCAGGCTGATCCGGCCGACGTAGGCGTCGCCGGTGACGCGGACGACCTGGGCGGCGAGCGGGGCGTCGGGGTCGCAGTCGGGGGCGGGGCGGGTGCGTTCGGTGGGGTTGGGGAAGGTGTGGGCGATCAGGTCGAGGAGTTCGGCGGCGCCGAGGCCGTTCTCGCTGGTGGGGACGGCGGGGTGGAGGGCGCAGGAGAGGACTTCGCGGCGCATTCCGGCTTCGAGGGCGTCGGTGTCGAGGGGGTCGCCGGAGAGGTAGCGCTCCATGAGGGTGTCGTCCTGGCCGGAGATGGCTTCGACGAGGCTGTCGTGGGCGGGGCCGGTGTCGGGCAGCGGGGTGGCGTCGCCGTAGGTGTCGCCGGTGAGGAGGTCGACGCTGCCGTCGGGGTGTCCGTCGTGGAGAACGGGCAGGAAGAGCGGGCGCAGGGTGTCGGGGCCCAGTTCGAAGGCGTCGTGGCAGGTGGTGAGGATGTCGTCGAAGCCGGTGCGGGCGAGGTCGAGTTTGGCGACGGCGATGGCGCGGGGGACGCCTTCGGCGGCGCACTCGCGCCAGAGGGCGCGGGTGGGGGCGGTGACCGGGTCGGTGGCGGAGACGACGAAGACCGCGGCGTCGGCGGCGTGCAGGGCGGCGCGCAGGTCGGCGGCGAAGTCGGGGTGGCCGGGCGGGTCGATCAGGTTGATCTTGACGCCCTTCCATTCGAGCGGGAGCAGCGAGAGCTGGACGGAGCGCTGCTGCTGGTGCTCGATGTCCTCGTGGTCGGAGACGGTGGTGCCCTCGGTGACGCGTCCGGCGCGGCCGATGGCGCCGGCGGCGAGGGCGAGGGATTCGGCGAGGGTGGTCTTGCCCACACCGCTGGAGCCGATGAGGACGACGTTGCGCAGGTCCTGCGGGCTGGTCACGGCGGGCGCCTGGCCGGCTCGTGCGGTGCTGCGGTCGGGCATCGGGGTCTCCTCCCGTGGCGCCGAGGCTGTCTTTGGCAGTCTAGGGTCGGGTCCGGCGAGGCGCGTGTCGTGCGACCGTCCGCGTGCGGGCGGTGGCCGGGGTGCCGTGCGACGGAGGGTGTCCCGGGCGTGGCTACGATGGGTGCGCCGGGCGGGCTCATTCGTCCGGCCGTCTGCCGCGTCCGCTGCGCCAGGCGGGTACCTGGGAGATCGGAGCGGCTGGGAAGGCCATGCTCAACAAATACGCGCGTGCCTTCTTCACACGTGTTCTGACCCCGTTCGCCGCGTTCCTGATCCGGTTGGGCGTGAGCCCGGACGCCGTGACGCTGATCGGTACCGCCGGTTCGGTGGCCGGTGCGCTGGTGTTCTTCCCGCGCGGGGAGTTCTTCTGGGGCACCATCACGATCACGCTGTTCATCTTCTCGGACCTGGTGGACGGGAACATGGCCCGTCAGCTGGGCCGGAGCAGCAAGTGGGGGGCGTTCCTGGACTCCACGCTGGACCGGGTCGCGGATGCGGCGATCTTCGGCGGTCTGGCGATGTGGTACGCGGGCAAGGGTGACAACAACCTGCTGTGCGCGGTGGCGATCTTCTGTCTGGCCAGTGGACTGGTGGTGTCGTACACCAAGGCGCGGGCGGAGAGCCAGGGCCTGCCGTGCGACGTGTCGGGGCTGGTGGAGCGGGCCGAGCGGCTGGTGATCAGCCTGGTGGCGGCCGGGGTCGCGGGTCTGCACGAGTTCGGGGTGCCGTACGTGGAGTGGCTGCTGCCGGTGGCGCTGTGGCTGGTGGCGGCGGGCAGCCTGGTGACGGTGTTCCAGCGGATGCTGACCGTGCGCCGGGAGGCGTTCGAGGCCGACCGAGCGGCGGCCGGGAGTTGACGGGGGGCGTCCTGCGGTGACGGACCGACTGGTGTACTGGGCGTACGCGCTGGGGTGGGCGGTGCTGAAGCACCTGCCGGAGCCGGTGGCGCGGTGGCTGTTCGACCGGCTGGCGGACTATGCGTGGCGCCGCCGGGGACCGCGGGTGCTCCAGCTGGAGGCGAACCTGCGGCGGGTGCGTCCGGGGCTGCACGAGGCGGCGCTGCGGCGGTTGTCGCGGGCCGGGATGCGGTCGTACCTGCGGTACTGGATGGAGTCCTTCCGGCTGCCGGTGTGGAGCCGGGAGCGGGTCCTGCGGGACGTCCAGGTGGACGGCCTGGAGCGCCTGCGGGAGGCGCTGGAGTCCGGGCGGGGCGCGGTGGTGGCGCTGCCGCACATGGGCAACTGGGACCTGGCGGGCACCTGGATAGCGCAGCTGGGCCACCCGTTCACCACGGTCGCCGAGCGGCTGAAGCCGGAGCGGCTGTTCGACCGGTTCGTCGCGTTCCGGGAGGGCCAGGGCATGGAGGTCCTGGCGTTGACCGGTGGCGGGGTGAACGTGATCGGCACGCTGGCGCGGCGGCTGCGCGAGGGCAAGCTGGTCTGCCTGGTGGGGGACCGGGACCTCTCGGAGGCGGGCATCGAGGTGTCGTTCTTCGGTGAGCCGACCCGGATGCCGGCCGGGCCGGCGGCGCTGAGCCAGCGCACGGGGGCGGCGCTGCTGCCGGCGACGCTGTGGTACGACGGCCCGGTGCTGCGCGGGACCATCCACCCCGAGGTACCGGTGCCCGAGGAGGGCGACCGCAAGGCGCGGACGCTGGCGATGACCCAGGCGATGGCCGACGTGTGGCAGCGCGGGATCGGCGAGCACCCGCAGGACTGGCACATGCTGCAGAAGTTCTGGCTGGCCGACCTCCCGGCCCGTGAGCCGGCGGCGGGGGGCGGGTCCGCCGGGGCGCGTCCCGAGTCCGCCGCGGAGCCCGCCGCCGGGGCCTCCGGGGCCTAGGGAGTGCCCTGGCCCGGCCCGTACGACCTGCCCGAAGGAGCTTGAGGAACCCGTGAAGATCGGCATCGTCTGCCCGTACGACTGGGACGTCCCCGGCGGGGTGCAGTTCCACATCCGGGACCTCGCCGAGCACCTGATCGGCCTGGGGCACGAGGTGTCGGTGCTGGCGCCGGCCGAGGACGAGGAGGCGCTGCCGCCGTACGTGGTCTCGGCGGGGCGGGCGGTGGCCGTGCCGTACAACGGGTCGGTGGCACGGCTGAGCTTCGGCATCCTGTCGGCGGCGCGGGTGCGGCGGTGGCTGCGCGAGGGGCGCTTCGACATCCTGCACGTGCACGAGCCGGCCTCGCCGAGCCTGTCGATGCTGGCGGCCTGGTCGGCCACCGGGCCGATGGTGGGCACCTTCCACACCTCGAACCCGCGGTCGCGGGCGATGATCGCGGCCTCGCCGATCCTCCAGCCCGGGCTGGAGAAGATGCGGGCCCGGATCGCGGTGTCGGAGTACGCCCGGCGGACCCTGGTGGAGCACCTGGGCGGGGACGCGGTGGTGATCCCGAACGGGGTGGACGTCGGGTTCTTCGCGGGGGCCGAGCCGGACGATCGGTGGACCGGCCGCGCGGCGGCGGGGGAGCCGGGCACGATCGGCTTCATCGGCCGGATCAACGAGCCGCGCAAGGGCCTGCCGACGCTGCTGGCGGCGCTGCCCAGGATCCTGGCCGAGCGGCCGGGGGTGCGGCTGCTGGTGGCGGGCAAGGGCGACGAGGAGGAGGCCGTGGCCGGCCTGCCGCCCGAGGTCCGCGGGCAGGTGGAGTTCCTGGGCATGGTCTCGGACCGGGAGAAGGCGCGGCTGCTGCGCAGCGTGGACCTGTACGTGGCGCCGAACACCGGGGGCGAGAGCTTCGGGATCATCCTGGTGGAGGCGATGTCGGCGGGTGCCCCGGTACTGGCGAGCGACCTCGACGCGTTCAAGCAGGTGCTGGACGGCGGCGACGCCGGGGAGCTGTTCCCGGTGGAGGACGCGGAGGCGCTGGCCCGTACGGCGCTGCGGCTGCTGGGGGATCCGGCGCGGCTGGAGGAGCTGAGCAAGGCGGCCTCGCGGCACGTGCGGCGGTTCGACTGGTCGACGGTCGGCGCGGACATCCTGGCGGTGTACGAGACCGTGACGGCGGGGGCCGCGGCGGTGGTCGAGGAGGACGTCCGCAGCGGGCGGCGGGGGCGGTTCGGGCTGGCGAGGGACTGAGCGCCGGGACCGGGTGCCGGGACCGAGCGCCCGGGGCTTCCGAGGGCCCGGATGCCGGCGGCGTTAGGGTCGGGCCGAACGCACCACTGTGACCCATGGGGGAAACGATGCCGCAGATCTCCGTCGACTACTCGTCCGGCCTGGCCGGGACCTTCGACCGCCGGGCGCTGGGCCTGGCCATCAACCGGCTGGCCGAGGAGACCATCGACGCCAAGCCGGAATCCTGCAAGACGCTGTTCCGGCAGAGCGAGGAACTGGTGGTCGGCAGCACCGGGCTGGAGGGCGACGCCCAGGTGTACGTCGAGTTCCAGATCTTCCCGGGCCGTACGCCGGAGGCGAAGGCGGCGCTGAGCGAGGGCGTCATGGCCCTGCTGGCCGAGCACGTCGCCCCGCTGCCGGGAGGCCGGCTGTTCACGGCGGTGAGCATCGAGGACATCGACCGGGAGAGCTACCGCAACGCGACCGCCTGAGTGCGCCGCCGCGGCTGACGCCGGGCGGGGCGGCCGGTGACACCCGGTAACGTAGCGGTCCGTGACTACCTGGATCTGGGCCGGCGTGGCCGTGGTGCTGTTCGGCATGTACCTGAGTTGGACGGCCGGGCGCCTGGACCGGCTGCACGCCCGGATCGACGCGGCGCGCGCGGCGCTGGACGCGCAGTTGGTCCGCCGGGCCTCGGTGGCGATGGAGCTGGCGACGTCCTCGCTGCTGGATCCGGCGGCCTCGCTGCTGCTGCTGGACGCGGCGCACGCGGCCCGGCAGGCCGAGGACGAGCAGCGCGAGGTGGCGGAGAGCCAGCTGAGCCTGGCGCTGCGGGCGGTGCTGGACGAGCCGGAGCAGGTGGCGGCGCTGGTGGCCGAGCCGGGTGGCGAGGAGGCGGTTCGGGACCTGACGGCCGCGGTGCGCCGGGTCCCGATGGCCCGCCGGTTCCACAACGACGCGGTGCGGGCGGCGCGGGCGGTGCGGGAGCACCGGCTGGTGCGGTACTTCCGGCTGGCGGGCAAGGCGCCGTTCCCGATGGCCTTCGAGATGGACGACGCCGCACCGCCCGCCCTCACGCCGGAAGGGGCGCCCGCGTAGGGTCTGTCCCCGGATACGGCCCGTTTGTCGCATCCCGTCGCCCGGGCTGGACTTGGTGGCACATCGTTGGGCCACCCGTTCCGCCTACCATAGGGCGATAGCACTGGTTCATCTTCGAGTGAGGTCTCACGTGTCCACCACCCCCACCACCGCAGACCAGCCGCAGATCGGTACCGCCCGGGTCAAGCGCGGCATGGCCGAGCAGCTCAAGGGCGGTGTGATCATGGACGTGGTCAACGCCGAGCAGGCGAAGATCGCCGAGGACGCCGGCGCGGTGGCCGTCATGGCGCTGGAGCGGGTT
>CBJMI02800__coassemble_643_pt1 | contig 18782 bp, 16 predicted proteins | sample CBJMI02800__metabat2_low_PE_003 | metagenome-assembled genome bin CBJMI02800
CGACTTCGAGGACGCCACCTCCCCGACCTGGGAGAACGTGGTCAGCGGTCAGGTCAACCTGATCGACGCCTTCGAGGGCCGGATCGACTTCACCAGCTCGGCCGGCAAGGCCTACACCCTCAAGCCCGCCGCCGAACTCGCCACCGTCGTGGTCCGCCCGCGCGGCTGGCACCTGGACGAGAACCACCTGCTCGTCGACGGCGTCCCGGTCGCCGGCGCGTTCGTCGACTTCGGCCTGTACTTCTTCCACAACGCGGCCCGGCTGCTCGCCAAGGGCGCCGAGGACCCGAACTCCGGCCCGTACTTCTACCTGCCGAAGACCGAGAGCCACCTCGAAGCCCGGCTCTGGAACGACGTCTTCACCCACGCCCAGGCCGAACTCGGCATCCCGCACGGCACCGTCCGGGCCACCGTGCTGATCGAGACCATCACCGCCGCCTTCGAGATGGACGAGATCCTCCACGAGCTGCGCGACCACGCGGCCGGCCTCAACGCCGGACGCTGGGACTACCTGTTCTCGATCGTCAAGAACTTCCGCGACGCCGGCGAGCACTACATCCTGCCGGACCGCAACAGCGTCACCATGGCCTCGCCGTTCATGGCCGCCTACACCCGGCTGCTGGTGCAGACCTGCCACAAGCGCGGCGCCCACGCGATCGGCGGCATGGCCGCGTTCATCCCCAGCCGCAAGGACCCGGAGGTCAACGCGGCCGCGCTGGAGAAGGTCAAGGCGGACAAGGACCGCGAGGCCGGAAACGGCTTCGACGGCTCCTGGGTCGCCCACCCGGACCTCGTCCCGGTCGCCCGGGCCTCCTTCGACGCGGTGCTCGGCGAGCGGCCCAACCAGAAGGACAACCCGGGCCCGGCCGAGCCCGTCACCGCCGCCGAACTGCTCGACGTCGCGGGCGCCGGCGGCACCTGCACCCACGCCGGGCTGCACAACGCCGTCCAGGTCGGCATCCGCTACATCGAGGCCTGGCTGCGCGGGCTCGGGGCGGTCGGTATCTTCAACATGATGGAGGACGCCGCCACAGCCGAGATCTCGCGTTCGCAGATCTGGCAGTGGATCCACAACGGGGTCGTGCTGTCCGACACCGGCGAGAAGGCCACCGCCGAGCTGGTCCGCAGCCTGGTCGCCACCGAACTGGCCGAGCTCCGTGCCGAGTCGGGCGCCGAGACCTACCAGGCCGGCCGCTGGCGCGAGGCCGCCCAGCTCTTCGAACAGGTCGCCCTGGCCGAGGAGTTCGCGGACTTCCTGACCCTCCCCGCGCTTCCCCTGCTGGGCTGAGCACCAATCTATCCACCGGCGCCACCGCTGCCGCCTGCCGGGCTGTAGCAGTTCCGCCGCCCTTTGCTCCGTTCCGTACGGCGACGAATCCACCTGTCCTCTCGTCGCCGTACGGAACGGTCTTTTCCTTGCGAGGAGTTCACCGATGGCACGCATCTTCTTCAACGGCCAGGCGATGGTCGGCGGACCGTTCCACGGCAAGGTCGCCGACGCCCTGATCGGCCCCGCCCGCACCGCACCCGGGTACCGCTTCTTCTCCATCGACCACAGCGGCGGGACGGATGTCTGCCCGGGTCTGCTGGCCGACCCGGCCGTGGACAGCGCGATCGAGGGGGAGCTGTACGACATCAGCCTGGAGCGCCTGCGGGACGTCATCCTGCCCGGCGAGCCCCGGGAGCTGGAACTCGGCGTGATCAAGCTGGAGGACGGCTCCCCGTGCCTGTCCATGCTGCTGGCCCGGGGCGAGGTCGAGCGCGGCGTGCACCGCGAGATCACCCATCACGGCGGCTGGCGCGCCTACCTGGCGACGCTGGGGCGCACGGCCTGACGGCTGGCGCCCTGATGGCCCGGCGGCCCGGCGGCCCGACGGGGAACAGACTTCAGCGAACAGATGATGAAAGTTGTCATCCGTTCGCTGAAGTCTGTCTGCTGAAATCTGTTCGTTGAAATCTGTTGCTGACGCGTGTCCGCCGACGCCCGACCGCCAACCCGACCGCCGACCCCGCCCGCACATACACCGCGGCCCCGAACCCTCGCCGTGGGTTCGGGGCCGCGGTCCGTACGCCCTGCCGGGCTTACGGAGTCCGGGTGCGCACCGTCCCTGGGCGCCCCGGAGCACTTCGGTGTCGGGCCGTCACACCGGCCGGGAAGCCAGTTCCTTGGCGGCGCGGGCGCAGGCCCGGGCGATCCGGTCCTCGTTGACGGTGGTCAGCTCGCCCTTCTCGACCACGGCGTTGCCGTTGACGAACAGCACCGCCAGCGGCGGCAGCGCGCCGAAGGTGAGGGCCGCGACCGGGTCGGCGATCGAGGAGTGCATGACGCCGTCGATCTTCCACAGCGCCAGGTCGGCCAGCTTGCCGGCCTCGATCGAGCCGATCTCGTTCTGCCGGCCCAGCACCCGGGCCCCGCCCATGGTGCCCAGCCGCAGCGCCTGACGCCCGGTCAGCGCGGTCGGGTGGCCGTGCAGCCGGTTGATCAGCAGCGCGTTGCGCAGCTCGGTGCCCAGCTCGCCCGACTCGTTGGAGGCGGTGCCGTCGACGCCGAGCCCGACCGGTACGCCGGCCTTGAGCATGTCGGGCACCCGGGCGATCCCGGCGGCCAGGCGGGCGTTCGAGGACGGGCAGTGCGCCACGCCCGTGCCGGTCTCGGCGAACTTGGCGATGTCGGAGTCGTTCATGTGGACGCAGTGCGCCATCCAGACGTCCTCGCCGAGCCAGCCCACCGACTCGAAGTAGTCGGTCGGTCCCATGCCGAACAACTCCTTGCAGAACTGTTCCTCCTCGGCCGTCTCCGAGCCGTGGGTGTGCAGCCGGACGCCCTTGCGGCGGGCGAGTTCGGCGGACTGGCGGAGCAGGTCGGTGGAGACCGAGAACGGCGAGCAGGGCGCGATCGCCACGTGCAGCATCGAGCCGAACGAGGAGTCGTGGTAGCGGTCCACGGCGGCCTCGGAGGCGGCCAGGATGTCGTCGAGCTCCTCGACGGCGTGGTCCGGGGGGAGCCCGCCGTCCTTCTTGCTGCGGTCCATCGAGCCGCGCAGCGCGGTGAAGCGCAGGCCGAGCTCCTGGACGGCCTCGATCGAGGCGCCGAGGACGTCCCCGCCGTCCTTGGGGAAGACGTAGTGGTGGTCCGAGGCGGTGGTGCAGCCGGACTTCAGCAGGGCGGCGGCCGAGCCCTGGCTGGCGGCGTGCACGAGCTTCTCGTCGATCCGGGCCCAGGTCGGGTAGAGGGCGACCAGCCAGTCGAAGAGGATGTTGTCCTGGGCGAGCCCGCGGGTGATCCACTGGTAGAAGTGGTGGTGGGTGTTGACCAGGCCCGGGGTGATCAGGTGGCCCTCGCCGTTGATGCGGCGCACCACGTTGTCCAGCCAGTTGGGGGCGGGGCCGTCCCCGACCGACTCGATCCGGTTCCCGAGGATGACGACGTGGCCGCGGGCGTACTCGGTGTCGGCGGCGTCGACGGTGGCGATCGCGACGTTCTCGATCACGATCCGCTGGTCGGCGGGTGGGGGCTGGACTGCCATGGTGTCACTCCTAGGGGGAGGGTCAGGAAGGGCGCGCACCGCACGGTGCGCGCCCCTGCCCGGACCGGTCAGGACGGTGTCGCCGTCGGCACCGTCGCGCCGGGGGCCTGGCCGGATCTGGATTCCGGTTCCGATCCTGACCGGCGGGCGGCCCCGACGTGGTGGAAGAGCAGGTTGAGCAGGACGGCCATCACGCAGCCGGTGGATATCCCCGAGTGCATCAGGGTCCGGACGGCCTCCGGGAAGGAGTCGTAGAAGTTCGGCACGGCGATCGGGATGATGCCGACGCCGAGCGAGACCGACACCAGGATGGTGTTGGCGCTGGACTCCATGCCGGCCTCCGCGAGGGTGCGGATCCCGCTCGCCGCGACCGTGCCGAAGAGCACGATCCCGGCGCCGCCGAGGACGGGCTGCGGCACCAGGGAGACGACCGATCCGAGCACCGGGAAGAGCCCGAGCAGGATCAGGATGCCTCCGCCGGCCGCGACCACGAAGCGGCTGCGGATCTTCGTCAGTGCCACCAGCCCGATGTTCTGGGCGAAGGCGCTGGCGGCGAAACCGTTGAAGACGGGGCTGAGCGCGGTGGCCAATCCGTCGGCCCGCAGGCCGGCGGCGAGCGTGGGTTCGTCGGCCTCGCGCTCGACGATCCTGCCGAGGGCGAGCATGTCGGCGGTGGACTCGGTCATCGAGACCACCATGACGATGCACATCGAGACGATCGCGGCGGCGTCGAACGCGGGCGCGCCGAAGTGGAACGGGGAGGGGAGCGCGAAGACCTTCGCGTCCTGGACCGTGCCGAAGTCGGCCAGCCCCAGCGGGAAGGCGATCAGGGTGCCGAACGCCAGACCGATGAGCAGGGACAGCTGCTGCCAGAAGCCGCGCAGCAGCCGGTTGCAGAGCACCACCGCGACGAGGGTTATCGCGGCGAGGCCGATGGCCCGCATGGAGCCGTATCCGGGGGCGCCCGGCGAGCCGCCGCGCGCCCAGTTCACCGCCACCGGGAGCAGGGACACCCCGATGAGGGTGATCACGGTGCCCTGGACGACCGGGGGGAAGAACCGGATGAGCTTGCAGAAGTACGGCGCCGCGAGGAAGCACAGGGCCCCCGCGACGATCACCGCTCCGAAGATCACCGGGAGGGCGTCCTTCGGTCCGTGTTCTTCGGCAATGGCGATCATGGGCGCGACGCCCGCGAACGACACGCCGTTCACGAACGGCAGTCGCGCGCCGATCCTCCAGATGCCGAGGGTCTGGAGCAGGGTGGCCAGTCCGGCGGTGAACAGGCTGGCCGAGATGAGCAGGGCGAGGTCGGCGGCGGAGAGTCCGACGCCGGCGCCGACGATGAGCGGGGGTGCGACGACCCCCGCGTACATCGCGGCGACGTGTTGGAGCCCGGTGGAGAACAGCTTCACCGGGGGCAGCACCTCGTCCACGGGGTGGGTACCGGGGTGGGTACCGGACCCGGACGGCTTGCCGGGGAGGCGGGTCGAGTCACCGTCCGGGCCTGGGGTTCTTGCTGGGGTGGAACCGCCGTCGTTACTGCTGGTGTTGCTGGGTGCCATGTCGAGCCCCTCTTGTGCCCGTGGCTCCCGGCGCGCCCGTGGTGCTGGAGACCCCCCGAGGGCGGGACGGCGGAGCAAGGATCCCTCGGGGCGCTTCTCCAGTGCCCCGGGCCGGCCGCCGTGAGGCAGACACGAACTCCGGTTGGTGGGGGTGGAGAAACAGGTGGTGCGGGTGGTGCGGTCCGCCCGGACTCGACCGGCCCGTGCGGACCGGAGGTGCGGCGACTCCGGGCGGAGGCCGTGGGTGAGCGAGGCAGAGCAGGGGTGAAGCGGGTGGCGCGGGTGGCGCGGGTGGCGCGGTGGGGGGAGGTCAGACGACCGGGATGACCGGTACGACGCCCTCACGGTGCACGGTGCCCTCGATGAGGCCGTACATGCGGTCCGCGGCGTAGTAGACCTCGTTCTCGTTCTTCAGCCCGAAGGGCTCCAGGTCGACCAGGAAGTGGTGCTTGTTGGGCAGTTCGAGGCGCACCTCGTCGACCTCGGCGCGGTTGTTGAGGACCCGGGTGCCCATCGAGTGCAGGGTCTGCTGCAGCGAGTAGGAGTAGGTCTCGGCGAACGCCTCGAGCATGTGCCGCTTCACGTGGGTGTAGGAGCGGTTCCAGTTGGGCTGGGCCTCGCCGTCGCGACCGCTGTAGCCGTACTTCCAGCGGGCGGTGACCTGGGTGGCGAGGATGCGGTCGTACGCCTCCTGGAGGGTGGTGTACTTGTCCTTGATGTAGCCCCAGAACTCCGAGTTGGTGGAGTTCATCACGATCAGGTCCTTCAGGCCGGAGATGACCTGGACCTTCTCGCCGTCGTAGACGACCTCGGTGGTGCGGGTCTCCTGGCCGCTGCGGACGAAGGAGTGGCCGACCTCCTCCGAGCCGATGAAGCGGGCCGAGTTGTCCGGCGTCTTGATCCGGTCCCAGGCGTACTCCTCGATCCGGATCCGGGCGCTGTGCACGACGCCGCGCTCGGTGTCGTCGACGAAGTGCCGGGCCAGCAGGATGCCGAAGGCCTCGGCCGAGTCGATGCCGTACTCCTTGGCGAAGGCGAAGACGGTGTTCTTGGTGGTGTCGGTGGGGAGGCAGTTGGCGTTGGACCCGGTGAGGTGGACGTCCTCGAACTCGCCCTGGAGGGCGACCGAGACGTTCAGGTCCTTGATCTCGTGCCTGGTGGAGTCGCGGTAGACCCGGACGATGCGGTTCTCCGCCTTGCCGTACTGGTTCTGACCGAGCACGTGGGCCATGACAGGCTCCTAAGCTTCAAGGTCGGTCTACTAGCTTCCGCGGTAGACCGAGTATCCGAACGGGTTCAGCAGCAGCGGCACGTGGTAGTGGTGCTGCGCGGGCGCGACCGTGAAGACGATCGAGACCTCGGGGAAGAACGGCGGCTCCTCGGACTTGCGCGCGTAGTAGGCGGCGGTGTCGAACAGCAGCCGGACGACCGAGCCCGCCTCCACGGCCGGCAGGTCCTTGACCCGGCCGTCGGAGTCCGTGGCGGAGGTGCCGAGCACCTGCCAGCCACCCTCGGTGTGCAGTGCGAGCTCTACCGGAACACCCTCGGCCGGGCGGCCGAGGCTGGTGTCGAGCACGTGGGTGGAGATGCCAGTCATGGGTGAAGTGACCTTACTGATGGCAGATGTGGTCGTGCGTCAGTCGAAATGGGAAAGAGCGGCGCACGGGCGGCGTCGGACCGTCCACGAAGCATTCTTGACGAGAGGTCAGGAAGCGTCGAGGAGGCGGTTGAGCCGGATGTCGTTGATCTTGCGCAGTTCGCCCCGGACGATCTCCGCCTCGGTGGCGGGATCGTTGGGGTGGCGCTCGCGCAGCGCGGCGAGCATGGTGGCCGCGGTGCGGCCGGTCGCGCAGATCAGGAACACGTGGCCGAACTTGGCCTCGTAGGCGGCGTTGGCCTCGTGCAGTTCGTCGAGGACCGCTTGGTCCACGCCCTGGATCCCGGCCTGTTCGCGCTCGGAGGTGGCGTCGCCCGCCTTGGGCTGTCCGATCCGGGCGTGTCCGGCCATCGCATCGCGCAGGTCCGCGGCGGTCAGTCCGGCCATCGCCGCCGCGTTGGCGGCGAGCAGGGCCTCACGGCTGGACCAGGGCTTGGCCTCCGCGACGGCGGCGGCCCAACGGGGGCTGGAGCATACCTCCAGCAGGATCCCTTCGAGCTCGGCGGCATCGGCCGCGGCCAGGGCGTCAAGGGCGTGGGGGTGGTTGGTCACGGGTGGACCTCCTGAAGAGTGGTGCCACCCGGAAAAGCTAGATCGGCCCCACCCGGCCGTCAACAGTTTGTTGAACGGTTGGTGGTTACGTTTTGAACCGGCCCCCGGTGCGGGGCCCTTTCGTGTGCGATTCGCCAAGTGTGCCCCGCCGTGCGCCGATCCAGACTTCTCGGCACCGGCGGGGTCACCCGGTCGGCGGACCGCCCGGGGTCGCTCAGGAGGGCTTCGAGCCGTCCTGGCGGTTCAGGTAGTTGTACACGGTGAAACGGCTGACGCCCAGGGCCGAGGCGACCGTCTCGACCCCGTGGCGGACGGTGAAGGCGCCGCGCTCCTCCAGGAGGGCGACCACCCGCTGCTTCTCCCAGCGGTCCAGCTCGGCCAGTGGACGGCCGTCGAACTGCCGGGTCATCTCGGCCAGCAGCCGGTCCAGCGCACTGCTCAGGTGCGGCAGCCGGACGGCCAGGGCCGGGGTGCCCTCCCACTCCAGGACGACGTCCTCGGCCTTCGCCTCGTCCAGCGGGACGGGCGTGGCGCCGACCGCGGCCAGCAGCGGCTTGACCGCCGCGGCCAGCGGGTGTTCCACGTGCTGCTCGGTCACGGCGTACCGCCCTCCTCGCCCAGCAGGCTGACCTGGACCGAGATCCGGGTCGCCCCGGCGTCCAGGGTCTCCCGGAGCAGTCGGGTCACCGCGGCGAGGACCTGCTCGGCCTCGCCCTCGGCGCCGGTTCCGAAGGGGCCGACCAACACGTCCAGGCCGGCCTCGTCGACGACCTTGCGGGCCGCCGCGGCGTGCTCCGGGAACGTGTCCAGTTCGAACGGTTCTGTCGTGAACTCCACCATCAATCGCACGTGCTCACTGTATCGAGCGGGGGGTGGACGGGGGCAGGGGCTGGGCGATCGAACAGCCAGGGGTGCTGGTGGCGGGCCCGTCCCGGCCACTTCAACAAAATGTTGCGACAGCCTTGACACTGCCTCGCCGGGCCGGAGATGCTTCCACCACACAGAATCCCTCTTCCGGATCGTGGAAGTTGCGGATGAAGGAAGAGAGTGAGAGGTGATGGACGTGACGGCGGCTGCCAAGCACGGCTTCACGGTCAACCTGTCGATCCTGTTCGGCGAACTCCCGCTGCTGGAGCGACCCGCGGCCGCGGCCGCGGTCGGCTTCACGGCCGCCGAGCTCTGGTGGCCCTTCGGCACCGAGCACACCCCGAGCCAGGCCGAACTGGACGCGCTGCGCAAGGCGTTCGGTGAGGCGGGCGTCCGGCTCACCGGCCTGAACTTCCTGGACGACCTGAGCCGGGGCGCCCGGGGCACCGTCTCGGTCCCGTCCGAGCGGGACCGGTTCCGCGCCAACGTCCCGGTCGCCGCGGAACTCGCCGCCTCGCTCGGCGCCACCGCGCTCAACGCGCTGTACGGCAACCGGATCGAGGGCGTCGAGCCGGCCGAGCAGGACGCGCTCGCCCTGGAGAACCTGGTGCTCGCCGCCGAGGCGGCGCACGGGATCGGCGCGATCCTGCTGATCGAGGCCCTCAACAAGGCCGAGTCGCCGGACTACCCGCTGGTCTCCGCGGCCGCCGCGGTCGACGTGGTCGACAAGGTCAACGCCGCCACCGGCCTGGGGAACGCCAAGTTCCTCTGCGACCTGTACCACCTGGCCAAGAACGGCGAGGACCTGGCGGCGGCGATCGACACCTACGCCGACCGGATCGGCCACGTGCAGATCGCCGACAACCCGGGCCGCAACGAGCCCGGCACCGGCGAGCTGGACTTCGAGGACCTCTTCGCCCGGCTCAGCGCCGCGGGCTGCACGGGCTCGATCGGCCTGGAGTACCGCCCCTCCACCGGCGTCAGTGCGGACAGCTTCGGCTGGCTTCCGCGCGAGCTGCGCGCGGCTCGCTAGCCCAGGCGGTCCGGCAGTCCCGGCAGTCCCCGCAGCACGGCGCCCGACGGCCGCCGGAAAGCCACCCCTCCCACCCGCACACGTAAGGAACTCGACGCGATGAGCGCCTCCCGCAAGATTGCCTTCGTCGGCCTCGGCATCATGGGCAAGCCCATGGCCGTCAACCTGGTCAAGGCCGGCCACCACGTGACCGGCTTCGACCTCTCCCAGGCCTCGATCGACACCGTGGTCGCGGCCGGTGGCCACGGCGCCGCCAGCATCGCGGACGCGGTGAAGGACGCCGAGGTCGTCATCACCATGGTCCCGGCCGACCCGCACGTCGAGGCGGTCATCCTCGGCGAGGGCGGTGTCCTGGAGAACGTCGGCGCGGGCACCCTCGTGATCGACATGTCCTCGATCACCCCGCAGACCTCCATCAAGGTCGGCAAGGCCGCCCGCGAGAAGGGCGTGCGCACCCTGGACGCCCCGGTCTCCGGCGGCGAGGCCGGCGCGATGGAGGCGGTGCTGTCGATCATGGTCGGCGGCGAGGCGGCGGACTTCGCCGAGGCCAAGCCGCTGTTCGACGCGCTGGGCACCACGGTCGTCCACGTCGGCCCGGACGGCGCCGGCCAGACCGTCAAGGCCGCCAACCAGCTGATCGTCGCGGTCAACATCCAGGTGCTCGCCGAAGCCGTGGTGTTCCTGGAGAACGCCGGCGTCGACCTCGCCGCCGCGCTGGACGTGCTCGGCGGCGGCCTGGCCGGCTCCACCGTGCTCAACCGCAAGAAGGCGAACATGCTCAACCGCGAGTTCGCCCCCGGCTTCCGGATCGACCTGCACCACAAGGACATGGGCATTGTCACCGACGCCGCCCGTGCCGTGGGCGCCGCGCTGCCGGTCGGCGCCGTGGTGGCCCAGCTGGTCGCCTCCGCCCGGGCCAACGGCGACGGCTCGCTCGACCACTCGGCGCTGCTGCGCGGCGTCGAGCGGCTCTCCGGCCGCGAGGTCAAGTGACCCGCGCGGTCAACTGACCCGCGCGGTCAACTGACCCGCGGGCTCAACCGACCCGCGCGGTCTGGTGACGAAGGGGCCCCGGCGCCCCGACAGACTCCTCCTGGCGGCGTGTACCTGATCCGGTCGTGCCCGCGCCGCCAGGAGGCCGGACCCGACCGGCGTGCGGGCAGGGGCTCATCCGCCCGCCCGCCGGTCGACCCAAGCCGGTGACGCGCACACCCTCCCCCGGGGGCACTTCGGTCGTGCCTGTTGCGTGTCGCCCCCCCCTCCCCGCCGAGGGGAGCCCCTCGTACGTCGGAAGCGGGACGAGGGGAACGGCGAGGAGGGGGCGCACCACCCCCGCAGCCGGCGCCGCACCTCCGCGGCCCGCGCCGCACCTCCCGCGGTCCTGGCCGCACCACCCGGGCGGGGGTCGCGTTCCCCGGGCCACCGGACACATGCTTGTCGAACCACCGCCAGACCCGTACGGAAGTGAGGACCACCGATGCCCCCCACCCCCCACCAGGGTCACGTGGTCGTAGCGCCGGACAAGTTCAAGGGCACCCTCGAGGGTGCCGAGGTCGCCGCCCGGATCGCCGCCGGCATCCGGCGCGCCGTGCCCGGCACCGAGGTGCGCGAACTGCCCGTCGCCGACGGCGGCGAGGGCACCCTGGCCGCGGCGCTCGCGGCCGGCTTCGACCGCGTCCCGGCCAAGGTGGCCGGTCCGACCGGTCTGCCGGTGGACGCCGCGCTCGCCGTCCGCGGCGACACCGCCGTGGTCGAGCTGGCCCAGGCCTCCGGCCTCGCCCGGCTGCCCGGCGGCCGGACCGCCCCGCTCGCGGCCGGCTCCTACGGCGTCGGCCAGCTGATCGGCCGGGCGGTGTCCATGGGCGCCAAGCGGATCGTCCTCGGCCTCGGCGGCAGCGCCTGCACGGACGGCGGCGCCGGCATGGTGCAGGCGCTCGGAGTCAGCCTGCGGGACGCCGACGACGTCGAACTGCCGCCCGGCGGCGCCGCGTTGCGCCGCCTGGAGCGGATCGAGCTCGGGCCGCTGGCCGGTCTGCTGGCCGGCGTCGAGGTCGTGGTCGCCTGCGACGTGGACAACCCGCTGCTCGGACCGCGCGGCGCCACCGCCGTGTACGGCCCGCAGAAGGGGGCCGACGGCGACGACCTGGTGGTCCTGGAGGAGGGGCTGACCCGCTTCGCCGACCAGGTGGCCGCGGTCACCGGACGCGACGTGCGGCAGGCCCCCGGCGCCGGGGCCGCGGGTGGGGTGGGCTTCGCCGCCCTCGCCCTGCTCGGCGCCACCATGCGACCCGGTATCGAGCTGCTGCTCGAACTGCTGGGTTTCGACGAGGCCGTGCGTGGGGCACGCCTCGTCGTCACCGGCGAGGGCTGCCTGGACGCACAGACGCTCCACGGCAAGGCCCCCGCCGGAGTCGCCGCGGCGGCTGCTCGGGCGGGGGTTCGGGTGGCCGCCGTGGCGGGTCGGCTGGAGCTGTCCGAGCCCGAGTGGCGGGCGGCCGGCTTCACCGCCGCGATCGCGCTCACCGACCTGGCCGAGCAGCCGGGGGACAGCATGACCAGGGCCGGTGAGCTGGCCGAGGCGGCGGGGGAGCAGCTGGCCGGAGCGCTTCTGTCGGCCTGATCCCTCGTACGTTCCTCCATTGACGTTTTGTTGAAGGCGGGCCTAGGCTCCCGGCAATCCTTCGGTCCCCACCCACTCCGACCACCCGCGAGCGCCTCCCCGGGCCGCGTGGTCCGGTGTGTCCCCGCGTACCCCCATCCCCCCAGTTCCAGGTTTCGGAGGTCCCCATGCCGTTCAGCCAGCCAGCGGTGATCCGCTCCCGCCGGGCGGTGCTGCCCGCCGGTGAGCGCCCCGCGGACGTGCTGATCCGGGACGGGAGGATCGAGCAGGTCGCCGCCCACGGATCGCTGGTGGTCGGCGACGGCGAGCTCGTCGACCTCGGCGACACCGCCCTGCTGCCCGGCCTGGTCGACACCCACGTGCACGTCAACGAGCCCGGCCGCACCGAGTGGGAGGGCTTCGCCACCGCCACCCGGGCCGCCGCGGCCGGCGGCGTCACCACGATCATCGACATGCCGCTCAACTCGATCCCGCCCACCACCACGGTCGACGGGCTGGCCGTCAAGCGGAAAACCGCCGAGGGCCAGGCCTGGGTCGACCTCGGCTTCTGGGGCGGGGCCGTCCCCGGCAACGTCGCCGACCTCGAACCCCTGTACCGGGCAGGCGTGTTCGGCTTCAAGAGCTTCCTCGCCCCCTCCGGCGTCGACGAGTTCCCGCACGTCGAGGCCGCCGACCTGGAGGCCGCCCTGGCCGAGCAGGCCCGGATCGGGGCACTGGCGATCATCCACGCCGAGGACCCGGCCGTGCTCGCCGCCGCACCGCAGCAACCCGGCGTCCACTACCGGGACTTCCTCGCCTCCCGCCCGTCCGGCGCGGAGACCGCGGCGGTCGCCCACCTGCTCCGCACGGCCCGGCGCACCGGCGCCCGGGTGCACATCCTGCACGTCTCCTCGGCCGCCGTGCTGCCACTGCTGCGGCGGGCGCGCGAGGAGGGCGTACGGGTGACCGCGGAGACCTGTCCGCACTACCTGACCCTCGCCGCCGAGCAGGTGCCGGACGGCGACACCGCCTTCAAGTGCTGCCCGCCGATCCGCGACGAGGCGAACCGGGACGCGCTCTGGGAGGCCCTGGACGACGGCGAGTTCATCGCCGTCGTCTCCGACCACTCGCCGTCCACCCCCGACCTCAAGCTGCTGCCCGAGTACGGCGGCAGCGGCGACTTCGCGGCCGCCTGGGGCGGCATCGCCTCGCTGCAGCTGGGCCTGCCCGCCGTCTGGACCGAGGCCCGCCGCCGCGGTCACACCCTGGCCGACGTGGTGCGCTGGATGTCCACCGGACCGGCCGAACTGGTCGGCCTCACCGGCACCAAGGGCGCCATCGCGCCCGGCTGCGACGCCGACCTGGTGGCCTTCGACCCCGACGGCGAATTCTCTGTCCACGCAAGTGAGTTGCACCACCGCAACCCGGTGACCCCGTACGCGGGACAGACGTTGACCGGTGCCGTCCGCACCACCTGGCTGCGCGGCCGCGCGGTGGACACCGGCGCCGAGCCCTTCGGGCGCCAGCTCACCCGGCCCGCCGACTCCCGCCCCGACAACGCCTCCTGAGCCGGCGCCGCTTCCCGACCCGGAGCGGCGACCGAGCCGGCACCGCCTTCTGAACCGACACGTCTTCCGAGGAGAGTCAGTGACCACTGCCGACACCCCGAGCGCTCCCTTCACCGAGCTGGTCAACCTGGCCTCCCGACTGCTCGGCGCGGGCGTCGTCGCCACCAACGAGGACACCTTCGCGGACGCCGAGAACCTGCTGGTGGCCAAGCCGGCCGAGTTCCGCCCGCACACCTTCGGCCACAAGGGCCAGATCATGGACGGCTGGGAGTCCAAGCGCCGCCGCGGCGTCTCCGCCGAACAGCCGCACCCCACCGACCAGGACCACGACTGGACGATCGTGCGGCTCGGCGTCGGCGGCGTGATCCGCGGCGTGATCGTCGACACCGCCCACTTCACCGGCAACTACCCGGAGAGCGCCTCGGTCGAGGCCGCCTCCGTCCCCGGGCACCCCTCGCCCGAGGAACTGCAGGACGCCGAGTGGACCGTCATCGTGCCGCGTACCCCGCTCCGGGGCGACACCGCCCACGAGTTCGCCGTCCAGGACGACACCCGCTACACCCACGTGCGGCTCAGCATCTTCCCGGACGGCGGCGTCGCCCGGCTGCGGGTGCACGGCGAGGTGCTGCCCGACCCGCGCGAACTGGACGGCCTCACCTTCGACCTGGCCGCCCAGGAGTACGGCGGCGTGGCCGAGGCGGCGTCCGACCGCTACTTCTCCTCCCCGCACAACCTGAACGCTCCCGGTCGCGCCTCCGTCATGGGCGAGGGCTGGGAGACCCGGCGTCGGCGCGACAAGGCCAACGACTGGGTGCAGATCGCCCTGGCCGGGGGCGGCGAGGTCCTGGCCGCCGAGGTGGACACCACCCACTTCGTCGCCAACGCCCCCGGCTGGGCCGACCTGATCGGCTTCGACGCCTCGACCGGGCAGGCCGCGACTTCACAGACACCGGCCGACGGTGAGTGGTTCGAGATCCTTCCCCGGACCCGCCTGCAGCCCGACACCCGGCACCGGTTCCGGCTCGACGTCGGCCGCCCGGTGACCCACGTGCGGATCAACGTCTACCCGGACGGCGGGCTCGCCCGCCTCAGGCTCACCGGCCGCCTCACCGAGGCCGGCCGCGCGGCCCTCGCACTGCGCTGGTTCAACGCGGTCCCGGCCGCCGAGGCCGCGGCCGCCCTCGCCGACGCCGGCCTGACCTCCGAGGAGGCCGACGCGCTGGCCGCCGCCCGCCCGCTGGCGGACCCGGCGGCGGCCACCGCCGCGGTCGCCGCCCTCCAGCCGGCCGACGGCCCGGACGGCGAGCACTCCGCCCGCCGCCGCTCGGCGCTGTGGCGCCTGCTGGGCGTCTAGGGCCTGTCTTACGGCCTGGCCCGGGGACCGTCTCCCGGGTCGGGGCTCGCGCGCCCGCTCCACCTCTCCACGCACCGCCTTATCGACACCTGAAGGACCCTCCATGTCCAAGACCCTGACCACGGAGTCCGGCGCCCCGGTCGCCGACAACCAGAACTCGGCCTCGGCCGGTGAGTACGGCCCGCTGCTGCTCCAGGACCAGCACCTGCTGGAGAAGCTCGCCCGCTTCAACCGCGAGCGCATCCCGGAGCGCGTGGTGCACGCCCGCGGCTCCGGCGCGTACGGCTACTTCGAGGTCACCGACGAGGTGTCGAAGTACACCCGGGCGGCCTTCCTGTCCGAGGTCGGCAAGCGCACCGAACTCTTCCTGCGCTTCTCCACCGTGGCCGGCAACCTGGGCGCCGGCGACGCGGTGCGCGACCCGCGCGGCTTCGCGGTGAAGTTCTACACCGAGGAGGGCAACTACGACCTCGTCGGCAACAACACCCCGGTGTTCTTCATCAAGGACCCGATCAAGTTCCCCGACTTCATCCACTCGCAGAAGCGCGACCCGTACACCGGCGTGCAGGAGGCGGACAACGTCTGGGACTTCTGGGCCCACTCGCCGGCCTCGACCCACCAGATCACCTGGCTCTTCGGCGACCGCGGCATCCCGGCCTCGTACCGCCACATGAACGGCTACGGCTCGCACACCTACCAGTGGGTCAACGCCGAGGGCGAGGCCTACTGGGTGAAGTACCACTTCAAGACCAACCAGGGCATCCGCAGCCTGGACGGCGACCAGGCCGCCGAGGTGCTCGGCGCCGACGCCGACTCGCACCAGCGCGACCTCCACCAGGCCATCGAGCGCGGGGTGTTCCCGTCCTGGACCCTCTACGTCCAGCTGATGCCGGTCGCCGAGGCCGCGGACTACCGCTTCAACCCCTTCGACCTCACCAAGGTGTGGCCGCACGCCGACTACCCGCTGGTCAAGGTCGGCCGCCTGGTGCTCAACCGGAACCCGGAGAACGTCTTCGCCGAGGTCGAGCAGTCCGCGTTCTCGCCGAACAACTTCGTGCCCGGCATCGGCCCGTCCCCGGACAAGATGCTCCAGGGCCGGCTGTTCGCCTACGCCGACGCCCAGCGCTACCGCCTCGGGGTCAACCACACCCAGCTGCCGGTGAACGCTCCGCGCGCCACCGAGGTCAACAACTACGGGCGCGACGGCCACAACGCGCTCAACCCGGCCGGCCGCGGCAAGAACTACGAGCCCAACTCGTACGACGGCCCGGCCCAGACCGACGACGCGCTCGCCGCGCCGCTCAAACTGGACGGCCACACCGGCACCTACACCACGCCGGCCCACACCAAGGACGACGACTTCTTCCAGGCCGGCGAGCTCTACCGGCTGATGTCGGAGGGCGAGAAGACCCGCCTGATCAACAACCTCGCGGGCTCCCTGTCGCAGGTCGCCCGGGACGACGTGGTCGAGAAGAACCTCGCCCACTTCCACGCCGCCGACGAGGAGTACGGCGCGCGGCTCGAGGCGGCCGTCGCCAGGCTCCGCGGGGGCGACGAGGGCTGACGCCCCGGAAGCCCTCACCGGACCATCCGTCCGCACCCTCACGGCCGCCGGGGCCCGCACCCCGGCGGCCACCCGACGGGCCCCTCCCCCTGGGCAGTGGGGGAGGTGGCCCGTCGGGCGTTCCGGGGGCCCGGCTCATGCGGGCCGGGGACACAGGTCGCAGGTCGCAGGTCGGAGGTCGCGGGCACGGGTCGCGCGGGCCGAGGGCGCGGGCCGCGCGGGGCGGGGCGCGGGCCGGCCGGGTCGGTGCGCCCCTTCTACCAGGCGACCGGCGGTTGCTCCACGGAATGTTCACGGATATCCACGGACGGCAGTCGACCGACCCCCGGGGTGGATAGGCTGGAGACTGCCCGCGGTCGCTCCGTGGGGGGACATCGGAAGGGGACGACATGTCGACACCAGCCCCGGGTCGTCACGCCGCGCTGGACCAGGGCCTGGCGGGCCCGTTCACCTCCCTGCAGCACGCCCTCAGACTGCTGGAGGCCGTCGACCGGCACCCCGACGGCGCCACCCTGGTCGCCCTCGCGCGGGAGACCTCGCTGGGCCTGCCGACCGTCCGGCGGCTCGCGGAGATCCTGGAGATCGAGGGCTATCTCCAGTGCCAGGACGGCGGTTGGGTGCTCGGCGGCACCTTCGCCCTGCTCGGGCAGCACAACCGCGAACAGCTCGTCAAGGCCCGGCTGAACCGCAAACTTGCCGAACTCCGGGACGAGTTGGGTGCTGCGGTGTACTTCAGCCGTTACCACGACGGGGAGTTGACGGTCGAGGCGGTCTCGGCGGCCGACTACGCGCCCGCCGTGCAGGAGTGGGTGGACTTCCGCGCCACCGCACACGCCAGTGCGATCGGCAAGTGCCTGCTCAGCCAGCTCGACTCGGACGGGCGGCGGGACCACCTCTCCCGGCACCCGGTCGCCCGGCTCACCTCCCGTACGGTCACCGACGCCGACCAGTTGATGCACCGGCTGGAGCGCCAGCCCGCCACGGTGCCGGTGCTGGACATCCAGGAGTACGCGCTCGGCACGGTCTGCGCGGCGGTGCCGATCACGGCGGGCAGCACGGTCGGCTGCCTGGCCACCTCGATGCCGGTGGACAACATCCACAAGCTGAAAGCCGCCGCCGAGCTGCTGGCGGCCCGGGCCGCGCCGCTGATGCTGGCCATGGCGGTCTGAGCGCCGCCCGCTCGTCGGTCACGTAGGGAGCCCCGCCGGGATCCGGCGGGGCTCACGTGTTTCCCGCAGCGCCCGGCGGTGCAAACACTATTAGACGGGATGTCGATAAGGGTGGGAGAAACCCTTGCCCCGCCCGCTACCCGCGAGTACGTTTCCCTGAAGCCGAGCCGCCGCCCCAGCTCAGGAGGGCCTGCCATGCCCCGCTCCACTCCCGTCCCCGCCCTCGCCGCCCCCGCCGCGCGCGTCCACGAGAGCCTCGTCCTGGAGCCCCGGGACGTCCGCTTCGACTGGGCCCGGCTGCCGCTGCACTGGATCCCGGACGAGCCGATGGCCACCCACGTGATCAACGTGCTGCACCTGCTGCTGCCCGAGGGTGAACGCTGGTTCGTCAAGGTGTTCAAGGAGGCGCTGCCGCTCATCCGGGACGAGCAACTGCGCGAGGAGGTGCTCGGCTTCATCGGGCAGGAGGCCATCCACGCCGAGGCCCACCAGGAGGTGCTCGACCACCTGCTCGGCCAGGGCCTCGACCCGCGCCCGTACGTCCGGCAGGTCTCCTGGCTCTTCCAGCGCGTCCTGGGCGACAAGCCCGGCCTGACGCCGGCCCAGCGGAGGGAGAACGTCATCGAACGGGTCGCCTTCGTCGCGGCGATCGAGCACTTCACCGCCTTCCTCGGCAACTGGGCGCTCAACTCCCCGGGCCTGGACCGGGCCAAGGCCGATCCGACGATGCTGGACCTGCTGCGCTGGCACGGCGCCGAGGAGGTCGAGCACCGCAGCGTGGCCTTCGACCTGATGGTCCACCTGGACCCGGGCTACCTGCGCCGGGTCCGCGGGATGGCACTGTCCGGGCCGCTGCTGGTGCACCTCTGGGTGCGCGGCGCCCGCTTCCTGCTCGCCGCCGACCCGACGCTGCAGGGGCGGCTCAAGCCCAGCTGGCGGGAGGCGGGCCGGATCGCCAGGCGCGGACTGCTGCCCGACCCGATCCGCTCGATCCGCTCCGGGCTGCGCTACCTGCGGCCGGGCTACCACCCGACCCAGGAGGGGTCCTCCAGCCAGGCGCTGGGCTACCTCGCCACCTCCCCGGCCGCCCGCGCCGCGGCGGCGCACGGGTGACAACCGCCCCTCTCCCACCCCAAGGACCCCGCCGGATGGACCTGTCCACCCCACCCCCCGACCTCTACGGCCGCCCCCGCGCCGACACCTTCATCCGCCGACTCACCGCCTTCGGCGACCGCTACTCCCCGGCCCTCGGCGGCCCCCTGCTGCGGCGCAATCCCCGCCGCCCGCTCAGCCGCCCCACCCCGCCGCTGCAGCTGGCCGTCGTCGCCCG
>CBJMI02800__coassemble_646_pt1 | contig 18443 bp, 20 predicted proteins | sample CBJMI02800__metabat2_low_PE_003 | metagenome-assembled genome bin CBJMI02800
TTCCTTACCTGTTGGGAGGGGTGTGCTCGGGGAGCCCGGGCGTTCTGCCGGCTGTTCTTCCGGGTGTTCTGTCCGCCCGGTGTTCTAGAGGTACTTGTAGACGTCGTCCAGCGTCAGCCCGCGGGCGATCATCATCACCTGAAGGTGGTACAGGAGCTGCGAGATTTCCTCCGCCGTCTGCTCGTCCGACTGGAACTCGGCGGCCATCCAGACCTCGGCGGCCTCCTCGACGACCTTCTTGCCGATCGAATGGACGCCCTGCTGGACGAGCTGGGCGGTGCGGGAGGACGAGGGGTCGCCGGTGGCGGCCTTCTGCTGGAGCTCGGCGAAGAGCTCCTCGAATGTCTTCGAAGCCATGATGGGACTCACCATACGGCGTGCGGGCTGACTGGCGGTAAACGGTCCCGGACCGTGGACGGTCGGCTGGACCTCCGCGGTCCGGGACCGGTCACCCGTGCTCAGTGGAGGTCGCGGAGGGTCACCGCGGTCGCGACGGCGGCGGTGACGGCCTCGTGGCCCTTGTCCTCGGCCGAGCCCGGCAGGCCCGCGCGGTCGAGCGCCTGCTCCTCGTTGTCGCAGGTCAGCACGCCGAATCCGACCGGGACGCCGGTGTCCACGCTGACCTGGGTGAGGCCGGCGGTGGCCGCCTGGCAGACGTAGTCGAAGTGCGGGGTGCCGCCGCGGATCACCACGCCGAGGGCGACCACGGCGTCGTAGCCGTGCTCGGCGAGGCGCTTCGCGGCGACCGGCAGCTCGAAGGTGCCGGGGACGCGCAGGACGGCCGGCTCGGCGACGCCCAGTTCCTTGAGCGCGCGGTGGGCGCCGTCCAGCAGGCCGTTCATCACCTGGTCGTGCCACTGGGCGGCGATGACCGCGACCTTGAGGTCTGCGGCGCCGTCGATGGTCAGCTCGGGGGCTCCGTGGCCGCTCATGTCGGTGTTCCGTTCTGTCGTTTCGGTGGTCGTTGAAGGGCGGGGCGGGGCGGGCGGGCGGCGGCGGGGTGCGTCAGGCGCCGAGCGTCAGGAGTCGAGGCCGGGCAGGTCGTGGCCCATCCGGTCGCGCTTGGTGCGCAGGTAGCGCACGTTGTGCTCGCCCGGCGCGATCTCGACCGCTTCACGCCCCGTGACCTTGAGGCCGTGGTCGGTGAGTGCGGTCAGCTTCCGCGGGTTGTTGGTCAGGAGGGTCAGCGAGCGCACGCCGAGGTCCGCCAGCATCTGCGCCGCGATGCTGTAGTCGCGGGCGTCGGCGGGCAGGCCGAGTTCCAGGTTGGCGTCGACGGTGTCGCGGCCCTGCTCCTGGAGCTCGTACGCGCGCAGCTTGTGCGCCAGGCCGATCCCCCGGCCCTCGTGGCCGCGCAGGTAGAGCACCACGCCGCGGCCGGCCTCGGCGACCCGCTGGAGCGAGGCCTCCAGCTGGGGGCCGCAGTCGCAGCGCAGGGAGCCGAAGACGTCACCGGTCAGGCACTCGGAGTGGACCCGCACCAGGACGTCCTCGCCGTCCGGCAGCCGTCCGTCCGCCCCGAGGCCACCGGCCACCAGGGCGATGTGCTCGACGCCGTCGATGGTGCCCTGGTAGCCGACGGCGGTGAACTCACCGTGCGCGGTGGGCAGGGCGGTGACGGCGGCCCGGTCCACGTGCAGCTCGGTGCGGCGGCGGTAGGCGATCAGGTCCTCGATGGAGATGATCGCCAGGCCGTGCTCGCGGGCGAAGGCGACCAGTTCGGGCAGCCTGGCCATGGTGCCGTCGTCGTTGACCACCTCGGCGATCGCGCCGGCCGGTGCCAGCCCGGCGAGCCGGGCGAGGTCCACGGCGGCCTCGGTGTGCCCGGGGCGGACCAGCACGCCGCCCTCGACGGCGCGCAGCGGGAAGACGTGTCCGGGGCGGGTGAGGTCGCCGGGCCCGGTGCCCGGCGAGGACAGCAGCCGTACGGTGCGGGCGCGGTCGGCGGCGGAGATGCCGGTGTCCACACCCTCGCGGGCGTCCACCGAGACGGTGTAGGCGGTGCCCTTGCGGTCCTCGTTGACCTGGGTCATCGGCGGCAGCTTGAGTCGGTCCAGCTCCGCGCCGGTCATCGGGGCGCAGATCACGCCGGAGCTGTAGCGGATGGTGAAGGCCATCAGCTCCGGGGTGGCGGCGGAGGCGGCGAAGACGAGGTCGCCCTCGTTCTCGCGGTCCTCGTCGTCGACCACGACCACCGCGCGGCCGAGCGCGATGTCGGCGATCGCCCGCTCGACCGGGTCGAGGACGAGCTCGTCACCGGTGCTGTCGGGGTGGGTCTGGTTCGCGGTCATGCCGTGGCTCCCTGCGGGACGTTGGAGGACGTGGCTCGCGGCTCACGGGTGCTCAGCCACCAGGAGCGCAGTCCGAGCAGCACCAGGACGAAGTAGACGGAGTAGGTCAGGCCGGAGAAGGTGTAGCCGCTGTTGAAGGCGAACGGGACGCCGACCGCGTCGACCGCTATCCAGGCGAACCAGAACTCCAGCCAGCCGCGCGCCTGGGCGACCATCGCGGCGAGCGTGCCGACGAAGATGTAGGCGTCCGACCAGGGGCTCCAGGACAGCTTGGGGTACGCGGTGAACAGCAGGGCCAGGCCGACGGTGCCGACCGCCGTGCCGGCCACCAGGGCGGCCCGCTCGGGCCAGCTGGCGAACCGTACGGCGATCGTCCCGGTGTCGCGGCGGCCGCGGCGCCACTGCGCCCAGCCCCAGGCCGCGGTGACGATGACGATCAGCTGCTTGCCGATCAGACCGGGGACGTGGCCGCCGAGGTAGGCGGTGATCAGCACGACGCCGGAGAGGAGTTGGACCGGCCAGCTCCAGACCGAGCGGCGCCAGCCGAGCGCCAGGCCGCCGAAGCCGAGCAGGTTGCCGATCATGTCGGCCCACTTCACGTGTTCGCCGAGGACGGTGAACGCCTCGCCGCTGAGCCAGCTCACTTGCTCTCCCCCGTGGAGTCGGAAACCGGAAGGTTCGGGATGTTCGGCAGGTTCGTGGGGTTCGGGATGTTCGGCAGGTTGGGGAGGGTGCGCGATTCGAGCAGCCGCTCCACGTACTTGGCGAGCACGTCCACCTCGAGGTTGACGCTCTCGCCCAGCGCCTTGGCACCGAGCGTGGTGAGCGCGAGGGTTGCCGGGATGAGGCTGACGGTGAAGCTGTCGCGGGCCGCCTCCACCACGGTGAGGCTGACGCCGTCGACCGTGATCGAGCCCTTCTCCACCAGGTAGCGGGAGATGGACTCCGGCAGCGAGAAGCGCAGCACCTCCCAGCGCAGGTTGCCGTCCGCGTCGCGCTCGCCCGGCTCACGGCTCAACAGCCTTCCGGTGGCGTCGACATGGCCCTGGACCAGGTGGCCCCCGAGCCGGGCGCCGAGCGCCATCGCGCGCTCCAGGTTGACCGGGGAACCAGGCTTCAGCTCGCCCAGGCTGGAGCGGTGCAGCGTCTCGGCCATCACGTCGGCGCTGAACTCACCGGTCTCGGCGGCCAGTTGCTCGGGGGTGTCGACGACGGTCAGGCAGACGCCGTTGACCGCGATGGAGTCCCCGTGGCGCGCGCCGTCACGAACAACCGGACCACGCAGGCGGATTCGCGAGGAGTCGCCGATCTCCTCGATCGACACGACCTCGCCGAGCTCTTCGATGATGCCGGTGAACACCCGGGTCTCCTCGCGCTTGGGGCGCGGACTCCGGGGCGGCAGAGGGAGATGACGCGGACGGGCACCGGTGCGCGGACCCGCGCACCACCCGTCGCCGGGGGTACCGGAGCCGCCGGGAGATCGCTCACCCGGCCCGGGAGACAGTGCTCCCGCCGTTCACCTGACCGTGGCCCTGCCGATCTCACGATGGACGTCGATGGACCACGGGTACTGCTCTTCGTCCGCCCGCGCACGCCTCCCATCCGGACTTTAACCGTCGGTCCAGGAATTTCACCTGGTCAACCGGCCGCTGGCTGCGGACGGGTCGCGGACTGTAACCGCCGGTTCGGATTTTCACCGACCCCGGAGTGCGCTGAACGTCACTGCTGTTGACGACATTGTGCCACGCGGGACGCGAGCCGAGGGAGAGTGTTCCGCTGTGGCCTGTTTCACGGTCCTGCGGGGAATGCCGACGGCACTCCGTGCTCGGCACTGGTGGCGCCGGTGTGCGGGCAGGGCGAGGCTGGTGGTGGGGCAGGCTTCGGATTCGGAGGCGACGACGATGAAGTTCATGGACATCCACCGCGGGATGACCGGGATCACGGCGGAGCAGTTCAGGGCGGCCCACGCGGCCGACGCGGCGATCGAGGGCGAAGAAGGCGTGCACTTCGAGCACGCCTGGGCGGACCCGGAGTCGGGCACGGTGTACTGCCTGTCCGAGGCACCGTCCAGGGACGCGGTCCAGCGGGTGCACGAACGTACCGGGCACCCGGCGGACGAGATCCACTCGGTGCCGCTCTCGGCGTGAGGGACCGGGGATCCAGGGCTCGGCTCACCCCGGTTCATCCGGGGGCTCACTCCCGGCTCAGAGGGTTTTCGGGGGGCCTTCAGAGGGTGGCTGGTGCGGTGATCGGCATGAAGTGGGTGACCTCCGGCGGGTGCATGAGGTAGTGCAGTTCGCCCTCCGACCAGACCGGCCGGATCCGCCACATCGGCCCTGCGTATCCGCGCAGGGCCTCCTCGTCGCGCCAGCGACTGACCACGAGCACCCGGTGCCCGTCCTCAGCCACCGAGCGCAGCAGTTCACCGCCGAGGCAGCCGTCCGTCCGCCCGAGCTGCGGCAGCACCTGGCTGGTCAGGTGGGCGCAGAACTCCTCGATGCGATCGGCCGTGACCTGCCCGGCCCAGATTCTGATGATCACGGCCACCACCTCCGGCTGGCTGGAGTCCCTGGCCCCATTATCAGCGGAAAACCGCTGGTGGGGAGGGGTAGGGCGACTGTTTCACGGAAAGTGGTGGAAACCGGGGCGGGTCGAGCCGCCGTGGGCGCGGGACGGCTGCCGCGGGCGGAGCGGTGTCGGGATCACGAACCCGGGCCGGCGGCTCGGCGAACGGCCTCGGCTACATTCCCGGCATGACCCTCACACCGGACGCCACCGCACCGTCAACCGCCGCTTCGGGCAAACCGAACGGCCTGTTCGCCGCCCTCCGCGCGGGAGCCCTCACCGACCCGGCGCAGCTGCGGGAGGTCTACGAACAGCCGGGCGACCACGCGCGCCGCAAGCAGGTCGACCGCCTGCACGAGGTCGCCCAGCGGCTCATAGCCTGCTCCTCGCTCGTGTTCGTCGCCAGCTCGGACGCCGCCGGGCGCTGCGACGTCTCCCCGCGCGGCGGGCCGGCCGGACTGGTCTCGGTGCTCGACGAGTACACCCTGGCCATTCCGGACGCCACCGGCAACAAACGGTTGGACACCCTCCACAACATCCTGGAGAACGGCCGGGTCGGGCTGCTCTTCGTCGTACCCGGCCGGGACACCACGCTCCGGGTCAACGGGCGCGCCTGCGTCTCCACCGACCCGGAGCTGCTGCGGCAGCTCACCGCGGTCGGCAAGCCGCCGCGCAGCGCGATCGTGGTCGCCGTCGAGGAGGTGTACGCGCACTGCCCGAAGTCGCTGCTGCGGGCTTCGGCGTGGAAGCCGGAGAACTGGCTGGCGAAGGACGCGCAGCCGAGCTCGGCGGAGGTGACGCTGTCGCACCTGCGGGACGACTCGCTGACCGTCGAGATGATCGAGCAGGCGGAGCGGGAGGCGCTGCTGTACCGGTACGAGTAGGAGGCCGGGCTGTACCGGTACGAGTAGGAGGCCGGGCTTTCGAGCGGGCGTGCCGCGCTTCTCGGCGTGCGCCGCTGCCGCTGGGCCCGCCCCGCCGCTGGTCGCGGTGGGGCGGCGGCGCGGGTGCACCCGGTCGACGCCGGACGGGTGGAAGCCCGGCGCGCCAGGGTCTGCGGGGGCGCCGGGAACGCCGCCCGTGGCTTGAATGGACCGATGGACTGCGTGTTCTGTGCGGTGGTGGCGGGTGAGGAACCCGCGCACCGGGTGCTGGACGACGGGACGGCGGTGGCCTTCCTGGACCGCCGGCCGCTCTTCCCCGGCCACGTTCTGGTCGTACCGCGCGCCCACCACCGGACCCTGGCGGACCTGCCGACCGAGGAGGTCGGGCCGTTCTTCCTGCGGGTGCAGCGGGTGGCGGCGGCGGTCGAGCGGGGACTGGGCGCGGCGGGCAGCTTCGTGGCGGCGAACAACCGGATCAGCCAGTCGGTGCCGCACCTGCACGTGCACGTGGTGCCGCGCAATCCGAAGGACGGGCTGCGCGGGTTCTTCTGGCCGCGGGGGAAGTACCCGGACGAGGCGGGGGCGGCGGAGGTCGCGGCGCGCCTGCGGGCGGCGCTCGGGGAGGCGTAGGCGGGACCCCGCACGCCCCCGGAACCCCCAATACGGACTCCTCCGGAAGCCACTTCCGCCCAAGCTCTTGACAGGTATAGACCATTCCGCTTGAGTCGGTGCCAGCCCCGTACCGGCCCGCACCACCCCGGTCGGCCGTCCCTCACGACGCGCCCCCCGCGGGGCCCGGCTCCCCTGCCCCGACCAGGTCCCTGTCTCGACGACGTGCGGCCCCCACCGCACAAGGGGTGATGACGTGTCAACCAAACGCCTGCTCGCGCTGCTGTCCGCCGTGGTCACGGCGCTCGCACTCGCGGTGCTCCTCCCGGCCTCCGCCAGCGCCGCCGCCTGCGGCACCCCGTGGAGCTCCGGTGCCGTGTACACCGGCGGCGCCGCCGTCTCGTACAACGGGCACAACTGGACCGCCAAGTGGTGGACCCAGAACGAGCCGCCGAGCACCGGCGGCTCCGGGGTCTGGGCCGACCAGGGCCCCTGCGGCGGACCCACCGGCCCCGGCCCGACCCCCACTCCGACCCGGACGACCGACCCGGGCGGATTCCCGGTCAGCCAGGCGCAGTTCGACCAGATGTTCCCGAACCGGAACCCCTTCTACACCTACCAGGGCCTGCTGGACGCGACCAGCGCGTACCCCGGCTTCGCCGCCACCGGCAGCGACACCGTACGGCGGCAGGAGGCCGCGGCCTTCCTCGCCAACGTCAGCCACGAGACCGGCGGACTGGTCTACGTGGTCGAGCAGAACACGTCCAACTACCCGCACTACTGCGACACTTCGCAGCCGTACGGGTGCCCGGCCGGGCAGGCGGCGTACTACGGGCGCGGCCCGATCCAGCTGAGCTGGAACTTCAACTACAAGGCGGCGGGCGACGCACTCGGCCTCGACCTGCTGAACCACCCGGACCTGGTGCAGACCGATCCGGCGGTGGCCTGGAAGACCGGCCTCTGGTACTGGGACACCCAGAACGGCCCGGGCACCATGACCGCGCACGACGCGATGGTCAACGGGCGGGGCTTCGGTGAGACGATCCGCAGCATCAACGGCGCGCTGGAGTGCAACGGCAACAACACCGCGCAGATGCAGCACCGGATCAGCCTGTACCAGGACTTCGTGCAGATCCTCGGCACCGTGCCCGGGGGCAACCTGAGCTGCTGACGGCGGGTCCGCGGCGGGGCGGGTCCGCCGTCCGCGGCGGGCTCGGTGTACCGGGCGGGTCCCGTGGCGGGCGGGTCGAGGCGCTGCCGGGTGCGGCGCGTCGGGCTGCCCGCCGTTCCCGCCGCGCTCTGCCTACTGCTCCGGGCGGCGTCGGGCGTACACCCGGGGGAGCATCCGGAGTGATCGAAATCGTTTTCCGGGCTGACGACCTCGCAGGTCACGGCCGCCTAGGCTCGCGCACATGAACGAACTCGCCAGCCTCGTGGAGCAGACCGCCGCCCGGCTCGCGGCTCGGCACGTCGGTGTGGTGGTCGCCGGGCTGGCCGGTGGCGCCCTGGAGATCCACGGCGCCGGGCGGACGGGGCCCGGCGGCGGGGTGCCCGGGGCGCACACGCTCTTCGACATCGGTTCCGTCACCAAGGTGTTCACCTCGCTCGTACTCGCCCGGCTGGCGCTCGACGGTGCGGTGGGGCTCGACGAGCCGCTCGCCGAGGTGCTCCACGGCCCGGCGGCCGTCCCGGCCCGGAACGGCCGGCCGATCGCGCTGCGGCACCTCGCGACCCACACCTCGGGGCTCCCGCGCCTGCCCCGGGGCATGGCGCTGCGCGCCCTGCTCCGGCCCAACCAGCCCGATCCGTACGCCCATTGCACCACCGAGCGAATACTCTCCGGACTCGCCCGGACGAGACTGCACTCCGCCCCCGGGCGCAGCTTCCGCTACTCCAACCTCGGCGCCGGGCTGCTCGGGATGGCCCTCGCCCACCGGGCCGGCACCGGGTACGACGAGCTGGTGGCGCGCGAGGTCTGCGCGCCGCTGGGGCTGGCCGACACCTGCCTGCGGCCGGGCGCGGAACAGTCCGAACGGCTGGCGCGCGGCCACGCGCCCGGCGGGCGGCCGGTGCCCTCCTGGGACTTGGCGGCGCTCCCGGGCATGGGCGGCCTCCGCTCCACCGCGGCCGACCTCGCGGTGCTCCTGCGCGCGCAGTTGGCCGCCGAACGCGAGCCCGACGCGCCGCTGGCATCGGCGATCCTGCTCACCCGGGAAACCAGGCACCGGGTGAACCCGTTCGCCTGGGCGCACCTCGGCTGGCTCGGCCACCGTCTGCACGCCCAGCAGGGCAGGCACCTGCAGCTGTGGCACAACGGGGGGACGGGCGGGTTCAGCTCCTTCGTCGCGTTCGACCCGGAGAAGCAGGTGGGAGTGGTGGTGCTGGCCAACACCCGGCGGTCCGTGGACCCGGCGGGCACGGCGCTGCTGCGTCGACTGCAGATCGGGTCCGGCGCAGCGAGGAGCTGACGGTCGCCGTCGCTGTCGCCTCCGGTGCCGCCGCTGCCGCACATGGGCCGAACGGCACCCCCATCCCGGACCCACTTCGGCCGTTTCGGTCGAAAAGGTGTCGATTGGCACTGTTCCAAAGGGTAGTAGGCAATCGAAACTGGTGATCCGACAGCCGCAGTTCCGGTTGGGGAGACCGCCGAGTGCAAGGAGGCCGAAGTGGCGATGGTGTGGTCGCCGGGGTGGGCGCGATCGCTCGTGGAGGGCGGCCAGGCCCGGCGCGAACCAGCCGGTCCACTCGGGCCGGTGGTGCGGGTGCACCGGGGCTTCCGGCCCGTCCCGCGGCGGGCACGGGCGTGGCTGGACGCCGTTGCGGCGCTGCTGGCACTCGTGCTCTGCCGGTCGCTCGGCGAGTGGTGGCCGGCGCCCGTGGTCGCGGCCGTCGCGGTGGTGGCCGTGAGCGGGTACGGGCGGCTACGGCCCGCGCCCCGGCTGCGTTCCGTACGGCTCCACCAGGGCGGGCTGGCACTCGTCGGAGCGGACGGCAGCGAACGGCTGCTGCGCTGGGGCGAGATCGAGGCCGCCGAGTACGCCCCGGGCGGGCAGCGCGGCGGGCCCGAGCGCGGTCGAATATGGCCGGCGGGCGCGGACGAGCCCCTGGTGCTGGCACAGTTGCGCGGGCTGGACGGACTGTTCCGGGAGGTGGACGAGCGTCTCTCCCCCGGCCTTCGGGCCGCCCTGCACGAGGCGCTGCGCACCGAGGGGAGCGTCCGGTTCGACCGGGGGCGGCTGACGGTGACGGTCGGCGGGCTGGTGCACCGGCCGCCGCACCCGCTGGCCGCGACGGAGGCCTACCGCTGGGCGGAGGTGCACTCGGCCCGGGCGTCCGACCTCGGGGAGCTGGAGATCCGGACACACTCGGCCGGGTTGCCGCTCACCCTCCCGGTGCCCAACGCCCGCGCGGCTGCGGAGTTCCTGGAGGAAGTCCGGGCCCGGAGCACCGGGGTGAGCGCTTAGCGGGTTGCTCGCCCCACACCCTTCAAGCCCTGGTCGGGCGCCACGGCATCGACCCGGCCCCGGTCGACGACCTGATCGGCGGCTGCGTCGACGCCTGACTCGCGGCGGGGTTCCCGGGCCTCCCCGCAGGCCGTGCACTTCGCGCCGCAGGGGTGATCGTCGGAGCGGCGGCGGCCTGCGGCATCGAGACGACGAGCCGGTGCCGATGTGGTCCAACGTGCCGCCGGGGGCGGACCCGTTCGGCGCCTCGGGTGCGGCCCGCTACCTGGGCGGGCCCGTCGCGCAGGCGTCAGCGCCGAGCTGATCGCGGCCAAGTGGTCGCTCTCACAGGAGGCGATGGACGAATTCGCGGCCCACTCGCCCACCAAGGCGGCCCGGGCCCACGTGCGGGCGGGTTCAGCGACGAACTGGTCCCGGTGCCGACGCCCAACGGCCTGGCGACCACGGACGAGTCGGTGCGCACCCCGGCACGTCGCCCGAAGCGCTGACCACGCTGGTGCACGAACCGCCCCGCAGCGGCAGGCGGGTCCTGCCACACTGCTCGACGGGCCGACCGCCGCCAACCCGGAGGCCCGTTTCCACTCCTGACCGCGCACGCGCCCTGGCCCGCGAGGCCGTCGGCTACCTGTCGACGGCCTCGCCGGCGGGGCGCCGCCCCGCCGTTACGCCGCCGCCGAGGCGATCGGTTCGAGCAGCAGGTGCGAGCGGACCAGCGCGCGGGAGACCGGGTCGTCGCGGTGGCCACCGGTGTGGGCGGGGTTCGGGCGCATGACGACCTCGGCCGGGGGGACGGGCCCGCCGCCGCACTTGGGGCAGGCGCCGACGAGGTCCAGGTCGGTGCCACAGCGCGCGTGCGCGAAGAGGTGGTGCGGGCCGCCCTCGGTGGCGTGCCGGCCGCCCCAGCGGCTCAACTGGTAGAGCGGCCCCCAGAGTTCGAGGCCGGTCTCGGTGAGCAGGTAACCGTGGCGCAGCGGCGCCTGCTGGTACGGCTCCTTGCGCAGCACCCCGGCCGCGACCAGGGCGTTGAGGCGGGCGGTGAGGACGGCGCGCGGGATGCCGAGGTGGGTGAGGAAGTCGTTGAAGCGCTGCACGCCGTAGAACGCGTCGCGGACGATCAGCAGGCTCCAGCGCTCGCCGACCACCTCCAGGGCGCGGGCCAGTGCGCAGTCCTGCAGTTCGTAGTCCGTTGTGCCCGCTGCCACCAGGGGCTTCGACGCCGGCAAGAAAGTGAAGGGCCGCAAGCGGTTCCTGGTCACCGACACCCTCGGCTTGCTCGTCGCGGTCCATGTGCTCGCCGCAAACGTCCAAAACCGGGACGGCGCCCGACGACCGCTGCTATGGGCCCGGCTCGACCACCCACGGATCGAGAAGTTCTGGGCCGACCAGGGCTTCGCCGGCCGCCTGGTCGACTGGACAGCCCAGATCCTCGGCCGTGAGCTGGACATCGTCCGCAAGGCCCCTGACCAGCGCGGATTCCTAGTCCAGCCCAAGCGGTGGGCGATCGAGCGAACGTTCTCATGGATCACCGCCCACCGGCGGCTGGCTCGGGACTACGAGACCAGCCCGGCCCACTCGGAGGCCATGATCCGCTGGGCAATGATCGGCATCATGGTCCGCCGTCTCACTCGCGGCCGTCCCGCAGCCCGGCAAGAGCGGCGCCCGTTGACCCGGACCTCTGCGTGATCACGTACGCCTTCCGGTGCCCGGGTCAGTCCGAATCGTCCTTGATGAGAACCGTCAGCATCGCGTCCAGGTCACTGTCACTGAGCTCCGGAACCATCCAGTCGTTGTTCCGCGCGTGCTCGATGAACCAGGGGTCGAGTGTCACGCGGTAATGCTCCACGTAGTAGGCAAGGTCGGAGTACCACAGCCACTGGCCGTCGGTGAGCAGGTGCAGCCCTCCGATGACGGCGCCGCTGGGACTGAGCACGTCGGGGACGGCGCTGGGAGTGGCGATCAAGGCCGAACCACTGCGGAGATACCGGACCAGGTCGCGTCCATACTCCGGCTCAGTGTCACGCACGGCGGCCCGGAGCGATGGGCCATCCGGCCGACCGTGCTCCAGTTCCCTGAAGTCGCCGACGAAAGGGAACTTGTCGAGGTTCACCCGGCCGAGCCTAGACCCTCCGGAGGCCGCGGAAGGAGATCTCAAACACGGTCTGATCGGGCCGGGTTGCTCCCTGGGGGCGGGGAGTTCGGCTCTCGCGGCGGAGAGACGCCGGGTTCGCGGCGCTGGTGACGCTTCGGTGTCGCGTCGTGTCCGAGTTCGATGAGCGACGCGTGGGGCCTGCATGCGAGGATGACAGGGCTGGTGGGAACGGGTTCCCGGGTGGTTGGGCGGTTCTCTGGCCATGGTGAACGACGACGGACAGCGCCGGGCGGATCCTCAGCAGGACGCCCTGCTGATGGTGCCGATCGCCACGGCCCTGATCGAGGCCGACGGGCGGATCCTGCACTGGAGCGGTGACGCTGAGGCGCTGCTCGGCTACCGTGCGGACGAGGCGGTGGGCGCGAAGGCGGCCAAGCTGTTGACCTCGGACGAGCAGCGGCCCGAGGTGCTGGAGTTGTTCGGGGAGATCCTGGCCGGCCGCGAGTGGTCGGGGGTGTTTCCGGTCCGGCACCGGGACGGGCATCTGGTGAACCTGGAGTTCCGTACGCATGCGGTCCAGGGGCCGGGCGGGGCACCCTTGGTGCTGGCGGTGGCCTCCGAGGTGACGACGCTGCGGCGGATCCAGGCGGATCTGGCCGTGCTGGACGGTTTCTTCACCCAGTGCCCGGTCGGCATGGCCGTCTTCGACACCGATCTGCGCTTTGTCCGGCTGAACGAGGCGCTGGCGAGGGGCAACGGCCTGCCGGCCGAGGCACACCTGGGCCGCCGGGTGGCCGAGGTGCTGCCGGGGATCAACGCCGCGGAGACCGAGGCGGTGATGCGGCAGGTACTGGCGAGTGGCGTGCCAGTGGTGGACTTCCGTACGCACGGCCGCACGCCGGGGGATCCACGGCGCGACCGGGCCTGGTCCGCCTCGTACTTCCGGCTGGCCGACCAGGGCGGCCGGGTGCTCGGGGTGAGCGCGACGATCATCGACGTGACGGAGCGCTACCGCGCCGATGCCCGGGCGGCCCGGGCCCAGGAGCGGCTGTCGCTGCTGGTGGACGCGACCGCCTCGATCGGCACCACCCTGGACCTGCGGCAGACCGCCCGCGAGCTGGCCGACGCGATGGTGCCGAGGGTCGCGGACCTCAGCGGGGTGTTCGCCCTGGAGGCGCTGATCGCCGGGCGCAACGTCGAGCCGCCCGCCCCGGACGCCCCGCACCTGGTGCGCCGCCTGGCGCTGGCGACGTCCGACCCACTGTACCCGGCCGGCGCCCTGCCGGTGGACTCGGTCTACGAGCTGCCGCCGGACTCTCCGTACGCCCGGGCGCTGATCACCGGGCGGACGGTGGTGGTGCCGTCCTGGGAGCTGGTGCCGCTGGCCGACGCTCTCAGCGAGAGCCGCCGCCAGGCGGTCCTGGGCGACCGCCCGCGTTCGGTGCGGATCACGCCGCTGGTGGCGCGCGGCACCACGCTCGGCATGGTGGTGTACTCGCGGCGCGGCGAGCGGGAGTCCTTCGCCGAGGCCGACATCACGCTCGGTGACGAGCTGGCCTCGCGCGCGGCGGTCGCGATCGACAACGCCCGGCTGTACCTGCGCCAGCACCAGACGGTGCTGGCCCGGCAGCAGGCGTTGCGCGAGGCGAAGGCCGCGCAGGAGCGGCTGGCGCTGGTGAACGCGGCGTCCGCCCGGATCGGCACGACGCTCGATCTCGACCGCACCGCCAACGAGTTGGCGGAGGTGGCGACGCCCCGGCTGGCCGACACCGTGGTGGTGGAGGTGCTGGAGGAGTTGGTCCGGGGCGAGCGCGAGGTGCGGCCCCCGGCGGACGGTTCGGCGCTGCTGCGGCGGATGGCGTTCCATTCGGTGCGCGGCTCGACCCTGGCCCCGATCGAACGGCTGGGCGGGGTGCACCGCTTCCTGCCGGGTTCGCCGTACGCGTGGAGCCTGGCGCACCGCAAGCCGGTGCTGGTGCCCCGGATGGACGAGGAGGGCATGGCCTGGTTCGCCGAGGACCCGGTGCGCACCGCCGCCGTACGGGAGCAGAACGTGCGCTCGTTCATGGTCGTTCCGCTGATCGCGCGCGGCAGTCCGGTCGGCGTCGCGGGTTTCTACCGGACCCTGGTGGAGCGTCCGTACGAGGACGAGGACCTCGCGCTGGCCGGCGAGTTGGCGGTGCGGGCGGCGGTGTCGATCGACAACGCGCTGCTGTTCACCCGCGAGCGCGACGCGGCTGCCGCCCGGCAGCGGGCGCTGGACGAGGCCTGGGCCGCCCAGCAGCGGCTGGGTCTGTTGAACGAGGCGAGCAACCGGATCGGCACCACCCTCGATCTGCACCGCACCGCGAGGGAGTTGGTGGAGGTGGTGCTCCCGCGCTTCGCCGACTTCGTCACGGTGGACCTGCGCGACGCGGTGCTCGGCGGCGAGGAGCCGGGCCCGGTGCCGAGGGACGGTTCGGTGCTGATGCGGGCGGTGGCGGTCGGCGAGTCCGCGCCGGACGACAGCATGACGGCGGCCGCCGACCAGGTCGGTGAGACCTCGCAGTCGGCCGAGGTGTACGCGCAGAGCCTGCGCACCCGGCGCTCGATCCTGGTCTCCACGGTGACCGAGGAGGAGCTGCGGCGGATCGTCGCCTCCCCCGACCGGGTGCAGCCGGGACTGGCCGCCGGGGTGCACTCGTACCTGATGGTGCCGCTGGTGGCGCGCGGACTCGTGCTGGGCGGTGCGGAGTTCGTTCGCACCCACAATCCGGTGCCGTTCGGGCCTGCGGACCGTTCACTGGCCGAGGAGCTGGCCGCGCGCACCGCGCTGGCGATCGACAACGCCCGGCTCTACCGCCGGGAGCGGGACACCGCGCTCACCCTCCAACGCAGTCTGCTGCCGCAGGAGATCCACCGCACCATCGGTCTGGAGCTCGCCTACCGCTACCTGCCCAGCAGCGTGGTCAGCGAGGTCGGCGGCGACTGGTTCGACGTGGTGCCGCTCTCCTCCGGGCGGGTCGCGCTGATCGTCGGCGACGTGATGGGCCACGGCATCCGCGCCGCCGCCACCATGGGCCAACTCCGGACGGTGGCACGGACGCTGATCACCCTGGAGCTCAACCCGACGCGGGTGCTGCACCGGCTGGACGAGGCCACCGTGGCGCTCGGCGAGGGCCAGTTCGCCACCTGCGTCTGCGTGGTCTACGACCCCGCCGACCGTAGCTGCACCGCCGCCTGCGCCGGTCACCTGCCGCCCGTGGTCGCCGACACCGAGGGCAACGCCAGTCTCGTCGACCTGCCGCCCGGCGCGCCGCTGGGCGTGGGCGGAGTCCCCTTCGAGGGCGTCGAGTTCACCCTTCCCGAGCAGGCCATCCTGACCCTCTACACCGACGGCCTGGTCGAACGCCGGGGCCGCGACCTCGACGAGGGCCTGCAACTGCTCTGCCGTACGGTCGCCGACCGGCGCCACTCGCTGGAGCAGACCTGCGACGCCGTCCTGACCCGGCTCACCGGGCGCACCGCCGAGGACGACATCGCCGTCATCATGGCGCAGGTCCGCCCGGAGGGAGCCGACCGGATCGCCTCCCTGCCGCTCACCGGTGACCACGCGATGGTCGCCCACTCGCGCCGCTTCACCCGGGAGACGCTCAGCGCCTGGGGGCTGACCGCACTCACCGACTGGGCCGAGCTGCTCACCAGCGAGCTGATCACCAACGCCCTGGTGCACGCCGGATCCCCCACCCAGCTGCGCCTGTTCTGCACCCGGGTGCTCACCGTGGAGGTCGCCGACCGGGAGAGCGGGACACCCCGGCTCCGCCGTGCCCGCAACGAGGACGAGGGCGGGCGCGGCATCCACCTGGTCAACGAACTGGCGCACCGCTGGGGCAGCCGCCGGACGGCCGACGGCAAGGTGGTCTGGTTCGAGCTGGAGCTGCCACCGGGCTTCCCGTCTGCATGAACAACCGACCGTTGTCGGTTCGGGCCGGGGGTTGTTGGCCACCGGTACGGCCGGCGGCCTTTGCTGGTGCCACGGCGGGAGAGCCCCGACCGGACGGACCAGAGGAGCCCACCATGCAGCAGACCGACGCCCGCACCGTCGTCACCGAGTACGTCACCCGGCTCGCCGCGGGCGAACGGGACGCCGCCATCGCCCTGTTCGCCGAGGACGCCACCTGGACCTACCCGGGCAACCTGGAACTCTCCCGAACCTGGCACGGCAAGCAGGAGATCTTCGGCGACTTCCTCGGCCAGGTCGGCACCCTGTTCGCCCCTGACGGCCTGCCGACCCTCACCCTCACCCACGTCCTCGCCGACGGCCCGCAGGCGGTGGCCGAGTGGACCGCCGTCGGGAAGGCCGCCAACGGCGCCGCGTACGAGAACCACTGCCTGGGCGTGTTCACCGTGGAGAACGGCCTGATCACCGCCGTCCGCGAGTACCTGGACACCCACCACGTGGCGCAGACCCTGCTCGCCTGAACGGCCTCTGCCGGGCCGGCACCGAGATCGCCTGCTCGCCTGCGGGGCAGGCCCTGCCGCTCCCCAGAGCCGTCCCCGCAGACGTGCTGCCGGCGGCGGCCTCGCCGCGCACCCGGCGACCGGCCGGCCTGCTCAGTCCGGCAGCAGCAGGTTGACGTCGCCGAACTCGTGCCACAGGTACCGCTGCCGGACGGCCTCCCGGTAGCAGGCCGTCAGCAGCGGGCGGCCCGCGACGGCTGCCAGCATCAGCAGGTGGGAGGCGCGCGGCTCGTGCCAGCCGGTGAGCAACCCGTCCACCGCGCGCACCCCGCGCTCCGGGGTGATCACCAACTCCGTCCAGCCGTCCGCCTCCTGGAGCGTGCCGTCCGGCCCGACGGCCGACTCCAGGGCGCGGACGACGGTCGTGCCGACGGCGATCACCCGTCCGCCCCCGGCCCGGACGTGGCCGACCAGCCGGGCGGTGGTGGCGGGGACGCGGAAGCGCTCCGCGTACGGGGCTTCGTGCGCCTCCGGCGAGGCCACTCCGGTGTGCAGGGTGACGGGAGCGACCAGCACGCCCCGACCGGCCAGCCGGGCCACCACCGTCGGCGTGAACGGGCGTGCGGCGCTGGGCATTTCGCTGCTGCCCGGCACGCTCGCGAAGACCGTCTGGTAGGCCTCGATCGGCCAGTCGCGGTCCACGTAGCCGTACCGGATCGCCCGTCCGTGCAGTCTCAGGTACGGCAACAGGAGTGCGGGCAGCGACAGTTCGGCGTACCAGAGGCGGTCGGTGAACGGCTGCACCAGCTCGGCCGCCCCGCCGGCCGGCAGTGCGACGTGCAGTCCCGGCCGGGCCGGTGACTCCTGCGGCGGGTAGTAGGAAGCTGCCGAGCCCGACTCCTGTCGGCGCAACTCGACGAGGTGGGAGCCCCGTTGGTCCGGCTGCGCGGAGGACAGGTGCAGGGCGACCGGGGTGCCGTCGGGCAGTCGGCCCGGCAGCGCGGCCGGGAGGGTGCCCGAGTTGTTGACCACCAGGAGGTCCCCCGGGCGCAGCGCTTCGGGCAGTTCGGTGAAGCGGCGGTGTTCCACGGCGCCGGTGGCGCGGCGGCCGACCAGCATCCGTACGCCGTCCCGGGCGCCGCCGCGCGCCTCGGCCGGTGCGCGGGCGGAGAGTTCGGGCGGGACGGTGACGTGGAGGTCCAGTTCGGTCAGGGTCGTCATCGCCCACCCCGGTCGGCCACCGGCGCCCCCGCGAGGTCCTCGGCGCGGTAGCGCCCGGAGGGGGCGCGGTCGCGAAGCAGGCCGATCAGGACGGGCGCGACCTCCTCGGGCAGCGGTTCGCCGGAGATGTCCTCGCCGGGACTGGCCTCCTGCAGCATCCGGGTGCGCATGTTGCCCGGGTCGACCGCCCAGACCCTCACCTGGGGTTCTTCCCGGGCGAGTACGGCCGTGGCAAGGTCGAGCGCCGCCTTACTGGCGCCGTACCCGCCCCAGCCGGGGTAGGCCTCCACGGCGGCGTCCGAGCTGATGTTGAGGACGGCGCCGGAGTGGGCGCGCACCTGGGGCAGGACGAGTTGGGTGAGGGCGATCGGGGCGAGCGCGTTGACCTCGAAGAGTTCCAGCAGGTCCGGTAGCGGGAAGTCAGCCAGCCGGGGCAACGGTTCGGTGCCCGGAGTGACGGCGCCGTTGAGCGAACCGGCGTTGTTGACCAGCAGGCTCGCGCCGCCGAGGCCCTCGGCGGCCTCGGCCAGATGGGCCCGGTGGTCGTCGTCGACGATCGAGCCGGGCAGGGCCACCACCTTGGTGACTGCGGCCAGGGCGGTCTCGGCCTCGGCGAGTTCGGCAGCGCCGCGGGCGGTGATCACCAGCTGCCAGCCCTCGTCGGCGAGGGCGTGCGCGAGGGCCAGCCCGAGGCCGCGGGAGGCGCCGGTGACCAGGGCGACGGGCGCGAGGTGGGTGTGCTGTGCTGCGTTCATGCCCCCACGATCGCGCCGCGTGGCCGGGCCGCGGATCGGCCACCGGACCCGGGACCCCGTCGTTCGTTCGGCCTAGTACTGCAACCGCAGTTATGGGGTGTGGCCTCGGCGTTTGTAGTGGCTGC
>CBJMI02800__coassemble_649_pt1 | contig 18265 bp, 15 predicted proteins | sample CBJMI02800__metabat2_low_PE_003 | metagenome-assembled genome bin CBJMI02800
CGGTGATCGGCGGACTCCCCGCCGACCAGCGACTCATCGGCGGCGCCCGCGAGTTGGCCACGCGCCTGGTCGCCGCTCTGCTGGACCGCGTGCCGGTCTACCGCCGCCTCCCTCGCGAACAGCTCACCGGTGAGCTCACCCGGGATGCCGAACGCCGCATCCGCGCCCTCGCCCACGCCGTCCGCACCGGGCTCCCCGCCCCCGCGGAGGAGTTCACCGACGTACGGGAGGCCGCTGCCCGCCGCGCCGAGGAGGGCCTGCCGCTGGACGCCGTCCTGCTCGCCCACCACCTCGGGCTGGAGGTCTGCTGGGAGTTCCTCACCCGGGACGCCCACGCCGGTGACGCCGCCGACCTGTTGCTGCTCAACCGCCTGCTGCTCGACCAGTTGCGCCGGGCCGCGATCGCCGCCGGTGCCGGCTACCTCGACGGGCAGCGCTCGGCCGGCGACCGCCGTTCCACCGCCCGGCAGTCCCTGCTCACCGCGCTGCTCGCCGGAACCCCCACCGAGGAGGCCGCCGCCCGGGCCGGAACGGAACTCCCGGCCGGCTACGCCGTGCTCTGCCTGTCCCTCGCCGACCATCCGGACGAGTACTCGCCCGGCATCGACCCGGGCATCGCGGCCCGCCGCAAGCTCCGCCGCTTCGGAGCCGAACTCGACCACCGCACCCGGCAGTCGGCGCTCACCGCGCTCACCCCGTCCGGCGGGCTGGTGCTCGTCCCGCTCGACACCGCGCCGGATCCGACCACCGATCCGACCGACGGGAGAGTCGCGGACGAGCTGTGGCCCCAACTCTCCGCAGCCCTCGCCGCCGCGGCCCGCGCCGCCGGTGTCCCCGTGCTGGCCGGAGCGGCCGCCGCGGTACCGGCCGAGGTGCCCGGCGCCGCCGCGCTCGCGTACGAAGTCCTGGATGTGGCCAGGGCGTTCGGCCTGCCGCCCGGGCTGCACCGGTTGGACGACGTACTGCTGGAGTACCAGCTGACCCGGCCCAGCCGGGCCCGCTCCCGGCTCGCCGCACTGCTCGAACCGCTCGCAGACGGCGGGGAGTTGCTCACCACCCTGCGCACCCACCTGGCCGGCGGCCTCAACCGCCGCCACACCGCCGGCGCCCTGCACCTGCACCCGAACACCGTCGACTACCGGCTGCGCCGGATCGCCGTCCTCACCGGTCTGGACCCGGCCCGCCCGGCCGACGTGCTGCGGATCACCGCCGCCATCGCCGCACGGACCGCCGAGCAGTCGGGCGCGGCCCGGCGGCCGACCGAACCGCCTTCCCCCGCAGTCCAGTTATGAAAAAATGACGCTGCCTGCGCCACCGGGTACCGAAGGCGGCGCGGGCAGCGGTGACGCGCCGGTGCTCAGCAGTTCAGGTTGGAGTGGGCCCCCACCCAGCTGTCCAGCGTGGACCAGATCTGCGGCCCGACCACGCCGTCCTGCCCGATACCGGCACAGCGCTGGAAGGGGCACCCTAGCCGACGGACCATCAGGATTCAGGAGGACCGATCTAAAAGCTCGACAAAGCGATCCTCAGGCCTGCCGCTCGCCCGGCAACCGGAGGTCCCATCCGACCAGGGCGCGCAGTTGCTCCGCGGTCACCCCGTCCGGCACCGGCCGGGGCGGTTCGTGGCGCAGCGGCGGCTGCCAACCCTCCTCCTCGCTCCAGCGGCGGACCACCTTGGCCGGGGCGCCTGCGACCACGCTGTGGTCGGGCACCTCGCCCCGCACCACCGCGCCCGCCGCGACCACCACGTTGCGCCCGATCCGCGCCCCCGGCATGATCACGGCACCGGTGCCGATCCAGCTGCCCGCGCCGATCTCCACCGGCTCGTTGCGCGGCCACTGCTTGCCGATCGGCAACTCGGTGTCGCGGTACTCGTGCGCCTGGTCGCTGACGTACACGCCGGGGCCGGTCCAGACGTCGTCGCCGATGACGATCGACTGGTGGCCCACGATGTGGCTGTCCCGGCCGATCACGCAGCCGCCGCCGATCCGCACGATCGGCTCCGGCCCGAGGTCGAGCCCGGGCAGGAACCCCGCGCTGATGGTGACCCGCTCGCCGATGATCGAGAACGGTCCGATGGTGATCCACTGCTCGTTGAACACCGCCCCGAGCGGGAAGGCGAGGGTCGTGCCGTCGCCCAGCTCGCCGAACCGGTACGGGCCCGGGTTCCGGTTGGTCACCGCGCCGGTCCGTTGCATCCAGCGCCAGCCCCGGTGGACGAGGCGTCCGGCGGCCCGGCGGCCACCGGTCCGGACGGTGGAGAGGAGGGAACGGGTTATCGGCATGCGCTCACGTTACCGGCCCGTAGGGTCCGCCCGTCCGTCGGGAGGCCGACATCACACCCGTTCACACCCGTCCCGGCAGTCACCCTCACCCGCCACCGCAGACCGCCCTGCCGGCCTCCGCGCACCCGCTCCCACCGGCCACCCGCCACCCACCACCCGCCTCCGTGCACCCCGTGCCCGCCCCCGCCCCCGGTCCCCGCGGTCCGGAATCCGCCACCGCTGTCGGACCCAGGTGAAAGACTCCGCCGCATGGAGATCTCCGAGCACATCGACGCGCTGCGCCGCGAGGGCGTTCTGCTGGCCGACGCCGCCGCCCGCACCGACCTCGCCGCCCCCGTCCCGACCTGCCCGGACTGGCGGCTGGGCGACCTGGTGCGGCACGTCGGCCAGGTCCACCGCTGGGCCGCCGCCTACCCGTCGCAGCGGCTGGACGCCGTGCTGGACGAGGCCGGCGCCCAGGCCGTCATCGGCCCGGACCCCTCGGACGCCGCGCTGCTCGACTGGTTCCGCGAAGGCCACGCGGCGCTGGTGACGACGCTGTCGGAGGCCCCGGCCGACCTCGAGTGCTGGAGCTTCCTGCCCGCACCCAGCCCGCTGGCCTTCTGGGCCCGCCGCCAGGCTCACGAGACCGCCGTCCACCGCTTCGACGCCGACGCGGCGGCCGGCTCTCCGGGCCCGGCCGTGGACCCCGCGTTCGCTCTGGACGGCATCGACGAACTGCTGCGCGGCTTCATGGCCCGCGGCCGGGCGAAGGTGCACTGCGACGGCCCGCGCACCGTCCGGATCCGGGCCACCGACGGCCCGGGCTCCTGGCGCCTGACCGTCTCCCGCGAGCCGCTCGCCGTCACCACCGAGGAGAGCCCCGAGCCGGCCGACCTGACCATCACCGGCCCGGCCCACGAGCTCTACCTGCTGCTCTGGAACCGGCTGACGGTCGAACAGGCCGAGCGGCAGGCGCAGTCCGGGCCGGTCGAACTCAGCGGCGACCGGGGCCTGCTCGACCTCTGGCGGGACGGCGCGGCCATCCGCTGACCCCACGTCGACCCGCCCTGTCGTCGGCCGGGCAGGTCGTAGGCCGAGCAGGTCATCGGCCGGGCAGGCAGGTCATGGGCCGGGCGGGTCGGCCACGGGACACCAGCCACAAACGACCAGTCTCACGTCACGCCTCAAACCTCGAGCCACCCGCCGCCCCTACGGCTCAGCGAACCCAGGCCGCCGGCCGCTTCTCCAGGAACGCCCGCATCCCCTCCTGCGCCTCCGCCGACCCGAACAGCAGCGCCGACAGCTGAACCAGCTCGTCCGCGTCCCGCTGGAAGGACCGCACCACCTCGGCGTTGGCCAGTCGCTTCGACTCCGCCAGCCCCTGCGGTGAGCCCTGGCGCAACGCGTCCAGCAGGCCCTTCAGCAACACGCCGGTGTCCTCGGTGGACCCGGCGGCCTGGGTGATCAGCCCGATCCGGGCCGCCTCGGCGGCGTCGAAGACCTCGCCCGTGAGGTAGTAGCGGGAGGCGGCACGCGGCTCCAGCTTGGGGCGCAGCGGCAGCGAGATGACGGCAGGCGCGAGGCCGAGGCGGACCTCGGTGAAGGCGAAGGTCGCGGCCGGTCCGGCGACGGCGAGGTCTGCCGCGCCGATCAGACCGAGGCCGCCGGCCCGGGCGTGCCCGTCGACCACGGCGATCACCGGCTTGGTGCAGTCCACGATCGCCTTCTGCAGCTCGACCAGGCCGCGCGGGCCCACGGTCGGGTCCGCGCCGGTCGCCTCGGAGAGATCCGCGCCCGCGCAGAACACCTTGCCGGTGTGGGTGAGCACCACCGCGCGGACGTCCCGGTTCGCCGCGGCCACCGCCAGTCCGGCGTGCAGTTCGGACATCAGGCGGGAGGAGAGCGCGTTGCGGTTGTGCGGCGAGTCGAGGGTGAGCGTGGTGACGGCGTCGGCGGTGGTGACGCGGACGAGGGGCTCTGCGCTGGTCATCGGCGTGGGCCTGCCTTCCGGCTGAGGGTGGGTCGGACTGCGGGCGCGGTCCGGGGTGCCCGGACCGCGCCCGCACGACTCTGGCACGCCCACCCGCCCCTCGGCCAGAGCCCGCCGCTGCCCGGCGGAGCGCAGCGGCCGCCGGAGGGACGGAAAACCGCTGGTCGCGGCAGTCCGCCGCCGGGCAGCATGGGCGCCATGACCACCGAAGCCCCGGTCCTGCTGCTCGCCCCGCGCATCAACGAGACCGGTCTCCAGTTGCGCACCGCCGCCGGGCTGCGCGGCCTGCGGGCTCGCACCGCCGCCTCCTGGCGCGCGCCGCGCGAACTGCTCGGCGCGCCGGTCCACGTGTACGGCGGGCCGCTGTTCGCCGACGCGGTCGGCTGGGAGCTCGGGCTCGCCCTGCTGGAGCCCGCCGAGGACTGGCTGGCCAGGCTGCCGCACGCGCTGACCGGCCGCCGGGTGTCCGCGACGACGCTGGCCGAGGCCCGTGCGCTGCGCGGCCCGGCCTTCGTGAAGCCCCCGGCGGACAAGCTGTTCGCCGGCCGGGTCTACCTCGACGGCGGCGCGCTGCCCGGTCCCGAGCTGCTGGACGGCGACACGCCGGTGCTGGTGAGCGAGGTGGTGCGGTTCCGCGCGGAGTACCGGCTGTTCGTCCTGGACGGCGTGGTGCGGGCCGGTTCGCGCTACGCGGTGGACGGCGACCTGTCCGTGGCACCGCTCGGGCGGGACGGCTCCCAGGTACTGGCCTTCGCCCGTGATGTGCTGGCCGCCTCGGCCGCGCAAGCGCCGCTGCCGAGCGCGGTGGTGGTGGACGTCGGGCCGACGGAACACGGGTGGGCGGTGGTGGAGGCCAACGCCGCCTGGGCCAGCGGGGGTTACGCCGCCGGGCCGGAGGACGTCCTGGACGTGGTGCTGCGCTCCTCCGGTCCGGCCGCCCAACTGACCGGCACCGACGTGCCGTTCCTGCGCGCGCTGCCCGAAGTGGTGCGCTGAAGGCACCGGTTGGGTGCGCCGGGTCGATCGGCCGGCGTCATCGCTTGCGGCACCGGCGGGCGATGGCGCACGATCGTGCGCCATGACCACCAAGCACCTCACCCACATCACCGAGCCGCCCGGCGTCGCCCCCGGGACCGGCTACACCCAGGTCGTCACCGGCAGCGGTCGACTGGTCCAGGTCTCCGGGCAGGTCGCCTTCGACGAGCACCGGAACCTGATCGGCGCGGGTGACCCGAAGGCGCAGGCCCGCCAGGTCTTCGAGAACCTGCGCCGCTGCCTCGCCGCCGCCGGGGCCGACTTCTCGGAGGTCGTCAAGTTCACCTTCTTCATGACCGACATCGCCCACCTGCCGGCGATCCGGGAGGCCCGCGACGAGTACCTGGGCGACCTTCCGCTCCCGGCGGCCTCCGCGGTGCAGGTCGCCGCGCTGTTCCGGCCGGATGTACTGATCGAGATCGAGGCGATGGCGATCGTCCGGGCGTAGCCCCCGGCCAGGCACAGGGTCGCGGCGCGTCACGGGGCCGCGGCGGGTCAGGCGGTCCGCATCCCGGGCGTCACGCCGCCGGCAGCCGTGTGTCCCGCCGTCCGGCCCACCGGACGGCGGGGCCCATCGCCAGGCCAGCCGCCGCGAGCACCGCGCCCAGGACGGCCCAGCCGGCCGGCCCGTAGCCGATCACCGCGGTGCTGACCAGCGCCGGACCGGCCATCAGCGCGGCGGCCGTACCCGCGTTGAAGACTCCCTGGTAGGCGCCGTGGCCGCGCTCGCCCGCGAGGTCGTAGCTCAGTGCCCAGCCGCCCGCCTGGCCCATCACCTCGGCGAGCGACTGCAGCGCGATCCCCGCCAGCACCACCACCGCGGCGAGGATCCCGGGCAGTCCGTGCGCGAGAGCGAGGACCAGGCAGGAGGCGGCGAGCAGCAGCCCGGCACGACGGCACGCCCGGGCGGCGGCCGTCCGCTCCTCGGTGCCGCGGGTGGCCCGCACCTGGAGGGCGATCACCATCAGGGTGTTGACGACCAGGCTGCCCGCGACGGTGATCCGCGGCGCGTCGGTCTGCTGGACGATCCACAGCGGCACGCCGACCTCCAGGACGGCGAACTGCAGGCCGAGCACCGAGCACAGCGCGGTCACGGCCAGGAAGGGGCCGTCGCGCAGCGCCGGATTGCCCCGGCGGCCCTGCTTGACGCTCTTGTCGACGGGATCCGAAGGGTTCGCGGCGCCGGACCTGGCCGCGGCGCCGGAGCCGCCCTCGGTGCCGGACGCGCCGGGCGTACCGGCCCGCTCCCGGGACTCGGCCGCCACCGAGGCCGCCACCGAGGCCGCTGCCGGCGCCACCACCGGCAGCCGGTGGAGCAGGAACGCGACGGCCACGTAGGAGACGGCGTCGGCCAGGATCGCCGACAGGTAGACCGCCCGGGTGTCGAGTTGGAGCGCGATCGCGCCGAGTCCCGTCCCCAGGCAGATGCCGATGTTGGTCACCACCCGCAGGTGGGCCCGGCCGGCCACCCGGCGGTCGGCGGGCAGCACCTCGGCGTAGAGCGCGTTCCGGGCCGCGGACGATCCCCGGTCGACGGCGGAGACGGCGCAGGCCAGGAGCACGAAGGCCGGATAGCTGTGCACGAACACGTACCCCGCGGTGCCGACCGCCTCCGCCGAGACCAGCGCCACCAGGACTCTGCGGGCGCCCCAGCGGTCGGCGGCCCGACCGGCCGGCACGCTGGCGACGACCCCGCACAGGCCGGCGGCGGTCATCCCGAACCCCAGCTGGGCGGCGCTCAGGCCGAGCACCCGGGTGAAGAACAGCACCGCGACGGACAACGAGAGGCCGTTGCCGACCGTGTTGACCAGGGTGATCCCGGCGAGCCGACGGACCGTCGGATCTGGGTGCAAGCGGCGCCGGAGGGCCTCGGGCAGGCGGCCGGACCGGCCGGGTTCGGGCATGGCGAAGGACGGGGCGGAGGACTCCGCCGGTGAGGTGGTCATGCCGTCGATTCCACCGCCGTCCGGGGTGGAGCAGGTACTCCTTTAGGCTCTGGCTGAATCTCTGCGGGTCGGCAGCTGGTAGCCGGACCTCGCGTCGGCGTCGGCGTCGGCCTTGGACGTCGGACGTCGGACGTCGGACGTCGGACATCGGACGTCGGCATCGGAAGGAGAACGCCCGTGCACCGCTTCACGCTCCGCCTGGCCGACCTCGCCAGCACCTGGTTCGCCTACTCGCCGATCCTGGAGGCCACGCTCAGCCTGCGGATGTGGAGCCACCCCGGCGTGTACCGGCTGCAGAGCCGGGCCTTCGAGCAGCTCCGGCCCTCGTTCGAGCGTCTGGACTCCCGGCTTCTGTTGTCGCTGGTCGCCGACAACCGCTGGGTCCCCGACTTCCTGACGCCCCGCCCGTCCGCCCCCGCGCCCGAGTTCCGCACCGAGCTGGCCACCGTCCGCGGACTGCCGCCGGAGCTGCTACGCGGCGAACTGGAGCAGACCTTCCGGCCGAACGGGCAGCCGCTTCCCGCCCTCCTCGAAGCCGGACTGGCGGCCCCGGAGCGGCTGTTGGCGCGGATCTGCGACGCGCTGGAGGAATACTGGGAGGCCTGCCTGGCGCCCACCTGGTGGCCCCAGGCCCGCGCGGTGCTGGAGGCTGACCTGGTGTACCGGGCGCGGGTGCTCGCCCAGCACGGCGCGGCGGCACTGTTCACGGACCTGGACCACCGGCTGCAGTGGGCGGACGGCGTGCTGTCGATCAACAGGCACTGGACGGACGGGGACGTGGAGACCGCCGTGGACGGGCGCGGGCTCGTGCTCTGCCCGACCTTCTTCGTCCGGGGCGCGATCACCATGATCGACAGCGGCCGCGCGCCGCAGATCAGCTACCCCGCGCGCGGGCAGGCGGCCATGGCCGGCCAGGGATCGCCGGTGCCGCCGCAGGCCCTGGAGGCGCTGGTCGGCGCACCGAAGGCCCGACTGCTCTCGCTGCTCGCCGAACCGGCCTCCACCACCGAGCTCGCCTACCGCCTCGGCGTCACCCCGGGTGCGGTCAGCCAGCACCTCTCCGTCCTGGCGGCCACCGGCCTGGTCACCCGAGCCCGGCACGGGCGCTCGGTGCTGTACCGGCGCAGCGTGCTCGGGGACGAGCTGACGGGTGGCAGGTGACAGCGAACAGATTTCAACGGCGCGGCCCCGGCCGGTTCGCGGAGGGGGCCGGCCCCCGCGGGTACGACAACCTCATCACGGGCGTCTCCGGACCGACCGTCTATCACGACGTCAAGTCCGTTGCCACGTAAGGCCGCACGGGCGCCAACGGCCAGTGGTGGACCTTCGACGCCCCCTGGTCGATCGCCCGGAAGACGGCCTCCCCCAAGTCGAAGGACCTGCTGCTGGGCGCGATGGTTCGGGAGATGTCCGGTGACACCCCGTCCGGCACCCTGATGAGCTCGCTCGACACCGGGCTCAACCAGCGGGCCCCGCAAGGCGGACGGGGCCGGCGCTCCACCCCCACCGGAGCAGCGCCGGCCTCACCCGCGCGTGCGGACCGGGAACAGCTACCGCGCCGCCATCGCCATCAGCTTTCGCGCCGCCCGGTTCTGCCGCAGCAACTGCGCGAAGGTCGTGTGCCCCTGGGTGGTCCGGGCGAACGCCCGCCACGCCGCCGGCACCAGGCAGACCGCCGCGTGGAACAGGTACGGCCGCCGCTCGAAGGCGCCCAGCAGCTGCTTGCCCGCGCGCATCTCCACGCCCAGCCCGGCCTTGACCGCGAACGCGTAGTTCAGCGCCTCGCGCCGCACCGACGCCGCGTCGCCCGCCTCCGCGACCCGCACCGCCCACTCGCCGGCCAGCCGGCCCGAACGCAGCGCGTACGAGATGCCCTCGCGGGTCCACGGCTCCAGCAGCCCGGCCGCGTCCCCGGCGACCAGGACCCGGCCGCGGGAGAGCGGCGAGTCCTCCGCCCGGCAGCGGGTCAGGTGCCCGGACTCGACCCGCGGGGCGAAGCCGGACAGGCCCAGCCGCCGGATGTAGTCGGCGAGGTACTGCTTGGTCCGCTCGCCGTCGCCGCGCGCCGAGATGACGCCCACGGTCAGGCTGCTGGTCTCGGTCTTCGGGAACACCCAGCCGTAACTGCCGGGCAGCGGGCCCCAGTCGAGGTGGATCCGGCCCGACCAGTCGGCGGCGACCTGCGGCGGCACCGGGATCTCGGCCTCCAGGCCGAGGTCGATCTGGTCGAAGGTGACGCCCACGTGCCGGGCGATCCGGCTGGCGCTGCCGTCCGCGCCGACCACCGCACGGGCCTCGAAGCTGCGCCCGTCGGCCGCCGTCACCAGCGCCGTCCGGTGCTCGCCGCCGCGCTGCTCGACCCCGGTGACGGTCACCCCGGTGACCAGCACCGCCCCGGCCTGCTTGGCCGCCTGCACCAGGCGCAGGTCGAACTCGTCCCGGTTGACCAGCCCGAACAGCATCCGCCTGGCCCGGCGCGTCCGGGTGTACCGGCCGTCGTAGGCGAAGGTGACGGCGGACACCCGGTCCTGCAGGGGTAGTTCGAAGTTCGGCGGCAGACTGTCCCGGGAGGGGCCGATGATGCCGCCGCCGCAGGTCTTGTAGCGGGGGTGCTCGGCCTTGTCGAGCAGCAGCACCCGGCGGCCCTGCGCGGCGGCGGCGTACGCGGCCGAGGCCCCGGCCGGTCCGGCGCCGACCACCACGACGTCCCAGACGCCGTCGGGCGGCAGCGGCGCCTCGTCGAGCGGGCTGTTGAGCGGGCTACGGGAATCAGGGCTTCCGGAGTCTGTCACGTCGAGCAATCCTATGCGTCCGGCCACCGGCCCCGACGCCGCACCGCCCGCCGATCCCGATGGTCCCCGGAAGGCCTCGAACGCCTCCGCCTATGATCGGCGGTACCCCAACCGATCTGCTCCGCCCGAACCACCCCCGGGCGGACCGCCCCCCTCGGAGCACCGATGTCACAGCCACTGGCCGACGCCGTCCGGTCCCTGATGGACCGTGCCCGCACCGACCTCGCCGAGCTGGTCGCCTTCCCGTCGGTCGCCGACCCGCGCCAGTTCCCGGTCGAGGAGTGCCAGAAGGCCGCCCAGTGGGTCGCCGACGCCTTCGCCGCCGAGGGCCTGGGCAACATCCAGCTGCTGGACACCCCGGACGGCACCCAGTCCGTCTACGGCGAGCTGCCCGGCCCGGACGGCGCCCCGACCGTCCTGCTCTACTCGCACTACGACGTCCAGCCCCCGCTCGACGAGAACGCCTGGCTGAGCCCCGCCTTCGAACTGACCGAGCGTGACGGCCGCTGGTACGGGCGCGGCGCCGCCGACTGCAAGGGCAACATCCTGATGCACCTGACCGCCCTGCGGGCGCTGCGCCAGGTGTACGGGGACGGCTACCCGGTCGGCCTGAAGATCATCGTCGAGGGCTCGGAGGAGCAGGGCACCGGCGGCCTGGAGCGCTACGCCGAGGCCCACCCCGAGCTGCTCGCCGCCGACGTCATCGTGATCGGGGACACCGGCAACTTCGCCGCCGGCCTGCCCACCGTGACCGCCTCGCTGCGCGGCATGACGGTGGTCGAGGCCTCGATCACCACCCTGGCCGGCAACCTGCACTCCGGTGCCTTCGGCGGCGCCGCCCCGGACGCTCTGCAGTCCCTGGTCCGGATGCTCGCCTCGCTGCACGACGAGAACGGCGACGTCGCGGTCGCCGGGCTGGCCGCCGACCAGACCTGGGAGGGCGTGCAGTACCCGGAGGAGCAGTTCCGCGCCGACGCCAAGGTGGTCGACGGAGTCGAGCTGACCGGCACCGGCACGGTCGCCGACCGCCTCTGGGCCCGCCCGTCCGTCACCGTCCTCGGCATCGACGCCCCGCCGGTGATCGGCGCCACCTCCTCGGTGCAGGCCGCCGCCAAGGCGCTGATCAGCCTGCGCGTCCCGCCGGGCATGAACTCGGACGCCGCCCAGGACGCCCTGGTCGCCCACCTGGAGGCGCAGGTCCCGCTCGGCGCCCGGCTGACGATCCAGCGCCAGGGCAACGGCGCCCCGTTCCGCGCCGACACCGACGGCCCGGCCTACGAGGCGATGGGCGAGGCGATGGCCGAGGCCTTCGGCACCCCGATGGTCACGGCCGGCGAGGGCGGCTCGATCCCGCTCTGCAACACCCTGCGCTCGCTCTACCCGCAGGCCGAGATCGTGCTGATCGGCGTCGAGGAGCCGACCACCCAGATCCACGCCGTCAACGAGAGCGTCGACCCGCAGGAGCTGGAGCGGATGGCCCTCACCGAGGCCCTGTTCCTCCGCCGCTACGCCGAACTGCGCTCCAGCTGACGCGAGTTCGCACCGGTCCCGGGCCGCCCGCCACGCCACCGGCGGGCGGCCGCGACCACCGCCGCGTAGCCGACCGCGCCCACGGCGAGCCCGGCCCCGGCACCGAAGCACACCTCCGGGACGAAGTTGCGCCGCAGCGGGCTCAGCCGGTGCAGCACCCCGGCCGCCGTCGCCGCGCCCAGCGCCGCGGTGGCCAGCCGCCGGGTCCGCGGCGCGAGCCGCACCGCCGGGCGCACCGGCTCGACGGCCCGCACCGCACGCGCCGCCCAACCGCCCATCGCGGCCAGCGCGAGCGCCGAACTCCCGTACTGCAGCGCCTCGTAGATCGGGACGCCGGCCACCTTCCGGTCCAGTACGGGCAGCAGCCGCACGCCCAGCCGGCCGCCGTGGGTGAACGCGTCCCAGCCGACGTGGGTGGCCGCGCCGACCGCCGCCGAGACCAGGAACCACGCCGCGTCGACACCCCGCACGCCCGCGCCCGCACCTCCGGGCCGCCGGGCCGTCAGCGCCTCCGCGCCGCCCGCCCACCGCTCCGGCAGCAGCCCCACCAGCGGCGCCCGCAGCAGCCCGTGCCACCCCGCCACCAGCGCACCGGCGATCGCCACGTCCAGCGTCGGCACCGCCCACCAGGCGTGCGTCAGACCTCCGCGCCCGTACACCCCGGGCAGCAGGGAATCGGCGAAGAACGGCACGTCGGGCGCCATCGACCCGGCCACCAGCGCCGAGGCCACCAACGGCCCGCGCTCCCCGGCGGCGCGCAGCAGGGGCAGGACGGCGGCGGGGTGGCTCAACGTGAACGGCATGCCCCCATCCTGACGCCCCCACCGCCCGCCCGACCAACCAGGGCCCCGCCCTCCCCGGCCGGTGGCCCGCCCGGCCGGGCCCGTCCTCTGCCGGGCCCACGCTCCCCGCCGCGTCGGCCGTCCGCTCCGCGCCTACACGGCGTCCGCCGTACTGGCCAGGCCGAGCGCCACCCGGCACCCCGCCTCCAGGTACCGCAGCTCCCCGCTGCGCCGGGCGTCCAGCGCCGCCGCGAGACGCCGGTAGCGGCTCGGCGGCAGCAGGTCGGCCGCCTCGTCCAACGTGACGAACCGGCAGCCGCGCAGCTCCTCCTGCTGCAGCAACAGGTTCTGCCGGCCCGCGTCGTCCAGCAGCCCGCCGTCGTACATCAGCCGCAGGCCGCCGCGGCGCGGGCCGGTGCGCGGCTCCCAGTCGACGGCGAGCAGGCGCAGTACCGAGGGGTCGAGCCGCAGCCCCAGCTCCTCGGCGGTCTCGCGCAGGGCCGCGTCGGTGGGGGCCTCGCCGCGTTCGACCACGCCGCCGGGGAAGTCCCAGTCGGGCTTGTAGACCGGGTCGACGAGCAGTACCCGGTCCTGCTCGTCGAAGAACAGCACGGCCGAGGCCACGGTGTCCCCGGTCGGGTCGGGGGCCTGGACGATCGGGCAGCGCGCGTCGCCGACCCGGACCAGCTCGGCTATCCGGTGCGCGGTCTCGCGCGGGGTGAGCGCGCTGGTGTCGAGCATCCGGGCGTCGCCGACCAGCCAGCGGCGGGCGGCCCGGTAGCGGGGCAGGTGTTCGAAGCACCAGGTACGGACCCGCTCGGAGGCCTCCGGGTCACCGGGGCACTCCTCGCGGCGCGCTATACGGTCAAGAAGGATCGTTTCTTCTGGATCCAGGACGAAGTGGTGCACCGCGATCCCGTGCGCGGCCAGGTCGCCGAATATCTCGTCCCGGTAGTCCTCTCTCAGCAGCGTCATGGGCACCACCAGCGGGCCGCCGACCTCGCCGATCAGCGCGGCCGCCGTCTCGGGCACGAGCCGGCGCCAGGCCGCGAGGTCCTGGAAGTCGGACACCGTGGCCAGCCGGTCGGCCGGGAGCATCCGGCGCAGCCCGAAGCCCACCAGCTCGGGATCGAAGAGCACGCTCCCCGGCAGCAGTTCCACCAGCTCGCGGCAGGCGCTCGTCTTGCCCGCCCCGAATGTGCCATTGACCCAGACGATCACAACGTCCCCTGCCCTCGACTCGCCCCGATGCCGTTCGCACCGGGCAGCGCCCCCGTCGGCCGAACCAGCGCCACCCGTGGTGGTACCCGCGCGATGCCGCTCCCCAAAACTGCTCGCCGCGCCCGCCCGCGCGCCCCGGCCCACCCCTTGACAGGGGCATGTGCCCAGGCCACGGGCCCGGTACGGACATGTACGGACCGGCCGACGACAAAGCCGCACGCCGCGGCCACCCCCTGCGCACGGGAAGTCGGACCGGCCGACTTCCCGTGCGCGCCCCTCCCGTACGCCGCTCGCGCCGCCTTTGCGCCGCCCGCGCCCCTCCCAGCCACGACCCGGCCGCCCTCAGTCCACTCTCCCGCCCACGACGCCGGCCCTCCCCGCCCTCCCCCGCCCTCCGCCTGCCTCGGCGCGTACCCCTTGCGCCGCCCGCGCCCCGGCACGTACAGAGGAACGATGAGGCTGCTCCCCGCCGGTCGGGTCATCGTCATCGGCTCGGTCAACACCGACCGGATCCTCCGCTGCCCCGTGCTCCCGGCGCCGGGCGAGACCGTCCTCGCCGCCGACGCCACCGTGGGGTTCGGCGGCAAGGGCGCCAACCAGGCGGTGGCGGCGGCCTGGATGGGAGCCGCGACCCACCTGGTCGCCAAGGTCGGGCGCGACGCCGACGGGGAGGCGGCGCTCGCCGATCTGCGCGGCGCGCAGATCGAGACGGGCGCCGTGCACACCCACCCCGACGCGCCCACCGGTCAGGCGATCGTCATGGTCGAACCCGGAGGGGAGAACAGCATCGTGGTCGTCCCCGGCGCCAACGCCCGGCTGACCCCGCAGGAGGTCACGGCCGCCCTGGCCCGGCTCCACCTGCTCCCGGTCGATGTCGTGCTCACCAGCAACGAGGTCCCCGCGGAGTGCATCCGCGCCACCGCCGCCGCCCTGCCCGCCGCGGGCCCGAACGGCGGCACCCGCTGGCTGCACAACACCGCCCCGGCCGGCGACCTGCCCGGTCCCGGCCCCACCGGCCGCCGCCCCCTGGTGGTGGCCAACGCCGTCGAGGCCCGCCAGCTCACCGGCGCCGCCACCGCCACCGAGGCCGCCCGCGCCCTGGCCCGGCTGGCCGAGGGGGCGGTGGTCACCCTCGGCGGCGAGGGGGCCGTGGTCGTCACCGGGCAGGGACTCACCCGGCTGCCCGCACCCGCCGTCCAGGTGGTCGACACCACCGGCGCCGGCGACGTGTTCTGCGGCGCGCTCGCCGCCCGGCTCGCCCGCGGCGCGGCCCTCGCCGAGGCGGCGGCCACGGCCGTGGCCGCCGGGGCCTTCGCCGTCACCGCGCTCGGCGCCCGCGGCGCGCTCCCCCGCCCGGCGGACCTCTGATCCACCGGCTGCTGACCGACCGATTGCCGACCTGCCGGCTGCTGACCGACCGCCGGCCGACCCGCGTCGGGCCGCAACGGCCCGCAGGCGTGCGGCGCCCGAGCCGGCCCGCCGGCTCGGGCGCCCCGCATCGGATGTGCTACGGCCGTCCCATGAACGCCGGGTAGTAACCCTTGCTGATCGACGAGATCCGGATCCGCGTCCCGGGCCGCGCGGCCTCCAGGTACTGGTTGTTGCCGAGGTAGATCGCCACGTGCTGGATGCCCCGTGCGGTCCCGTTCGGCGACCAGAACAGCAGGTCACCGCGGCGCAGCTGGCTCGCCTTGATCGGCGTGGTGGCCGCGTACTGGTCGTTGGCGACCCGCGGCAGGGCGATGCCGCCGCGCCGGAAGGACTGCTGCACCAGGCCCGAGCAGTCGTACCCGTCGGGCCCGTTGCCCGCGGTCCGGAACGGCTTGCCCAGCTGGGCGAGCGCGTACTGCACCGCCGCCTCGACGTTGCGGTCCGCCGCCACCGAGCCGCTGGAGGCGCCGCCCGAGGAACCGGACGAGGAGGAGCCGCCCGAGGAGCCGCCGGTCCGCTGCAGGTAGACGTCGTAGTGGGAGGTCCAGCGCCACTCCCCCTTGCTGTTCTTGAACCAGTACCGCGAGCCGTCCCAGCCCTGCTTGATCCCGCCGTTCGAGGACTTCGACGCCGACGTGGACGACGCCGCGGACGAGGACTTGGACGTGGACTTCGAGGAGGACTCCGCGCCGCCGGTCCGCGCCAGGTACACGCTGTAGTGGCTGGTCCAGCGCCACTGCCCCTGGCTGTCCTTGAACCAGTACCGCGAGCCGTCCCACCCGGCGTGCGCCGGCGCCCGCTCGGCCGCGGCGGGGCTCACGCCGGTGCCGAGGCCGATGGCCCCCACGCCGACCGCGATCATGGCCGCCATGCCGATCCCCCGGCGGATCCGCCCGGCCCGCGCGGGACGGGTGGCGGTGGCGGAACGGGCCTCGGTGGCGGGGGCGTGCTGCCCGGTCGGTTCGTCGGCGACATCCGGCGCGCCGGTGTTGACGGTGGTCATCCTGCTGACTTCCTTCACTGCTGCGAACGCCTGCGGCGTACGGCCGCCGAACGGCGGCTGCGGAAACTGCTGCGGACACGCGGTACGCCCCGGCACGGCCGGTTCGTACGGCTCGGCAGATCCCGTCCGACATGCCGGGGCCTCCGGCCGTGCGACCGGAAGCCGCGGCATGTCGCCCAGGGATTCAGTTCTGCCTGCGTGTCACGTTATGCACGCGTCCGCTCACTGCGCGCAGTGGAGTGCGCCAAAGGAAGGTTTCCGGGTGGGGGATCCGACGGAGCATCAGGGTGAACACCCGTCACCGCAGGACGTCCCGACGCCCCCTCATCAGCGGCCCTCGGCCTCCGCCAGCAGCTGCTTCTTCAGCACCTTCCCCAGGGCGTTCCTGGGCAGTTCGGGCACGAGCACGACTCGGCGCGGCCGCTTGTGCACCGAGAGCCGCTCCGCCACGAAGGCCGTCAGCTGTTCCTCCGTCACGACGCCGTCGGGGATGACGTACGCGACGATCGCCTGTCCGAGGTCCTCGTCCGGCGCGCCGACCACCGCCGCGTCGGCGACCGCCGGGTGGTCGCGCAGCGCGGCCTCCACCTCGCCCGCGCCGATCCGGTAGCCGCCGCTCTTGATCAGGTCCACCGACGCGCGCCCGACGATCCGGTGGAAGCCGTCCGCCCCGATCACCGCGACGTCACCGGTGCGGAACCAGCCGTCGGCCGTCCAGGCCTCGGCGTCGGCATCCGGCCGGTTGAGGTAGCCGCTGAACAGCGTGGGGCCGCAGACCTGCAACTCACCCACGCTCTCCCCGTCGTACGGCACCGGCTCGCCGTCCTCGCCGACCAACCGGGTGCGCACCCCCTCCAGCGGCAGTCCGACGCTGCCGGGCCGCCGTTCACCGTCCGCCCTGGTGCTGACGGTGATCAGCGACTCGGTCATCCCGTAGCGCTCGATAGGGGCGTGCCCGGTGAGCGCCGCCAGCTTCTCGAACACCGGTACCGGCAGCGGCGCACTGCCGGAGACCAGCAGCCGGGCCGAGGACAGCCGCCCGGCCGCCTCCTGATCCGCCGCCAGCCGGGACCAGACGGTGGGCACGCCGAAGTACAGGCTGCCGCCCGCCGCCGCGTACCCCGCCGGGGTGGGCCGGCCGGTGTGCACCAGCCGGCTGCCGGTGCGCAGGGCGCCGAGCACACCGAGCAGCAGTCCGTGCACGTGGAACAGCGGCAGACCGTGGACGAGGGTGTCCTCGGCGGTCCACTGCCAGGCGGCGGCGAGGGCGTCCAGGTCGGCGGCGATCGCCGCGCGCCGGATCACCGCACCCTTGGGCGCGCCGGTGGTGCCCGAGGTGTAGAGCACGAAGCCCGTCGCGTCGGGGGCCGGCTCGGTGAACGTGGTCGACGAGCGCTCGGCGGGGTCGACGGGAAGGGCCGTCACCGACGCCCCGTCAGGTGCGGCCTCTCCGGCTGCGTGCGCCAGCAGCGCCGCGCCCGAGTCGCGCAGGATGTGCTCGCGCTCCTTGGGGCCCGAGTCGGGCGGCAGCGGCACCACCGGGACGCCCGCCAGCAGGCCGCCGACCACGGCGGTGACCGTCTCCAGGGTGGGCCGGGCGAGCACGGCGAGCGCGGGAGCCCCGGCCACCCGGTCGGCGACCGCGGTCGCCGCGCCCAGCAGCGCCTCCCGGGAGAGCGCCCGGCCGTCGATCCGCAGCGCGTCCGCCGCGTCGCCGTGGTCGCCCTGAAGTGCCGTCAGCAGTGCCATGCTTCCGTCCTCGCCCTCGTCCTCGTCCTGATCGCGCGGCGGGCTCCCGCGCCCGGCCGCCGTCGGGCCGACTCTACGGGCCGGCGCGGCGCCCCCATCCGGCACGGGGGCGGAAACGGCGGAGGGCGTGGCACCGAGCACCCGATGCCACGCCCTCCGGTCCACGGGACCACTCGGATCAGCCCTTGCGGGCCTTCACCTCGGTGGTGAGCTGCGGCAGCACCTGGAAGAGGTCGCCGACCACGCCGTAGTCGACCAGCTCGAAGATCGGGGCCTCCGCGTCCTTGTTCACGGCCACGATGGTCTTCGAGGTCTGCATGCCGGCCCGGTGCTGGATGGCGCCGGAGATACCCGCCGCGATGTAGAGCTGCGGGGAGACCTGCTTGCCGGTCTGGCCGACCTGGTTGCTGTGCGGGTACCAGCCGGCGTCGACGGCGGCGCGCGAGGCGCCGACGGCCGCGCCCAGCGCGTCCGCGAGCTCCTCGACCACGCCGAAGCCCTCGGCGGCACCGACGCCGC
>CBJMI02800__coassemble_651_pt1 | contig 18254 bp, 17 predicted proteins | sample CBJMI02800__metabat2_low_PE_003 | metagenome-assembled genome bin CBJMI02800
AACGTCACCCCGCAGGTCACCTGGGACGTCCTCAACCTCCAGCACGAGTACGGCATCAAGGACGCCCTGGACGCGATCGACGACCTGCGCAACACCCTCTCCACCTCCGAGCGGCTGGCCGGCGCCTCGGTCGAACTGCTCGCCTCGCTCAACACCGACCTGCACCGGCTCCCCGAACTCAGCCCCCGCTACAAGCGGATGAACGCCGAGGAGCCCTACCGCCTCAAGGCCACCTGCATCCGGCTCAAGCTGGAGAACACCCGCGAGCGCCTGGCCGGCGGCACCCCGCACGTCGAGGGCCGCGACTACGTCGGCACCCGCGAGCTGATCGCCGACCTGCGGCTGATCCAGGACTCGCTGCGCGCCCACCGCGGCGAACTGATCGCCGACGGCCGCCTCGCCCGCGCCATCCGCACCATCGAGGCCTTCGGCCTCCAGCTCGCCACCATGGACGTGCGCGAGCACGCCGAGGCCCACCACCACGCCCTCGGCCAGCTCTTCGACCGGCTCGGCGAGGAGGCCTGGCGCTACGCCGACATGCCCCGCGAGTACCGGCAGAAGCTGCTCGCCAAGGAGCTGCGCTCGCGCCGCCCGCTCGCCCCCACCCCGGCCCCGCTGGACGCGGCCGGCACCAAGACCCTCGGCGTCTTCAACACCATCCGCGAGGGCTTCGAGCGCTTCGGCGACGAGATCGTCGAGAGCTACATCATCTCGATGTGCCAGGGCGCCGACGACGTCTTCGCCGCCACCGTGCTGGCCCGCGAGGCCGGCCTGATCGACCTGCACTCCGGGATCGCCAAGATCGGCATCGTGCCGCTGCTGGAGACCACCGACGAACTCCAGCAGGCCGACCGCATCCTGGACGAGATGCTCTCCGACCCCTCCTACCGGCTGCTCGTCTCGCTGCGCGGCGACCTCCAGGAGGTCATGCTCGGCTACTCCGACTCCTCCAAGTTCGGCGGCATCACCACCTCCCAGTGGGAGATCCACCGCGCCCAGCGCCGGCTGCGCGACGTCGCCCACCGCTACGGCATCCGGCTGCGCCTGTTCCACGGCCGAGGCGGCACCGTCGGCCGCGGCGGCGGCCCCTCGCACGAGGCCATCCTGGCCCAGCCCTGGGGCACCCTGGAGGGCGAGATCAAGGTCACCGAGCAGGGCGAGGTCATCTCCGACAAGTACCTGCTCCCCTCCCTCGCCCGGGAGAACCTGGAGCTGACCGTCTCCGCCACCCTCGCCGCCTCCGCGCTGCACACCTCCCCGCGCCAGGCCCCCGAGGAACTGGCCCGCTGGGACGCCGCGATGGACCGGGTCTCCGAGGCCGCCCACACCTGTTACCGCGCCCTGGTCGACCAGGAGGACCTGCCGAAGTACTTCTTCGCCTCCACCCCGGTCGACCAGCTCGCCTCGCTCCACCTGGGATCCCGCCCGTCCCGCCGCCCCGACTCCGGCGCCGGACTGGACGGCCTGCGGGCCATCCCCTGGGTGTTCGGCTGGACCCAGTCCCGCCAGATCGTCCCCGGCTGGTACGGCGTCGGCTCCGGCCTCGCCGCCGCCCGCGCGGCCGGTCTCGGCGACGTGCTGGACGAGATGTACGGCCAGTGGCACTTCTTCCGCAACTTCCTGTCCAACGTCGCCATGACGCTGGCCAAGACCGACCTGCGGATCGCCCGCCACTACGTCGAGCAGCTGGTGCCCGCCGAGCTGCGGCACATCTTCGACCAGATCGTCGCCGAGCACGAGCTCACCCTGCGCGAGGTGCTGCGGCTCACCGGGGAGAGCGAACTGCTGGAGCACAACCCGGTGCTGAAGCAGACCTTCACCGTCCGCGACGCCTACCTCGACCCGATCTCCTACCTCCAGGTCGCGCTGCTGCGCCGCCAGCGCGAGGAGGTCGCCGCCGGCCGCCACGAGGACCCGCTGCGCGCCCGCGCGCTGCTGCTCACCGTCAACGGCATCGCCGCCGGCCTGCGCAACACCGGCTGACGCGGGAACACCGAGGGCCGGTGCCTCCTGGGTGGGGGCACCGGTCCTTCGCGTGCGTCTCGGCGGCTCTACGGCCGGACCTCGACCACCAACCCGCCGTACTGCGCGAGGAGTTCCTTCCGGGCGCTCTCCGCCTGCGGGGTCCCGACGATCAGCCCGGCACCGTCGTTGGCGATCTGGACGGACCGGATGTGCACTCCGTAGGTCGCCGCCCAGTCCCCGGCCTCGGACCGGATCTGCTTGGCGAGGGCGAGCTGCCGAGGATAGCCCGCCGCAGCGTCCCTGAACTCCAGCTTCACGCCGGGCCATTCGGCCACCAGGTGCGTCACGGCGGCATCGAGGCCGGTGCCGTGGACCCGCATCACGTACAGCGTGCGGGTGCTCGCGTCCCGGCAGGTGGCGAAGTAGTCGTCGGCGTAGTGCTCGCGCGCCAGCTTCTCGACCGCCTCCCCGGCCCGCGCCAGCTCGGCCTGGCTCGACTGCTCCGGCGACAGCGAGGACGGCGCCCCCGTCGTCCTGGGCGCGGAGCCGGCCGGCGGCGTCAGGCCCGACGAGGGACCGCCGGACGACGGCACCCCCGTCGAGGGACCGCCGGACGACGGCACCCGCGACGACGAGTACGGCGCCCCCGTCGCCCCGCCCCCGCCCGGAGTCCGCAGCGAGGTCGGCCCGGACTGACAGCCCAGTACCGTCTTCACCAGCCCGTCGGTGTCCGCCCCCCTCGACCCCGGCGTCCCCGCCCCGGCCGACGGCGCGACGACCGTCCGGAGCGCCGCCGGCCCGGTTGCCGAGCCCGGGCTCCCCCCGCCGCCCAGCTGGGTCAGCGCCCCCGCACCGATCGCCAGCACGGCCACCGCCACCACTCCTCGCAGCGCCCGCTGTCGCCGGGCCCGTCGGCGTCCCGCCTCGCGCAGATCGGCCAGCGGCGGGCTGCCGCCGATCCCCGCCGCCCGGGCCCCGAGCCGGACGGACAACTCCTCCTCGAACGCGTCCTCAGCCCTCACGCCCCACCAACTCCCTCGCCGGTTCCAGTTCCTGTCGAAGCGCCTTGAGCCCCCGCGCCAGGTGGGTCTTCGCCGTGGTCACCGAGCACCCCAGCTCCACCGCCACCTGGGCCACGGACAGGTCCAGGTAGTAGCGCAGCACCACCGCCGCCCGCTGCCGCCGCGGCAGACCGGCCAGCGCCGCCGCCAACTGCCCGTCCCGCTCGACGTCCTGGACCGCCGGCCCGTCCGGCAGGACGGATGTCAGCACCTCGCGTCTGGTCCGGCGCCACCGCGAGACGTGGGTGCGCACCATCGTCCGGCGGACGTAGCCCTCGGCCGCGCCGGGCTCCCGGATCGCCGACCGCTTCGGGTACACCCGTGCCAGGGCGTCGTGCAACAGGTCCCGGGCATCGTGAACATCCCCGGTGATCAGGTACGCCCCCCGCAGGAGGGCCTGGTACCGCGCCGCGACGAACTCGTCGAACGGGTCGGATCCGGAACCCCCCGGGCGCATCGATTCGCGCTTCATACCCTCAGGACGCACCGGCCGCCGGAAACGGATGACAGGACGACGAGGGGCCGGTGCCCACTTCCGTGGACACCGGCCCCTCGCATCACGTTCCTACTCCGCGGGCTCCCCCGCGCGCCGGCGCTTCAACCACAGCGCCGCTCCGCCGGCCGCGACCACCAGGCCGCCGCCGACCGCCAGCAGTCCGGCGTCCGGGCCGACCGAGTCGCCCAGCACCGGACCGAACTGCGCCGCCGCGGGCTCCGGCGTGACCCCCGGATCCGGCTCGGCCACCGGATCGGCGTGCGCCACCGCACCGCTGGACAGCAGCATCCCCGCCGCTCCCAGCGCACCGGCGGTGCCCACCCGTCGTCCGAGCTGCTTCAGCCGGACCACCCGGAGCCGCCGAAGTCGGCGGGCCGGACGCAATCTCCGCATCGAGAACTCCCCAGGACCCGTTCGCGTACCGGGCCGACGCTATCCGATCCCGCACAGGGTTCTCACATGGTTTCAGGTTTGGCGGGGCAAGCGTTGCACGACTGTTGTGTACCCGGCACACCGTGCACATGACGGACGGTCAGGAGTTGTACGTGCCCTGCGCCCGCTCCAGCCCCTCGGACAGCAGCGCCTCCACCGCGTCCGCCGAGCGGTCCACGAACCACTCCAGCTCCTTGCGCTCGGTCGAGGAGAAGTCCTTCAGGACGAAGTCCGCGACCTCCATCCGGCCCGGCGGGCGGCCGATCCCGCAGCGCACCCGGTGGTAGTCCGGCCCGAGCGACTTGGTGATCGACTTCAGCCCGTTGTGGCCGTTGTCCCCGCCGCCCAGCTTCAGCCGCAGCGCCGCGTAGTCGATGTCCAGCTCGTCGTGGACGGCGATCAGCGCCGAGGCCGGCACCTTGTAGAAGTCCCGCAGCGCCGTCACCGGCCCGCCGGAGAGGTTCATGAAGGACATCGGCTTGGCCAGCACCACCCGCCTGCCCGCCAGCCGCCCCTCGGCCACCTGCGCCCGGCTCTTGTGCGCCTTGAACTTGGCGCCCATCCGCTGCGCCAGCAGGTCCACCACCATGAAGCCGATATTGTGCCGGTTCCTGGCGTACTGCTCCCCGGGGTTGCCCAGCCCGACCACCAGCCAGGGGCCCTCGTAATCCTCGGCCATGCCTCTCTCCTTCGCGCTCGACTCCGCGCTCGACGTCATCATCCCGGACGCACCGCTGCCCCGGCCGCTCCAGGGGAGCGACCGGGGCAGCGGTCAAAAGCCGTGAGGGCTACGAGGCTCAGGCCTCGGCACCCTCGGCCTCGGCGGCCTCGTCCTCGACCGGGGCGGCCTGGGCGGCGATGACCTGCAGCACGACGGCGTCGGCGTCGACGGCCAGCGAGACGCCGGCCGGCAGGGCGATGTCCTTGGCGTGGACGGAGGCACCGGCCTCCAGGCCCTCGACGGAGACGGTGACGGCCTCAGGCAGGTGGGTGGCCTCGGCCTCGACCGGCAGGGCCTGCAGGACGTGCTCCAGCAGGTTGCCACCGGGGGCCAGCTCGCCCTCGGTGTGGACCGGAATCTCGACGGTGACCTTCTCGCCACGCTTGACCAGCAGCAGGTCGACGTGCTCGATGGTGCGCTTGATGGCCTCGCGCTGGACGGCCTTCGGCAGGACGTACTCGTCCTTGCCCTCGATCGGAACGACCAGCAGGGCGTTCGGGGTCTTGAGGGCCATCATCAGGTCGTGGCCGGGCAGGTTCAGGTGAACCGGGGCGTGGCCGTGGCCGTAGACGACACCGGGGACGAAGCCGGCGCGGCGGGCGCGACGGGCGGCACCCTTGCCGAACTCGGTACGGGTCTCAGCGGCAAGGCGGATCTCGGACACGACTGCACTCCTCGTGAAGACTGGCGCGGGGGTGCAGGCAACGCGAAAAACCGCCGGGACCACACCCTCAGTACGTTCGGGGGTCACTCGGCGGCAACGGCCTCTGCCGGCGGACGGAATCCGCTACCGGCAGCGCGTCGATCACGGTGTCGGCGCCCGTCGAGCAGGCACACGGCATCCCTCGCCGAGCAGTTTCACGAGTCTAACCGCACCGGCCCCCTCCCGCGAAATCGGCCCCCTCCCGGGGAAAAGGCGGCGGCCCCGGACCGTGGATGGTCCGGGGCCGCCTGCGCGGGGCTTCGTCAGTGCACGCCCCCGAAGGTCAGCGCACGCCCTCGAAGGTCAGTGCACGCCGTCGAAGTCAGTGCACGCCCTCGAAGAGGCTGGTGACCGAGCCCTCCTCGAACACCTCGCGGATCGCGGCGGCGATCGACGGGGCGATGGACAGCGTGGTGATCTTGTCCAGCTGGAGCTCCGCCGGGGTGGGCAGCGTGTTGGTGAACACGAACTCGCTCACCCGCGAGTTCTTCAGCCGGTCCGCGGCCGGGCCGGAGAGCACACCGTGGGTGGCGGCCACCACGACGTCCGCGGCGCCGTTGTCGAACAGCGCGTCGGCGGCGGCGCAGATCGTGCCCGCGGTGTCGATCATGTCGTCGACCAGGACGCAGACCCGGTCCTTGACGTCACCGACGACCTCGGCCGACAGGATGGTGTTGGCCTGGGTCATGTCGCGGCGCTTGTGGATGATCGCCAGCGGGGCGTCCAGCCGGTCGCACCACTGGTCGGCGACCTTGACCCGGCCGGCGTCCGGCGAGACGACGGTCAGCTTGGAGCGGTCCACCTTCCCGCCGATGTAGTCGGCCAGCAGCGGAAGCGCGAACAGGTGGTCCACCGGGCCGTCGAAGAAGCCCTGGATCTGCGCGGTGTGCAGGTCCACGGCCATCAGGCGGTCGGCGCCGGCCTGGCGCAGCAGGTCGGCGATCAGGCGGGCCGAGATCGGCTCGCGGCCCAGGTGCTTCTTGTCCTGGCGGGCGTAGCCGTAGAACGGCAGGATCGCGGTGATGCTCCGGGCGGAGGCCCGCTTCAGAGCATCGATCATGATCAGCTGCTCCATGATCCACTGGTTGATGGGAGCCGTGTGGCTCTGCATCACGAAGCAGTCCGCACCGCGGGCCGACTCCAGGAAGCGGACGTAGATCTCGCCGTTGGCGAAGTCCAGGGCCTTGGTCGGGACCAGCTCGCTCCCCAGCGCCTCGGCAACCTCCTTCGCCAGTTCCGGGTGGGCACGGCCGGAGAAGAGCTTGAGCTTCTTCTCACCCGACGTCGTGATCCCGCTCACTGCACCGTCTCCTCGCGTTGCGGACGCTGAATCCCTCTCCCGAGGAGGGCAGGCGCAGCCCGCACCCACGGGGGATCAGGGAATTGTCGGTACGCCTGGACACGGGCGGTAGGCCCAGTGGCGCACGTATGTCCCCAAGGTTACGCGCCCGCGCAGAAACCGTCCGCCCCGGGACCGTCCGGCCGGCCTCCGGCGCCCGGTCAGACCTCCCCGGCGCCGTCCCCGGCGCCGTCCACCGCGGCCTTGGCGGCCTGCGCGGCCACCGTCCCGGGGCGCTTGCGCTCGACCCAGCCCTCGATGTTGCGCTGCTGCGCGCGGTTCACGCCGAGTGCGCCGGGCGGAACGTCGGTGCTGATCACCGAGCCCGCGCCGGTGTAGGCGCCGTCACCGACGGTCACCGGGGCGATGAACATGTTGTCCGAGCCGGTGCGGCAGTGCGCGCCGATGACCGTGCGGTGCTTGTTGACCCCGTCGTAGTTCACGGTGACCGAGGCCGCGCCGACGTTGGTGCCCTCGCCGATCGTGGCGTCGCCGATGTAGGAGAGGTGCGGCACCTTGGCGCCCTCGCCCAGCTCGGAGTTCTTGACCTCGACGTAGGTGCCGACCTTCGCCTTGCGCGCCAGCTTGGCCCCCGGCCGCAGGTAGGCGTACGGGCCGGTGGCGGCCAGCTCGCCGATCTCGGCGCGGTCGGCCGTGGTGTTGCTCACCCGGGCGCCGGCACCGACCAGGGTGTCCTTCAGGGTGGAGTTCGGGCCCACCTCGCAGCCCTCGCCCAGGTGGGTGGCGCCCTGCAGCTGGGTGTTCGGCAGCACGACGGCGTCCGGCTCGTACGTCACCTGGACGTCGACCCAGGTGGTGGCCGGGTCCACCACGGTGACGCCGGCGCGCATCGCCCGCTCCAGCAGGCGGTCGTTCAGCAGCCGGCGGGCCTGCGCCAGCTGGACCCGGTCGTTGATGCCCAGGATGTCCCGGTGGTCCTCGGCGACCACGGCGCCGACCCGGTGCCCGGCCTTGCGCAGGATCTCCAGGGTGTCGGTCAGGTACTCCTCGCCCTGCGAGTTGTCCGTGGTGAGCTCGGCCAGCGCCTCGGTGAGCAGCTTGGCGTCGAAGGCGAAGACGCCCGAGTTGATCTCGGCGATCGCGCGCTGGGTGTCGGTGGCGTCCCGCTCCTCGACGATCGCTGCGACCGTGCCGTCCTCGTCGCGCAGGATCCGGCCGTAGCCGAAGGGCTCGGGGACGACGGCGGTCAGCACGGTGACGCCGTTCTGCTGCGCCTCGTGCGACTTCGCCAGCCGGCGCAGGGTGTCCCCGGTCAGCAGCGGGGAGTCCCCGGCGGTGACGATCACCGTGCCGTCCAGCGTGACGCCGTCGGCGGCCAGCGCCTCCAGCGCGGTGCGCACCGCGTGGCCGGTGCCGTTCTGCTCCTCCTGCACGACCGGGCGCACACCGGGGTAGTGCGCCGCCAGGTGCTCCTCGACCTGCTCGCGCTGGTGCCCGACGACCACGACGAGCTGTCCCGGCGTCAGCTCCCCGGCCGCCGAAACCGCGTGACCCACCAGCGAGCGCCCGCACACCTCGTGCAGCACCTTGGGCAGCTTGTTCGACTTCATCCGGGTCCCGCCACCGGCGGCGAGCACGACAACGGCGGCAAGCGAATTGGCACCCATGCGGGGAGGCTCCTCATTAGGTTCACAGAGAGGGCAGAGCAGGCCAGAACGCGGGTCCGCACATGTGCTCTGGCAGTTCGAGGATAGTGCGGGGCAGCCGGCCGGAATGCCAGCGGCCCGGCCCGCGCATGCCCGCCCGCGGCCGTACTCAGTGCTCCCGGAGGAGGATTCGAACCCCCATAAGCTGGACCAAAACCAGCTGTCCTGCCCTTAGACGATCCGGGACCGGAGCGCCCGCCGCCGGAGCCCCGACGGCGCGCTGGGGCAAGACTACGGGGTAGCGCGCTTCACATCTACCACCTGTGCCGACCGTGCTGGCCCGTCCGATCCCGGCACGGCGGCGGTCCCGGGTTCATCCATCCAGTCGGGTGAATTCACCCGAGCGCCGCGCAGCGGTGTGTTCCCCTGGCCTCGGAGCGCAACCTACGATTCCGTAGGTTACGCCAACGTAGGTTCTGCCGTCCCGGTCCCGGGACGCCGCGAAGGGATGCCCATGACCATCCAGGCCGGCGAGGAGCGCGCGGGGGCCGCCGCGCTTCCCGATCCCTCCTCCGATCCCTCCGCCGACGCCGCGACCCGGCTGTCCGCCACCCGCGGCGGGGAGAAGCAGGGGCTCGCCGAGCGGATCGCACTCGCCCTCTTCATCCTCGTGCCGTTCGCCGCCCTGGTCGCCGCCGTACCGGTGGCCTGGGGGTGGGGACTCGGCTGGACGGACGCGGCGGTCACCGTCGCGATGTACTTCCTCACCTGTCACGGCATCACCGTCGGCTACCACCGCTACTTCACCCACGGCGCCTTCAAGGCCTCCCGCCCGATGCGGCTGGTCCTCGCGATCGCCGGCAGCCTGGCGGTCGAGGGCCCGCTGGTGCGCTGGGTGGCCGACCACCGCAAACACCACCGGTTCAGCGACAAGGACGGCGACCCGCACTCGCCGTGGCGCTACGGCGAGAGCGTCCCGGCGCTGATCAAGGGCCTGTGGTGGGCGCACATGGGCTGGATGTTCGACGAGGAGCAGACCCCGCACCTCAAGTACGCGCCGGACCTGGTCGGTGACCCGGCCATGCGGCGGATCTCCCGGCTGTTCTGGCTCTGGACCACCATCTCGCTGCTGCTGCCCGCCCTGGTCGGCGGTCTGGTGAGCCTCTCCTGGCAGGGCGCGCTGTCCGCCTTCTTCTGGGGTTCGCTGGTCCGGGTCGCGCTGCTGCACCACGTCACCTGGTCGATCAACTCGATCTGCCACGCGATCGGCCGGCGCCCGTTCCGCTCCCGGGACCGCTCCGGCAACGTCTGGTGGCTCGCGGTGCTCTCCTGCGGCGAGTCCTGGCACAACCTCCACCACGCCGACCCGACCTCGGCCCGGCACGGGGTGCTGCGCGGGCAGATCGACTCCTCGGCCCGGCTGATCCGCTGGTTCGAGCTGGCCGGCTGGGTCCGGGACGTCCGCTGGCCGGACCCGCAGCGGATCGCCGCCCGCCGCGCAGCATGAGGCGGCGCTTCCAGCATGATGTAGGGGTGAACGGGAGCAGCGCAGACAGCACAGGCGGTCACCAGAGCACGCGGACGGGCGCGGCGCCCGGAACGGCGCCGGCCCGTCCGCGGGCCGCCGCTGCGGCGGGCGCGGCCCCCGACGGCGGCACCGAGGGCGCCGCGGACGCGGTGCCCGGTACGGCGCCGGCGCCGCGCCGGCGGGGCGGCCGGGTCCGGATGACCGGCAAGCAGCGCCGGGAGCAGCTGCTGGAGATCGGCCGAACGGTCTTCGCCGAGCGCGGCTACGACGGCACCTCGGTGGAAGAGATCGCCGAGCGCGCCGGCGTCTCCAAGCCCGTGGTGTACGAGCACTTCGGAGGCAAGGAGGGGCTCTACGCGGTGGTGGTGGACCGCGAGATGCAGCTGCTGCTGGACATGGTGACGGGGGCGCTCACCGGCGGCCACTCGCGCGAGCTGCTGGAGCAGGCGGCGTTCGCGCTGATGGACTACATCGACACCTCGACGGACGGCTTCCGGATCCTGGTCCGGGACTCGCCGGTGGCCCAGTCGACCGGCACCTTCGCCTCGCTGATCAGCGACATCGCGACCCAGGTCGAGGACATCCTCGGTCTGGAGTTCAAGTCCCGGGGCTTCGACGCCCGGCTGGCCCCGATGTACTCGCAGATGCTGGTCGGGATGGTCGCGCTGACCGGCCAGTGGTGGCTGGAGGTCCGCAAGCCGGACAAGGCGACGGTGGCGGCGCACCTGGTGAACCTGGCCTGGCACGGGCTGGAGGGCCTGGAACGGCACCCGAGGCTGGTCGGCGACCGCAGGGCCTGAGCCGCCACCGCCCCGTTCCACTGCTCCGTACCGCCCTCACCGCCTCACTCTCGTCCGCCTCTGCCCCACTCTTGTCCGCTTCGGCCTTACCGCTTCGGCCTTACCGCTTCACCCCCACCGCGAAGATCCGCCGGAACGGGAAGACCGTCCCGTGCGGCCCGGCCGGGTAGGCCTCGCGCAGCAGCCGCCCGTACTCGGCGAGGAAGGCGGCCCGGTCGGCCTGGTCGGTGAGCCGGCCGAGCACCGGGCGCAGCGCGGTCCCCTTGACCCATTCCAGTACCGGGTCCGGCCCGGGCAGCAGGGTGCTGTAGGTGGTCTCCCAGACGTCGACGGCGCAGCCGGCCCCGGCGAGGGCGTCGAGGTACCGCCCCGGCGGGTGGACGCCGCTGCGGACGGCGTCGGCACCGAGGGTGTCGCGCCAACGGGGGCTGCGGCGCAGTTCGGCGAGCAGGGTGTGGCTGGGGGCGTCGAAGTTGCCCGGCACCTGGAAGGCGAGGACCCCGCCGGACCGAAGGGCGTCCGCCCAGCGCGCCAGCACCGCCAGGTGCCCGTCCACCCACTGGAGGGTCGCGTTGGAGGCGATCAGGTCGGGCCCGGCCGGGGCCGGGTCGTAGTCGCGGGCGTCGGCGAGCAGGTAGTCGGCGGTGGGCTCGCCCTCGGTGCGGGCGGTGGCCAGCATCGGGGCGGAGTTGTCGACTCCGGTGATCCGGGCCTGCGGCCAGCGTTCGCGCAGGACGGCGGTGGAGTTGCCGGGGCCGCAGCCGATGTCGAGGATCGTTGCGGCGGGCTCGTTCGGCAGGGCGGGGACGCGGGCGAGCAGGTCGCGCAGCGGGCGGGTGCGTTCGTCGGCGAAGCGCAGGTACTGCGCCGGGTCCCAGACGGGGCTGGTCATGGTTCACCTCGCAGGTATCTCGATATCAAGATATCTCCCGCAGCCTCCCCCGCACATTTCTCGATGTCAAGAGACTTCACATCGACACATCCACCGATACACTGATCGCCATGGAGGACGAGGTCGACAGGCTGGTCGCAGCGTGGCGCCGGGAGCGCCCCGACCTCGACGTGGAGCCGCTGGAGGTGCTCAGCCGGGTCAGCCGGCTCGCCCGCCACCTCGACCGCGCCCGCCGCACCGCCTTCGCCGAGCACGGCCTGGAGCCCTGGGAGTTCGACGTCCTGACCGCTCTGCGGCGGGCCGGCTCCCCCTACCAGCTCTCCCCCGGACAGTTGCTCACCCAGACCCTGGTCACCTCCGGCACCATGACCAACCGGATCGACCGCCTCACCGGCAAGGGCCTGGTCAAGCGCCTGCCCGACCCGGACGACCGCCGCGGCGTGCTCGTCCGGCTCACCGACGACGGCCGCGACCGCGCCGACCAGGCGCTGGCCGGCCTGCTGACGCACGAGCGCGAACTGCTCGCCCAGCTCAGCTCCGGCCAGCAGGGCGAACTCGCCGCCCTGCTGCGGCTGCTGGTCGCACCGTTCGACAACATCCCGGGCTGAGCCCCCGGCCTCCGGCTACGGGGCCGAGGCGATGGACGGCGGCACGACCGGCTCCGCCGGACTGACCCCGGCCCGGCGGGCCACCGCGACGGCGGCCAGCGTGGAGTGCACCCCCAGCTTCCCCAGCACGTTCTGCATGTGGGTGCGAACGGTGTGCGGCGACAGGTAGAGCCGCTCCGCGACCGCCTGCCGGCCCAGGCCCGCCACCATGCAGCGCAGGATCTGCTTCTCCCTCGGCGTCAGGGTGTCGACCAACCGCTCGCTCTCGGTGCGGTCCCGCCGGGCGGTGGTGAGCTCGCGGATCACCCCGGTGAGCAGCGCGGGCGGCAGGTGGGTCTCGTCCCGCAGCACTCCCCGGACCACCGCGAGCAGCCGGGCCAGCGAACTCTCCTTCGCCACCCAGCCGGTGGCGCCCGCATGCAGCGCCCGGGCCGCGCGGTGCGGGTCGTCCACGGTGGCCAGCACCACCGCGCGCAGCCCCGGATGGGCCCGGCGGACCCGGCCGAGCAGGGTGATGCCGTCCGGCTGCGGGGCGGCGGGCCTGAGCTGCTCTGCGCGGGCCTGGTCGGCGCGCAACTGGTCGGTACGGAGCTGGTCCGCCCGGGCCTGCTCGGCGCGCAGCTGCTCCGCGCGTACCTGCTCCGCGGAGCGGGCCACGGCCCCCGGGACGGCGGACACGGCGCCCGCCCGGCGCGGCGGCGGTACGGCCGGCGGCGGTACGGCCGGGGGCGGTACGGTCGGCGGCGGGCGGCGGCGGGCCTCCTCGGCCGGTTCCCCGCCGGGCCTGGCCCGGGCGCCCGGCCCGGCCGCCGCGCCCCCCAGGTCGGCGTCGATCAGCGCCACGTCGTAGGCCCGCCCCTCGGCGGCGGCACGCTCCAGCGCCCGCTCGGCGGCGGCCGCGCTGCCGGCCGCGCCCACCTCCACGTCGGGCTCGGCGGCCAGGGCCGCGGCCAGCGCCTCGGCGAAGATCCGGTGGTCGTCGACCACCAGGACCCGGATCCGCCCCATCGTCACTACCCCCTGCTCAGAGCGCCCGAGCCCGGGGGCGGGGACCGGTCCGGCGTCCGCGTTCCGGACCCTCCGCTCCGCCCGCCCACCGGTGGCCGGTGCGGCCGAAAGGGTGCCGGCTCCCACCCGTACCGCACTCAGCGTACGGGCCGGGAAACGCTCCCGTGCCGGTTCGGTGAAGTTTCGTCAGGAGTGGCGCGAGCGGCGCGGCCGGCCAGCCGGGCGGCTCCGGAGAGACGCCCAACTGACCGGCCGGAACAGGAGGTTGGCCCTGGCGGGCGGACGGTTCTACTTGCCGTTCTTCTCCAGGGTGAACTTCCAGGCGTCGGCGACGATGTCGTCCAGGTTCGGGCGGCGCGGCGTCCAGCCCAGCGCCTCGTGGGCGCGCTCGGCGGAGGCCACCAGCACGGCCGGGTCGCCGGCCCGGCGGGCGGCGACCTGCACCGGGATCTCCCGGCCGGTGACGCGCTTGACCGACTCGATCACCTCCCGCACCGAGAAGCCGCTGCCGTTGCCCAGGTTGCAGATCAGGTGCTCGCCCGGCTTGGCGGCGTCCAGCGCCAGCAGGTGGGCGTCGGCCAGGTCGGCGACGTGGATGTAGTCGCGGATGCAGGTGCCGTCCGGGGTCGGGTAGTCGTCGCCGAACACCGCGATGTGCGGGCGCTGTCCGAGCGCGGCCTGGAAGACCAGCGGGATCAGGTGCGACTCGGGGTCGTGGCGCTCGCCGTAGGCGCCGTACGCGCCGGCCACGTTGAAGTAACGCAGCGAGACGGCGGCCAGGCCGTGCGCGACGGCCTCGCTGGTGATCATGTGGTCCATGGCGAGCTTGCTGGCGCCGTAGGTGTTGGTCGGCGAGGTCCGGGCGGTCTCGGCGATCGGCACGACCTCCGGCTCGCCGTACACGGCGGCGGTGGAGGAGAACACCAGCTTGCGCACGCCCGCCGCGCGCATCGCGGTGATCAGCTCCAGTGAGCCGGCCACGTTGTTGCGCCAGTACTTCTCCGGGTCCACGACCGACTCGCCGACCTGCGAGGAGGCGGCGAAGTGCAGCACGCCGTCGAAGGAGCCGTCCAGCACCTTGCCGGCCTCCTGGATCCGGCCCTCGACGAACTCGGCGCCGGCCGGGACGCCCTCGCGGAAACCGGTCGAGAGGTCGTCCAGGACGGTCACCTGGTGACCCGCCTCCAGCAGGTGGGCGGCCACCACGCTGCCGACGTAGCCGGCGCCACCCGTGACCAGGTACTTACTCATGATGAGACCTCCAGCGGGCGATGGTCCGCCCGGTCGGGGGCGCCATCGACGGAATGCGAACGACTGGGGTCAATTGTCCCCGTCCGGCGGGGTGCTCCCGACCACCGGGGCTCCCGCTCCCGCGCATTCTCACCCACTCCTCAGCCGTCCTCCACAGGCGCCCGCCGCCAACCCCCGCCGGCCCCACCGCTCAGCCTTCGGCCATCCGTTCCAGCAGGCCGGTCCGCGCGGCCACCGCGGCCGCCTCCAGCCGGGTGCGCGCGCCCAGCTTCATCAGCACGCGCTGCACGTGGGTACGGGCGGTGCTCGCGGCGATCCGCATCCCGGCGGCGATCGCCGCGGTGTCCTCGCCGTCCGCGATCCGGGCCAGCACCTGCACCTCACGGCGGGTCAGCAGCCGCAGCAGCCGGACCGACTCGTCGTCCGGTTCGGCCACCGGGCGCAGCAACTGGTCGAAGGCCTCGCGCAGGACGTCCACGGCCACCGCGGCCTCGCCCGCCCGGGCCCGTCCGATCGCCCGCTCGACCACCTCGATCCGCTCGTCGCTCGGCACGTAGCCCGCCGCTCCGGCCGCGAACGCGCAGGCCACGCCGCGGAGTTCGCCGACCGGCCCGAGGACGATCACGGCCACCTCGGGACGCTCCCGGCGGATCCGGCGCAGCCCGTCGAAGGCGCCCGGCTCGCCCGGCGCGGACACTCCCAGCAGGCACACCTCGGGCCGCCGCCCGGCGACCAGGTCGGCGGCGACGCCGACCGGGGAACCGACCGCGAGCACCCGGTGGCCGCGCAGTTGCAGTGCCGTGGCCAGCGCCTCGGCCAGCAGCCGGTGGTCGTCGACCACCACGAGTCGAACACCCATGACGCCCTCCCGGTCGGGGCCCGGCTCGCACCCGCACCCCCTCGGGCGGGCGGCCGATGACGCACCATCACAGCGCATTCCGTACCCGACCCGCTAGGCCGCCGCGTGTCACCGGAACCGGGACACACCCGGCTTGGGGAACGCGAAAGACCCCCGCCGCGAGGCGAGGGTCTTTCAGTGGAGCCCCCATGCGGAATCGAACCGCAGACCTTCTCCTTACCATGGAGACGCTCTACCGACTGAGCTATAGGGGCTTGCCGGGTTTTTGTTTTCCCGGGCCGGTCGAACAAGGAAGACATTACACGGCCGTCGACCCGAAAGGGAAATCGGCCCCGCTCCGCCCCCCGGCCGCCCGGTTCGCCCGCTCGATCCGCCCGATTCGCCTGATCCACCCGACCGGTCTGCCCGGTCCACCCGGTCCGCGCCGCTGGGCGGCCCGCTACCGGGACCCCTCGGGGTGCGCCGCGTCGAACTCCTCGCGGGCCGCGAGCATCTGCCGGGCGCACCGCTCCGTCCAGCGGCCGAGCGGGGTGACCAGTTCGGCCAGCTCCCGGCCGAGCGGTCGCAGGTCGTAGACCACCCGCGGCGGCGTCTCCGGGAAGACCGTACGGAGCACCAGGCCGCTGCGCTCCAGGTTGCGCAGCGACTGGGTGAGCATCTTGCGGCTCACTCCGCCGACCCCGCGCTGGAGCTCGGAGAAGCGCTGGGGTCCGCAGGCGGAGAGGCTCATCAGGATCAGCAGCGACCACTTGTCGGCGAGCTCAGCGAACATCTCGCGGCTTGGGCAGAGCTGGGCGAAGACGTCGTGCTCCTGCTCCGCCTGCGGCTCGGCCCCGGTGCGGGCGGTTTCCTCCGTCGTCATGGCGTCCAGGGTAGACCTGCGGTCTCCGATTCGAACCTGGTCTCCGATCCATGCCTGGTCTCCACCAGAGACCTGGTCTATATTGGAGACCGCTCGACCGGCCGTAGCCCGCCCGGACCCGCATCCGTTCCCCCGCCGCACAGGAGTGCCCCCGCATGACTGCCATCCGCCCGACTGTCGCCCTCGCCTACCACTCCGGCTACGGCCACACCGCCGTGATCGCCGAGGCCGTCGCCCGCGGCGCCGCCGCCGCCGGTGCCGAGGTCGTGTCGATCGCCGTCGACACCATCACCGACGAGCAGTGGGCCCAGCTCGACGCCGCCGACGCGATCGTCTTCGGCTCCCCCACCTACATGGGCACCGCCTCCGGCGCCTTCCACGTCTTCGCCGAGGCCACCAGCAAGCGCTGGTTCACCGACGCCTGGAAGGACAAGGTCGCGGCCGGCTTCACCAACTCCGCCTCCAAGAGCGGCGACAAGGCCAGCACCCTCGGCTACTTCCAGACCCTCGCCGCCCAGCACGGCATGAACTGGGTCAACCTCGGTCTCAAGCCCGGCTGGAACGCCACCACCGCCAGCGAGAACGACCTCAACCGCCTCGGCTTCTTCAACGGCGCCGCCGCCTCCTCCCCGTCCGACGCGGGTGCCGAGGCCGTCCACAAGGCCGACATCGCCACCGCCGAGCACCTGGGCGAGCGCGTCGCCCGGCACACCGCGATCGTGCTGGCCGGCCGCGCCGCCCTGGCCGGCTGACCGCCCAGGCCCCCGCGTACGGCTACGCCGCCGGGTCCGCCCCCAGAACGGGCGCCCGGCGGTATCCGCCGTCCACCGCCGCCAACTCCGCACCCGTGGTGTCCGGCAGCGCCCACAGACAGCCCAGGGCCAGCACGCCCAGGGCCGCCAGGTACCAGCCGGCCGGCTGCGCCGTGCCGTACGCCGCCGTCAGCCTGGTCGCCACCAGCGGCGTCGTCGCCCCGCCGACCACCCCGCCCAGGTTGTACGTCAACGCGGCACCCGTGTAGCGCACCCGGGTCGGGAACAACTCGGGCAGGAACGCCGCCAACGGGCCCATCAGACAGCCCAGCACCACCATCGCCCCGGCCAGCCCCAGGAACATCAACGGCCGGCGCACCGTCTCCAGCAGCGGGAACAGCACCAGCGACCACCCTGCCGCCAGGCCCGTCGCCCACCGCAACGTCCGCCGACGGCCCCACCGGTCGCTGTGCGAAGCGCTCAACCACACCGTCACGGCCCCGCCCGCCGCCCCGACCAGCAGCATCGCCAGCACCAGCGTGCTCGCCACCCCGAGACCGGACGTCGCGTACGCCAGCGCGTACGTGGTGGTCAGGTAGAACAGCGCGTACCCGACCGTGATCGCCCCGCCGCCCGCCAACACCGGCCGCCAGTGCTCGCGCAGCACCTCCACCACCGGCGGACGGTCCCGCCGCACGTCCGCCCGGAACAGCGGCGACTCCGCCAGCCGCAGCCGCACGAACAGCCCCACGGCCACCAGCACCAGCGAGGCCAGGAACGGCACCCGCCAGCCCCACTCGCGGAACGACCTTTCGTCCAGCACCAGTTGGAGCGCCAGGAACCCTCCGTTCGCCAGCACGAACCCGGCCGACGGCCCCAACTGCAGGAACCCCCCGTACCGCCCGCGCCGCCCGGCCGGCGCGTTCTCCGCGATCAGCAGCGCCGCCCCGCCCCACTCCCCGCCCAACCCGACGCCCTGGCACACCCGCAGCACCACCAGCAGCGCCGGTGACCACCACCCCCACACCGCGAACCCCGGCAACAACCCCACCGCCGCCGTCGCCAACCCCATCAACAGCAGCGACACCACCAGCGTCGCCTTCCGGCCCACCCGGTCCCCGAAGTGCCCGAACACCACCGCCCCCAACGGCCGGGCCAGGAACGCCACCGCATACACCGAGAAGGCCGCCAACAGCGCCCCCACCGTGCCCAGTTCGGGAAAGAACACCGGCCCGAACACCAACGCGGCCGCCGTCCCGTACAGGAAGAAGTCGTAGAACTCGATCGCCGTCCCGATCAACGCCGCAGCCGCCGCCCGCCGCAACTGCCCAACCCGCCAAGCACCCTCCGCATCCATACCACCCACCCTC
>CBJMI02800__coassemble_653_pt1 | contig 18155 bp, 15 predicted proteins | sample CBJMI02800__metabat2_low_PE_003 | metagenome-assembled genome bin CBJMI02800
CGTGGAGGAGGAGTCGGCGGGGGAGTCGGAGGAGAGGTCGGCGGGGCGGGTCGTGGGGGAGCAGTGGGGTGCGTTGTGACCGGTCACAGAGAACACCGTCCAGGTCTGGGGAACGCCCAAGGGCCGGGCCGGAGGGGCGACCGCATCATTGAGCCACTCGGGTTACCTGTTGGTAACAAACTTCCGCCGTGGAGGCAACAGTTGAGGACCCCACTTCTCTGCTTCTCCGCAACTCCGTTGCGCCGTCGGCTCGGAGGGGCCTTCGGTGCGGCCGTACTCGCCGGCGCGCTGATGGTCGGTGCGGTGGCGCCCGCTTCGGCGGCGCCCGCTTCGGCGCCCGCAGCGGCTCCGGCCGTCACCGCCGCGGCCGAACTCCCGCCCGACGGTGACACGGTGGCCTCGCCGCCCGGTGCCAACGACTGGAGCTGCCGACCGTCCGCCGCGCACCCCGACCCCGTGGTGCTGGTACACGGCACCTTCGCCAACCGCTACGAGAACTGGCTGGCGCTGTCCCCGTTGCTGAAGGGCCTGGGCTACTGCGTCTTCGCCCTCGACTACGGCACCGTCCCCGGCATCACCTCCACCGGCAGCGGACTGCTGCTGCCGATCGGCGGCCTCGGGGCGGTACCCGCCTCTGCGGCCCAACTCGCCCACTTCGTCGATCTGGTGAGGACCGCGACCGGCGCGGCCAAGGTCGACATCGTCGGGCACTCGCAGGGCGGCATGCTGCCGAACTACTACCTGAAGTTCCTCGGCGGGGCCTCGAAGGTGGACAAGCTGATCGGCCTGGCGCCGTCCACCCACGGCACCACCCTCGACGGGATCACCAAGCTGGCGCCGTACTTCCCCAGGGTGGCCGACCTGATCTACACCGTCTGCCAGGCCTGTCGTGACCAGGCGGTGGGCTCCGACTTCAACACCACCATGGCCTCGCGGCCGGACACCGTGCCGGGCGTGCACTACACGGTGATCTCGACCGTGTACGACGAGGTCGTCACCCCCTGGCGGACACAGTTCCTGAACGGGCCGGACGTGGACAACGAGGTACTGCAGGACCACTGCCCGGTCACGCTGGCCGAGCACGTGGCGATCGCCTTCTCGCCGACGGCGCTGCACCTGGTGACCAACGCCCTGGACCCGGCGCACGCCACACCCGTGTTCTGCGGCTGACGGATCGCTCGCCGTCTGTGCGGCAGGCGCCGTTGCCCGTGCCCCCGGTCGCTCCGGGGGCACGGGCAGTGCGTTGCTCAGCTCGTGCCGGCGGCGTGGGCGTGGGCGGAGGTGGCGGTGCGGAAGGTGATGACGGCCGTGACACCGTGGGGCCGGAGCTGGTGCGTGCCGGGTGCGTCGAGCAAGGCGGCGTCGTAGCGGGTCAGTTCGCCGTCGTCGACGGTGGCCGAACCCGCGAGGCAGACCAGCAGCACGGTGGCGGCGGACGGGACCTGGACGGCGCCGGGCTCGGTGACCAGGTCCACGGCGGCCTCGACCCGGCCGCGTCGGGTCATCACGTTGAAGTCCACCACCGGACCGCCCAGCAGTCGGCAGTCGGTGGCGGCGTCGCCCGGGAAGGCGAACGGGCGGAACGGGGCGTCGACGGACCGCTCGACGCCGTCCACGGTGAGCGCCATGCCCGCGCCCTCGACCAGGGTGATCACCCGGTCGATCCCGGGAAACGGCGAGAAGGGCCCGGCCGAGGCCACGTCGGCGAGGCTCACCCGCCAGTCGAAGTCGTTCAGGCCGGCCCCGGCGGGGAACCCGGCCACTTCCCTGGTCACCCCGCCCCCGTTGAGCCACGGGGTGGCCGGGCGCTCGCTCGCCCGCAGTACCTGGATGCGTCCGGTGGTGGTCATGGAGTCGCATCCTGCCATTTGTGCGGCGGATCCGTGAGGGCCGGGGCGGGGAAGGGGCGAAGCAGGCGCAGTCCGGGAAACACACGACAGCGAACGGATGACAGATGATGAAATCTGTTATCCGTTCGCTGTCATCTGTCATCTGTCATCTGTCAGCCGCGCCGCCCGACCGCGAACGGCAGCAGCGCCGCCGTCGTGGCCGCGACCGCGACCGTCGTGAGGGCCAGCGGCAGTCCGGCCGCGTCGGCGAGGAAGCCGATCACCACCGGCCCGATGAGCATCCCCCCGTACCCGAGCGTCGAGGCCAGCGCGACGCCCTGGGGGCCGCCCGCCGCGCCGGCGCGGGCGATCGCGAGCGGGAACAGGTTGGCCAGCCCCAGGCCGACCAGGATGAACCCCCCGATGGCCAGTGGCACGGCCGAGGCCAGAGCGGCGACCAGCATGCCCGCCGCCGCGGTCAGCCCGCCGAGCAGCATCAGCCGGTTCTGGCCGAGCCGTATGGACAGCCAGGTGCCGCCCACCCGTCCACTGGTCATGGCGAAGGCGTACGCGGCGTACCCGGCGGCGGCCGTCCCGGCGCTCGCGTGCACGTCGTCGGTGAGGTGGAGGGTGGTCCAGTCGGCGATCGCGCCCTCGCCGTACGCCGTGCACAGCGCCGTGAACCCGAGCATCAGCACCAGCAACCGGACGGGTGCCCCGGTCGGGCGGACCGTGGAGTTCTCGGCAGGGCCCGTGGCCACGCCACCCTCACCGGACCCGCGGTCGGACCCGCCGCCGGCGTCGGCGGCGGACCCGGCGGCGGGCCCGGCACCGCCGCGCTCCGGTGCGACCATCGGCGCCGCCGGGCTGCGCAGCAGCACGATGCCCGCGCCGACGGTGACGGCCAGCCCAAGCAGCCCGCCGAGCGCGAGCGCCCAAGCGGTGGTCAGCCGGTCGGCGAGCAGTCCGCCGAACCCGGCGCCGACCAGGCCGCCCAGGCTGTACCCGGCGTGGAAGCTGGGCATGACGGGCCGCCGCAGCTGCGCCACCAGGTCGACGGCGGCGCTGTTCATGGCGACGTTGGCCCCGCCGTACCCGGCGCCGAACAGCAGCAGCACGGCGCCGAGCGACAGCACCGAGTGGGCGTGCGCCGGCAGCGGTACGGCGAGACCGAGCAGGGCGAGCGAGCCGACGGTGACCGGCCTCGAGCCGTACCGGAGACAGAGCCGCCCGACCACCGGCATGGTGAGCACGGCGCCGATGGAGAGGCAGAGCAGGGCGAGCCCGAGCGCGCTGTGTGAGGCGCTGACCTGGCTCCGGATGTCGGGGATGCGGACGACCCAGGCGGCGAACAGGAAGCCGTCGACGGCGAAGAAGGCGGTGAGTGCGAGCCGTGCGGCGCCCCAGGGTCTGTCGGGCGCCAGAGTTGTGCTGCGAGACTGGGAGGAGGATTCGTCGGTGTGGCGGTGGGAACGGATTTTGTTTCGAAGCGGCACAAAGTAACAATAGGGGCGTGCAGCTCTCACCATCAAGCCCGCGGCCCCGCTCCGGGACCGACCCCGACGTGCAGCGCGACGCCCACCGCCGCGCGGCTCCCGACCGCGGTCGGACGCTGCTCGGCCCGGCGCTCTCGTTGATCCACACCGGCCAGACGCCCACCCGTTCCGCGCTCACGCGCGCGCTGGACGTCACCCGGGCCACCGCCGGCGCGGTCACGGCCGAGCTGGAAGCGCTCGGCCTGATCACCGTCGACTCGCGCCCGGCCGGCGGCGGTCGCGGCCGTCCCTCGCACCGGCTGGCAATTGACCCCGAGGGCCCGGTCGTGGTCGCCGGTCAGATCCACGCCGACGGCCTGAGCGTCACCCTCGCGGGCCTCGGCGGACTCCTCGACCCGCCGGTCCACCTGCCGTTGCCCGCCGCCACCGATCCGGTCCGGATGCTGCGCGCCGTTGCCCAGGCCGGCGCCGAACTGGCCCGCTCGACCAGCCGCCGCTGCCTGGCGGCCGCGCTCGCACTGCCCAACCCGGTCACCGAACCGGACGGCACCGCGCTCGCCGCGCTCCACTTCGCCTGGCCGAGCGGCACCCCGGTCGCCGACCTGTACGACGTCGAGGTCGGCCGCGCCGACCACGGCCCGATGGCGGTGCACCCGCTGCCCACCGCCATCGCCAACGACGCCAACCTCGCCGCGCTCGCCGAGTACCGGCACGGCGCCGGACGCGGAGCCCGCCACCTGCTCTTCGTCACCTCCGGCCACCGCGGCGTCGGCGGCGCCCTGGTGATCGACGGCCACCTGCACACCGGCAGCGCCGGGCTCGCCCTGGAGGTCGGCCACCTCACCGTCGACCCGCAGGGTCGTCCCTGTGTGTGCGGCAACCGGGGCTGCCTCAACTCCGAGACCGACCCCGACGCGTTGTTCGCCGCTGCCGGCCTCACCCCGGAGCCGGGGCGCCCGCTGATCGACCAGGCGCGCGAGCTGTGCTGGGCGGCCTCGACCGACGAGCGGGCGCGGGCGGCGGTGGAGCACGTGATCGACCGGCTCGGGCTCGGCCTGGCCGGGGTCGCCAACATCCTCAACCCGGACCGGGTGGTGCTCAGCGGACTGCACCTGGACCTCCTGGAGGCCGCCCCCGACCGGCTGCGCGCCGTGGTCGCCGAGCGCAGCCTGTGGGGACGCAGCGGTCGGGTGCCGATCGTCGGCGCGGAGCTGGCGCACGGTGCACTCGCGGGCGCGGCCGAGCTCGGCTGGGGCCCGTACCTGGCGGACCCGCAGTCGGTGCCGGTCTAGCGCCGGGTGGCAGTGGGTGGCAGTGGGTGGCAGTGGGTGGCACCGCGTGGCGCCGGCAGCACGGCCACTGAACCCGAAGGGGATAAGCGGAAGCTGGGTCTCCGAAAACGGTCACTTATCGTGACACTCGTACACTCGTAGTGAGCAGCGGGGGGCCGCAACGAGGGAGTAGTGACCATGAGCACCCAGTCCGGTGTGAGCCTCGACATCGAGCCGACCGTCGACGTCGACCGCTCGGACCCGAACTACCGCGCCTGGCTCAAGGAAGCGGTGCGCAAGGTCCAGGCCGACGCCAACCGCTCCGCCGACACCCACCTGCTGCGCTTCCCGCTGCCGGCCGATTGGGGGATCGACCTCTACCTCAAGGACGAGTCCACCCACCCGACCGGCTCGCTCAAGCACCGCCTCGCCCGCTCGTTGTTCCTGTACGGGCTCTGCAACGGCTGGATCCGCCCAGGCAAGCCGGTGATCGAGGCCTCCAGCGGCTCCACCGCCGTCTCCGAGGCGTACTTCGCCCAGCTGATCGGGGTGCCGTTCATCGCGGTCATGGCCAAGAGCACCAGCCAGGCCAAGATCGACCTGATCCAGTTCCACGGCGGCGAGTGCCACCTGGTCGAGCGCTCGGACGAGGTGTACGAAGCCTCCGCGAAGCTCGCCGAGGAGACCGGCGGGCACTACATGGACCAGTTCACCTACGCCGAGCGCGCCACCGACTGGCGCGGCAACAACAACATCGCCGAGTCGGTCTTCGCCCAGCTGCGCCTGGAGCCCCACCCCGAGCCGACCTGGATCGTCGCCACCGCGGGGACGGGCGGCACCTCCGCGACCATCGCCCGGTACGTGCACTACATGCAGTACGACACCCGGATCTGCGTGGCGGACCCGGAGAACTCCTGCTTCTTCGACGGCTGGGTCAACCACGACCCGGACGCGGCCTGCGGGAGCGGCTCCCGGATCGAGGGCATCGGGCGGCCCCGGATGGAGCCGAGCTTCGTGCCGGGGGCGGTCGACCGGATGATGAAGGTTCCGGATGCCGCTTCGATCGCCGCCGTGCGGGTGCTGGAGCAGGTGCTCGGCAAGAAGGCCGGGGCCTCCACCGGGACGGGGCTGTGGAGCGCGCTGCGGATCGTCGCGGAGATGCGGACGGCCGGGCGGACGGGCAGCGTGGTCACCCTGATCTGTGACCCGGGGGACCGCTACCTGGACAAGTACTACTCGGACGCCTGGCTGGCCGGTGAGCGGATCGACATCGCGCCGTACCGCGCCGCGATGGAGTCCTTCCTGGCGGGCGGCGCCTGGACGGGCTGACCCTGGCCCCTGTCACCCGTCTCCCCTCCGCCCCGCCGGATCACCGCCCGCCCACCCGCGAGGTCGATCCCCGTGCGCTTCGGCGCACCGTCGTGCTCGTCGTCCCGCAGCACCAGCTCGATCCGCCGCTGCTCCAGCTGCACCCGCTTGCCCGGGTAGAGCAGCGCGTGCAGTTCCTCCGTCGCGGTCGCCCCCGCACCCCGGCCCCCCGCCGGGGTGCCCGGCCCGCCCACCGCCGGCCGGTTGCGGAACCGCCGCACCACCGCGCCGAGGAAGAACAGCACCACCAGTCCGGCCGGTAACAGCAAGCCGCCCGCCGCGCCCGTCAACAGCATGCTCATGTGCGCCCAACGGTCCGCGGCCGTCGGGGAGTTCCCCAGCCCGCTACGGCTGCGGCACCACCGGCAGGTCCGCCGGGACCAGCAGCTGCAGCTCCTCGGTGGACGGGTCGGCCAGGGCCGCCACCCGCACCGCGTGGCGCTCGACCATGGTCTCGAAGATCTGCCGCGCGGTGCGCCCGTTGCCGAAGTTGGGGCCGCGCTCCAGCCGGTCGAAGTGCTCCAGCAGCGCATCCTCGGCCGCCTCGGAGAGCGCGTACTCGTGCTCCGCGCACTGCGCCCGGGCGATCTCCAGCAGTTCGTCCGCCGTGTAGTCGGGAAAGGTGATGGTGCGTGAGAAACGTGACGAGACGCCGGGGTTGGCGGAGAGGAAGCGCTTCATCTCGGCGGTGTAGCCCGCCACGATGACGACCACCTCGTCCCGATGGTCCTCCATCAGCTTGACCAGGGTGTCGATCGCCTCGCGCCCGAAGTCCCGGGCGCCGTCCTCGGGTGCGAGCGCGTACGCCTCGTCGATGAACAGCACCCCGCCGCGCGCCCGGTCGAAGGCGGCGGCGGTGCGGATCGCGGTGGAGCCGATGTGCTCGCCGACCAGGTCGACCCGGGCCACCTCCACCAGGTGTCCGCGCTGGAGTACCCCGAGCGAGGCCAGGATCTCGCCGTACAGCCGGGCGACGGTGGTCTTGCCGGTGCCGGGGGCGCCGGTGAAGACCAGGTGCCGGCGCAGCGAGGGCGCCTTGAGCCCGGCCTGGCGGCGGCGCCGGCCGACCGAGATCAGGTCGATCAGGGTGCGCACCTCCTGCTTCACCGTGGCCAGTCCGACCAGCGAGTCCAGCTCGGCGAGTGCCTCGTCGGCGGGCCGGCAGTCCGGGATCGGTGCGATCGCGGCGGTCGCCGCCGAACCCGCCGAAGCCGTTGCAGCCGAAGCCGTCGAGACGGCGGAGGCCGCCGAGGACATCGAAGGGGCCGTCAACGGCGGCCTTGCAGAGGCTGGTTGGCCGCCCCTCGGGACCGGCAGTTCCGGCAGTCCGGAGGCCTTGGCGCCCGCGGACCCAGCCGGCGCCACGTCGTCCGAGGTGCACCCCTCGGCGACCGGCCCGGGTTCGGAGAACTCGAACCCGGCCCGCTCGTTCTGCTCCGCCCGGCACCGGGTGAGCTGGGTGCGGCACCCGTCGATGATGTGGAAGCCGAAGCCCTTGCCGTGCGAGACCCGGCAGTCCTCGAAGGTGCCGCGCCCCTGCGCCGAGACGTACACCCCGGCGTCGGTGCTCGCCCGTACGGTGCATTCGCGCAGCACCGGGTCGGCGCCCTTGGTGACGATGACTCCGGTGGCGACGTCGGAGATCTCGCAGTCGGTGAGCAACCCTCCGCTGCCGTGGTCGCGGAACCAGAGCCCGGTTCCGGCCTCCTGCACCCGGCAGGAGGCCAGCGTGACCGTGGCCCCGCCGCTGACCGAGACCGCCGAGCTGCGGATCCGGCTGAACGAGCAGCCCCGGGCGACCGCGGCGGAGTCCCGGTCGAGGACGAACAGCGCGTCCGGCAGGTCGTGCAGCGAGCAGTCGGTGAGGGTGAGCCGGGCGCCGTCGCTGACCCACAGCGCCGGGTACTCGCCGGTGGAGCCGTGGAGCTGGCAGGACTCGGCGACCGCCTCGGTGCCCTGGTCCCAGACCGACAGCGCCCCGCGCCCGAAGTCCCGCACGGTGCTGTGCAGGAGGGTGAGCCTGGCGCGTCCGCGCAGGTCGGCGCCGTTCTCCGGCAGGTCGTGCACCCGGCAGCCGGTGAGCACGAGTTCGGCCTCACCGTCCAGGGTCAGGCCGTTGCCGGTGACCCGGTGGATGTCGCAGTCGACCAGCCGTCCGCCCGCCTGCGCCTCGGCCTGAACGCCGCTGCCGCGGATCTCGTAGATCTCGCAGCCGGTGAGCTCGGCCGCGCTGCCCGGGTCGGAGAGCAGCACTCCGGCGCCGGAGGCGTGGTGCACCCGGCAGCGGTCCAGGGCGGCGGTCGCCCCGCCGAGGACGGCGAGTCCGGCCTGGCCGGCCGCGGTGACCTCGCAGTCCTCGAAGGCGGCGGCCGTCCCCTCGCCGCGCAGCCGCAGTCCGAGGCCGCCCGGGTTGGCGACCACGCAGCCGCGCAGGGTCGGCCGGGCGCCGCCGCCGATCTCGATCCCGGTGGCGGAGCGCGTGTCGATCCGGCAGCCGCTGAACGCGGGCGTCGCCTCCGGCCCGGTGACCAGGACGGCCGGGGAGGAGCTGTCGCCGCCCTCGACCACCAGGTCCTTCACGGTCGCGGCGGCGGTGACGGTGATCGCGACCCCGGAGGACGGTTCGATCCGGACGGTGCCCGGGCCCTGGGCCGGGACGATCGTCACCGGCTTGTCCAGCAGCACGTTCTCCCGGAAGGTGCCCGGCCGGACGGTCACGGTGTCGCCCGGCTCGGCGGCCGCCAGGGCCTCCGCGAGCGTGTCGTACTCGCCCGCGCGGCGACGCCAGCGGGATGCGCTGTCCTGGGTGACCCGGACCCTGTGCTCAGCCATGACGGTCTGTCGTCCCCACCTTCGTCGTGCCGGCGATCAACGGGCCGTGGGCGCGGGGGTGCGCGGGCCGTCCGCCCACCGTAGCGCGCCCCGGCGGGTGGTCGGTCCGCCCGTTCCGGGCCGCCCGGACGGCCGGTCCGGCGGCCCGCCGCCGCGTGGACACCGGGGGCGCCCACCGCGGCCACAGGTTCCGACCACTTGTTTCAACGAGCGCGCACAGCCGGAGTTCCGTACCGGCGGGCCGCACGCGCAACCGCGGCCGGGGCGTGCCGGCGGCTCAGCGCCCGTCGGCAGGCCAGTGAGCCCCGTCCTCCAGCACCTCGACGTCGTCGCCGACGAGCAGCGTGCCCAGGACGTCGCCCTCGACGCCGGCCGGCCGCTCGGGGATCAGGTTCTGCCCGAACGCGGCCCTGCGCATCAGCTTGTGGTGCCGGGCCAGGGTGCGCAGCGGCTCGGGGCCGCGGCGCTCGCCGCTCTCCTGGTCGGTGGTGGTGACCACGCAGCGGCCGCAGGGCTTGACCACCTTGAAGGTGAGCGCGCCGATCCGGATCCGGCGCCAGCCGTCCTCGGCCCAGGGCTCGGAGCCGCCGACCACCACGTTGGGGCGGAAGCGCTCCATCGGCAGCGTCTCGTGGGCATCCGGGTGCTCGGCGGCGATCAGCTCGTTGAGCCGCTCCAGCGAGGCGGTGGTGGTGAGCAGCAGCGGGAAGCCGTCGGCCATCGAGACGGTGTCGCCGGGCTCGCCGTACTCGGGGTCGACGGGCCTGGCGCGCGGGTCGTCCAGGTGCACCAGGCGGTAATCGCCGAGGTGTTCGCCGATCCACAGGTGCGCCTCCTTGGCGGCCTCGACGGCGCGGAAGCGGGTGCCCCAGACCTCGACCTCGGCGACCGGGTCCCCGGTGGTGACGGCGGGGGCGGCGACCTCGATCCGGGAACCGTCCGGAGCGGTCAGCGCAAGTGCGCCGTCGGGCAGCGGGCGGACCCGGATCTGTCCGAGGGCGGCGTTCTCGCGCTGGCTGACGAAGCGTCCGGTGGGGTCGGCGAGCATCCAGCGGCGGTCTCCGGCCAGACCCCAGGGGTGGACCGCGGAGCTGTCGGGGCTCAGGCGGTACATCGATTTGACGGGGTAGACGTGGAGTCCGGTGAGGTGCATTCCCCCATCCTGCCAGCAGCGCTGCGTCCGGACGCACGGCCCCCGGAGGCGCCCGGCCCGCTCCCGGCCCGCAGGGGTCGGGCGCCTCCCGAGCCCGTGTGCGCAGGGGACCGCCCGGCATGCGCAGGCCCGCCTGGTACGCGCAGGGCCCGCCCCGTACGCGCACGGACCGCCCGGTACGCCGTGGGGGGCGTTCCGGGCGGTCCGTGGATGACCCGTTTCTCCGTTCGCCCGGCGTTCAGGGGGCGCCGGGTGGTGCTCAGGTGGTGCGGGTGCGGGCCGGTGGGGTCGGCCCCTCGGTGGCAGTGCTCAGTAGCCCTGGCCCTGCTGCTGGTAGCCGCCCTGCTGGAAGCCCCCGGGCTCGCCGTACGGGCCCGGGCGCTGCGGCTGCATCGGGCGGACCGGCGCGACCGGCGCCATGGCCGGGCGCAGTTGGGCGCCGCCGAAGCCCTGGTCGCCGCCCTGGCCCTGGAAGCCGGGACCGGCCGGGTTCGGGCCGCCGAAGGACTGCTGGCCGCCGAAGCTCTGCGGACCGCCCTGCGGGAGGCCGCCCGGCTGGCCCTGGCCGAAACCGGCCGGTCCGCCGGTCGGCTGGGCGCCGAAGGTCTGCTGGCCGCCCTGGCCGATGAAGGTGTTCTGGCCGCCGAAGCTCTGGCCGCCGGTCGGCTGGTAGCCGCCGCTCGCGGTCTGGGCGAAGGCGGGGGCGGCGGGCTGCGGCCGCTGGTACGGCTGGGGGGCGCCGTAAGCGGGGACGGTCGGCTGCGGGGCGGAGGCGTACGCCGGCGCGGACTGCGCGGGGATGTACGCCGTGGCCGGGCCGGCGGAGGGGCCGCTGCTCGGGCCGGGGCCCAGGGCGAGGCGGGCGGGCGGCAGCGCGGGGAGGTTGCTGCCGGCACTCTCGTACCCGTTGCCGTACCGGTTCTCGTAGGACTGGCCGAGGCCGGATCCGTAACCGGAGGACAGGGCCGGCGGCAGGGCGGCCGGCACGTTGATGGGTGCGATCTGGGGGACGCCGCGCTCAGCCACGAGGCTGTCGTAAATCGGCGTGCCGGAGGAGAAGGACGGAGAGGGGTAGCCGACTCCGTCGTAGGAGCGGGGCGAGGTCATGGGGCATACGGTAAGCCCACAATGCGCCTGCTGAGGAGAGCGGGAGGGGGAGCAGTTCGAGTGTTTACACAGTCTTCGCTCGCACAAAGGTTTCGAAAGTAGTAAGAACGGACATTCCGGCGCTCAGTTCCGGACAACCCTGGCACCCCGTCAGTGATCGAACAGCACCCGGACGCAGCGGTCGGAAGGCCTTGCGGTGACCGGTCGGCGGACGCCCGGCCCCCATGGAGAAACTTTTGCGGACGGGGCGTGCGCCCGGCGCATTCGAGCCCCCGCCGAGGGTGCGACGGGGGCTCGTGAATGTTTCGGGGATAAAGTTCCCGTCAGCGCCCGGAGCGGGCGACCCGGACGCGCTGCGCGGGAGCACTCCGCAGCCCACCGGCGGGGCGTCAGTGCGACTGCAGCGCCTGCGCCTGGGCGGGCAGACCGGGCCGGGCGGCGACCTCGGTGGTGCAGAACGAGCAGCGGGTCGCGGCGGCCGGGATCGAGCTCAGGCACTCCGGGCAGTCCACCTTGGCGGCCGGCGCGGGCTTGGACTTCTCGAAGCGGTCCTGCAGCTTGCCGACCGGTACCACCACGGCGAAGTAGATGACCGCGCTGACCAGCACGAACCCGATCACGGCATTGACGAAGAGGCCGTACGGGAACTTGGTGCCGCCCACCTCGAAGGTCTTCTGGGTGAAGTCGCCGACCGCACCGGTGGCGACCCCGACCAGCGGGGTCAGGAAGGCGCTGACGAACCCGGTGACGACGGCGGTGAAGGCGGCGCCGACCACGATGCCGACCGCGAGGTCCACCACGTTTCCGCGCAGCAGGAAGCTGCGGAATCCCTTGAACACCGGGTGACTCCAAATCCGAACGGGAGAGCGGGAGATGGGGCAGCGCGAGGGTTGCTCCGGCCGGACATCCTGCCGAGCGGCCGGGGCCCAGGTCCAACCCGCGTTCACCCGATCCGCGTAACCACCCGACGGCGGGGGCCGTTTCCCCGCCCGGCCCGTGCCCGGTGCACCCGGGTGGCGACCGGGCCCTCCGCGTACCGGTCCATCGGCGCCGTGCGGCTCGCTCCCCCACTCGATGGTGTGAGCCGGTACCTGACGCGGCGTGCGGGGGAGCGGAGGGCGGCACCGCGGAGCGGCAGGGGCGAGAAGGGGCGCACAGCGGTCGCAACCGGCGCACGACGGCGGGTCTTCAGCGCACACCGGGTGTACGGGCGCGGGCGTGCGGGCCACCGCCAGGTTGCGCGAAGGGGCTGTACCGGGCCGAGCGCTGTGCCAAGGTCGGTCCATGCCCGACCCTACGGCGGCCGATTCGGCCGGAGCCCGCCCGCGTGTCCTGCACCTGATCAGCGACGAACGCCGGGGCGGCGCCCAGAACTTCGCCCGTGACCTCCACCGGGAACTGCGCCGCCGGGGCCAGGCCTCCGCGCTGTGCGCCCTCGCCCCCCACCCGGCCCTGCCACCCGCGCGGCCGGGTGCGGTCGTGTCGGAGGTGTGCACCGCGGGGACGGCCGTACCCGGGACCTGCGGCGAGGGGTGTCCCGACACCGCCCGGCTGCGCGCCGCCGCCGTCCTCGGCCCCGGCCGCCTGCGCCCCACGACCCTGCGGGCACTGCGCTCCGCCGCCCGCGCCGCCGACGTCGTGCTCGCCCACGGCTCCGACACCCTGGCCGCCTGCGCCCTCGCCCTGGCCGGCACCCGGACCCCCTTCGTCTACGTCTCCGTCGGCCACCCCCGCTACTGGACCGCCAACCGGCTGCGCAGACTGCGCGGCGGCGCCCTGATGCACCGCGCCGCCGCCGTCACCACGCTCACCGACGAGGCGCGCGAAGTGCTGGAGGAGCAGTTCGAGTTGCCCGAGGGCAAGGTCCGGGTGATCCCCAACTCCCGGGCCGCCGAGAGCTATCCGCCCGCCGACGGCCGGGACGACCGGCGCGCCGCCCGGCACGCCCTGGGCCTGCCGGCGGACGTCCTGCTGGTCGCCTGGATCGGCGCGATATCCCCCGAGAAGCGGCTCGACCTCGCCCTCGACGTGCTCGACCGGCTGCCCGACGTCCGGATGGCCGTGGCCGGGGAGGGCCCGCTGCTCGAGGCGCTGGCCCGCCACCCGGCCGCCGCCCGCGCCCACTTCCTCGGCCCGCTGCCCGACCCGGCGCCGCTCTACCGGGCCGCCGACGCGCTGCTGCTCACCAGCGACAGCGAGGGCGTGCCCGGCGCGCTGATCGAGGCGGCCCTGGCCGGGGTGCCGGCCGTGGCCACGGACGTCGGCTGGGTGCGCGAGGTGGTCCGGGACGGCGCCACCGGAGCGCTGGTCGCCCCGGGCGACCCGCTCGCCCTGGCCGAAGCCCTGGCCAAGGTGCTGGCCTGCAACCGCGCGGGCCTCGGCGCGGCCGCCCGGGCGCACGCGCTGGAGCACTTCGAGCTGGGTGCGGTGGTGGACGACTGGCAGCGGCTGGTCGCCGAGGTGTGGACGGCCGACCCCGCGAGCTGACGGGCGTCGCGGCTCGCGTGCGCCGACGGGTTCTGCCCGACGTGCACCGCCCAGGGAATTCCGACGTGCGCCGCCTCGGGCGTTCCGACTGCCTCGGGCATTCAGGCGGGGTCTCCGACGGGGCGCGACGGCGTCTCGGTTGGGGCTACGGCGGGATCCGGTGCGGGTTCCGGTTGCGCCGTCCGGGTGAACCCGAGCTCGACGTTCGGCACCGACTCGTCGGTAACTGGTCGTCACCAGCAGACTGCGCGGTGTGAAATCGAAGTCGCTGCTGCGGTCCACCGTCCTGCTCGCCGTCGCCGCCGGGATTGCCGTGTCCCCCGTTCAGGCCGGTGCGGTCTCCCATCAACCCCCGTCCGAGGGTGCCCAGTTCGTCAGGCTCGACCATCCGCAGCCGGTGCGTGAGAACGCCCGCACCGAGGCCGTCGAGTTCTTCTGGTACGACTGCAGCCACTCCCAGGCGCTCGAGCAGCCCCTGCGGGCCTGGGCCGAGAAGCACCGCGCCGACGTCGTGCTGCGCCGGGTGCCGGCGATCTGGCAGGGCAGCCCGGACGAGGGCGTGCAGCGGGCCCACGCGCGCCTGTACTACACGCTGGAGCGTCTGGGCCTGGTCGAGCGGCTGCAGGCCAGCGCCTTCCGCTCGATCCACACCGAGCGCGCCGACCTCAGCACCGAGGCCGCCGCCACCGACTGGGCGGTGCGCCAAGGCGTCGACGCGGTGCGCTTCGGCGCCGCCTACCGCTCCGCCGAGGTCGGGCAGTCGGTGGACGGCGCGGCCGCCCAGTTCGTCCGCTACGGCATCAACGAGCTGCCGACGGTGGTCGTCCAGGGCGAGTACCGCACGTCGCCGACCAAGGCCGGCGGCGTCGAGGGCATGCCCGAGGTGCTGGACTACCTGGTGCAGCGGGAGCAGCTGCAGAAGGGCTGAGCCCCCACGTGTGTGTGACGGTCGATCAGCTCGCTCGAAAGCCCTTGCCTAACCATTCATATGCTGTTTAATGGTTAGTATGAGCGAGCTGACGATTCCACACGTCCACCACCGCCACGTCGACCTCGACGGCCTGCGCGTCTTCTACCGCGAAACCGGCCCGACCGACGCCCCCGTCCTCCTGCTGCTGCACGGCTTCCCCTCCGCCTCGCACCAGTACGCCCGTCTGCTCGACGCCCTCGGCACCCGCTACCGGCTGATAGCCCCCGACTACCCCGGCTTCGGCAACAGCGACAGCCCCGCGCCCGACGCCTTCCGGTACCGCTTCGACACCCTCGCCGACGTGATCGAGCGCTTCTGCCTCGCCCTCGGTCTGGACCGCTTCACTCTGTACGTCTTCGACTTCGGCGCGCCCGTCGGCCTGCGCCTGGCCACCCGCCGACCGGAGTGGATCACCGGCCTGGTGGTCCAGAACGGCAACGCCTACGAGGAGGGACTCTCCGAGCAGGCGAGGGAGTTCATCGCCCACCGGCGCGGCGTCCCCGGCGCCGAGGAGGCCGCCCGGTCGATCCTCACCCTGGACGTCACCCGCAGCCAGTACGAGGGCGGCACCGGCGACCCCAGCCTGGTCGCCCCCGACGGCTGGACCCTCGACCAGCACTACCTCGACCTGCCCGGCCGCAAGGACATCCAGGTCGAACTGGCCCTCGACTACTTCTCCAACCTCGAGCTCTATCCGGCCTGGCAGGACTGGCTGCGTGCCAACCAGCCGCCCACGCTGGTGCTCTGGGGCCGCAACGACCCGTTCTTCACCGAGGCCGGCGCCCACGCCTACCTGCGCGACCTGCCCGGGGCGGAACTGCACGTCTTCGACACCGGGCACTTCGCGCTGGAGGAGAAGCTGCCCGAAATCGCGCCGCTGATCGACGACTTCCTCGCGCGGACGCAGAAGTAGCCCATGGAGCCGGAGAGTTCAGTCGCGGCGCAGCAAGTAGGTGACGAAGCCGAGCGTCCCCCGGTAGCCGTGCAGCCAGTCGGTGCCGTGGCGGTCCGCGGCCTCGCGGGCGGCCGCCGCATCCGGGTGGTCCGGGTGGTCGAGTGCCCACCCGGCCAGTGAACCCGTCCAGGAGAACTCGTAGTCGTCCCACTCCCGTGCCGTGCTGACGTGCCCGTACACCGGTGTCCAGCCGTCCGCGAGCACCCGGTCGGTGGTGGTCGCCAGGTCCGCGAAGTCCTCCGGGGCGGCGCCCAGCCCCTCCAGCGCGGCCCGGGACGGCTCGCGCTCCCAGAACCCCTCACCGACCAGCAACCTCCCGCCGGGGGCGAGGAGTTCACGGGCCGCAGCGAGCGTGGGCAGCAGCCCGTCGAAGGCATGGGTGGCGCCCACGCACAGCACCAGGTCGAAGGGCTCCGGAGCGGTGAAATCCCGGGCGTCCCGGTGGTGCAGGCCGATCCGGCGCTCCACGCCGAGCGCGGTCGCCGTCTCCCGGGCCCGGGTCAGCGCCGCCGCGTCCAGGTCCACCCCCACCGCCCGCCAAGCCGGCCGCGCGGCCAACGCCCGCAGCAGCCAGGCACCCTCGCCGCAGCCGAGGTCCAGTGCCCGGCCGGCCTCCTGCCCGGCCAGCGCGCGGTCCAGCAGACGGGCCACCGAGCCGTCCGACAACGGCGCCGCGATCGGGTGGTGGGCATGGGCGAGCCGGGAGATCCGCTGACGGTCCATTCGAGCAGTATGGAGCCGACCGGCCCGGCGTGCCCGCCGTTTTCCAGTGCCCGCTGCTGGTGCCCGCTGCTGGTGCCCGCCCGCCGCCGTCCGTGCCCGCTGGTGCCCGCCCGTGCGGCTGGTGCCCGTTAGGCCCCGGAGTACGTCCGCCCCTTCCAGGCGGCGCCCCGGCCGCGCCAGTGCTGCACCGCCGAGTCCACCGTCATCAGCAGGTACAGCGAAGCCGTGAACGGCAGCAGCAGCACGGCCGCGACCGGCTGCCCGTAGTACCGGACCATCGGCAGGTAGGTGCCCGCCATCAGCGCCCAGGCCGCCCCGCCCGCCCCCGCCACCGGCGGCGCCCCCGCCACCAGCCCGGCCACCGTCGCCACCGGCGGCACCAGGTACACCAGTGCCAGCCCCAGCACCGTCCCGAGCAGCAGCAACGGCGAGTGCCGCAACTGGGCGTACGCGCTGCGCGACACCATCCGCCACAACTGCTCCAGCTGCGGGTACGGACGGACGCTGCCCACCTCCCCGGCGAGCCCCAACCAGGTGCGCCCGCCCGAGGACTTCACCGCCCGGGCCAGCGACACGTCGTCGATCACCGCCCCCCGGATAGCGGCCACCCCGCCCGCACGCTCCAGGGCCTCCCGCCGCACCAGCGAGCAGCCACCCGCCGCGGCCGCCGTCCGGGAGCCGGGGCGGTTGCTCCGGCGGAACGGGTACAGCTGGGCGAAGAAGTAGACGAACGCCGGAACGATCAGCCGCTCCCAACCGGTCTCCACCCGCAGCCGGGCCATCTGCGACACCAGGTCCAGCCCGTTGCCCTCGGCGGCGGCCACCAGCTCGGCCAGCGAATCCGGGCCGTGCGCGATGTCCGCGTCCGTCAGCAGCAGGTACTCGGCGTCCGTACCGGCCAGTTCCACCCCGTGCCGCAGCGCCCACAGCTTGCCCGTCCAGCCCGGCGGCAGAGGGGGAGGGGTGGTGACGGTCAGCTCCAGCCCGTCCATCGTCCGCAGCTCCGCGGCCAGCGCCCCGGTGCCGTCCGCACTGTGGTCGTCCACCAGGATCACCCGCGCCCGCCCCGGGTACTTCTGCGCCAGCAGCGTCGGCAGGCTCACCGGCAGCACCGCCGCCTCGTCCCGGGCCGGCACCACGACCACCACCCGCGGCCACCGCACCGGCGGACGACGCGGCGGCAGCCGCACGTCGGTGCGCCAGAACAGACCGTGGCAGCACGCCAGCCAGAGCCACACCAGCAGGGAGAACGCGGCGATCCACAGCAGGACGGTCACCCCGGCAGTCTGCCGCAGAACCGGCCGGGACGGGTGGATCGACTAAAGTCTTGCCTCGTGAAGATCGCACTGATGGACTCCGGAATCGGCCTGCTGGCCGCCGCCGACGCCCTTCGGAAGCTGCGCCCGGACGTCGATCTGGTGCTCTCTTCCAATCCGGCCTCGATGCCGTGGGGGCCGCTCACGCCCGAAGAGGTCACCGAACTGGCCCTCGGCTGCTGCCGGGCCGCGGCCGCCCTCGAACCCGATGCCCTGGTGGTCGCCTGCAACACGGCATCGGTCCACGCGCTCGCCACCCTGCGCGCCGAACTGGAGCCCGGCCTGCCGGTCATCGGCACCGTCCCGGCCATCAAGCCCGCCGCCGCACTCGGCGGCCGCGTCGCCATCTGGGCCACCCCGGCCACCACCGGCAGCGACTACCAGCGCGGGCTGATCCGCGACTTCGGCGGTACCGCCGACGTCACCGAGGTCGCCTGCCCCGGCCTCGCGGACGCCGTCGAGCACGGCGACGAGGACGCCACCGCCACGGCCATCGCCGACGCGGCCGCCCGCACTCCGCACGGCACCGACGTGATCGTCCTCGGCTGCACCCACTACGAACTCGTCGCCGACCGCATCCGCGCCGCCGTCGCCCCCGGTTCCGGTCAGGCCGGCCTCCTCCAGGATCTCGCCGCGCGCGGCGTGGCC
>CBJMI02800__coassemble_656_pt1 | contig 17964 bp, 14 predicted proteins | sample CBJMI02800__metabat2_low_PE_003 | metagenome-assembled genome bin CBJMI02800
ACGGAAGGAACGGCTACACCTGGACCACCTACCCGGAGCGGCTGGAGGACTCCGGGGTCAGCTGGAAGCTGTACCAGGGCGGTTCCGGTGAGCCGGGCACCCCGACCGACAACTACACCGACAACTCGCTGATGTTCTTCGAGCGGTACCAGGTCGCCGAGGGCGCGTCCGGTCCGCTGGTGGAGAAGGGGGCGACGGACCACACGCTCAAGGAGTTCCGCGCCGACGTCGAGCAGGGCCGGTTGCCCCAGGTGTCCTGGATCGTCCCGCCGTACAAGTACAGCGAGCACCCCTCCGCCACGCCCACCGACGGCGCGTACTACATCAATCTGGTGCTGGACGCGCTCACCTCCAACCCCGAGGTGTGGGGCCGGACCGTCTTCCTCATCAACTACGACGAGAACGACGGCCTGTTCGACCACGTCGTCCCGCCGATGCCGCCGGTGGTCAGCCGTCCGGGCGGTCAGGGAGTGGTCTCCTCCGACCTGGAGGCGAGCCTCGGCGACGAGCTGCTCGACCTCGCCAAGTACCCGGGGGAGATGAGCCCGCTGGTCCCTGGTGCGGACCGCGGCGGACTGCAGCCGATCGGCCTCGGCCCGCGTGTGCCGCTGCTGGTCATCTCCCCGTGGTCACGCGGTGGTTGGGTCTGTTCGGAGACCTTCGACCACACCTCCGTGCTCCGCTTCCTGGAGGCCCGGTTCGGCATCGAGGAGCCCAACATCAGCGCCTGGCGCCGCGCGGTCTGCGGTGACCTCACCTCGGCGCTCGACTTCTCCGGCGCCGACCCCCAGCGGGTCTCGATCCCGGTGCCGGCGCCGATCGCCTCGCGGGGCAAGCCGTACCAGGTGCCGCTGCCCCAGCGGATGCCCACCCAGGAGCCGGGCACCCGTCCGGCCCGCGCGCTCCCGTACGACCTGCGGGTCAACGAGGACGAGACCTACGACACGACGGTGTTCCAGCTCAGTCTGGACAACAAGGGCAAGGCCGGTGCCTGGCTCTACGTCTACGACCGGACGGCGCCGGCGGCGGCGCCCCGCCGCTACACCGTCTCCGCCGGCGACAGTTTCGAGGACCACTGGCCGCTGGTCGACGACGGTTACCACCTCGTCGCGCACGGGCCGAACGGCTCGGTGCAGGAGTTCGAAGGCAGGACGGTCGGTGCTCTGGTCGCCCGCTTCGAGCCCGCGAGGAACAAGGTGCGGGTGACGGTGTCCAACCACGGGGAGGCCCCCCGGACGGTGACCGCCGAGGAGGCGTACACCAAGGGCGCCAAGCAGGGCCGTACCCTGCGCCCCGGTGACGACGCCCGGTTCACCTTCGACCTGCCCGCCGAGAGCCGCTGGTACGACGTCACCGTCGCGGCGGCCGACGGCCCGGCGTTCCGCCGCCGCTGGGCGGGACACCTGGAGAACGGTCGGCCCGGCACCAGCGACCCCGGGCCGCGTTGACCGGTCCCTCCACAGGTGGGGCCGCGGGCCCGGCAGCGCCGCCGGGCCCGCGGCCCCACGTCAGTCGACCGGCTGCCCGGGCCGTCCCGGCACCCAGAGCGGGACGGGGCCGCCGCGCGGCATGGCGCGTGCCGCGTCCTGCTCCAACCACTCGTCCACGCGCTGCGGATCGCCCTCGCTGAGCTCCACCAGTGCCGCCGCAGCGATCCGGGCGCAGCACAGCACGAGCGCGAGCGCGTCCTGGCGCCGGTGCCGCTCCCGCAGGTAGGCCTCGCCCCGTTCCTCGATGCGGCGACGGTGGGCCGGCCCGTCCGCGGCGGTCAGTGCCTGGACGCCGTGCCACACCAGGGCGAGCGCGCAGGGTTCGGCCGGGTGGGTCAGGCCCTCCCGGTCGGCCCGCTCGTGGGCCTCGGCCGAGTGCAGCCCGAGCCACTCCAGTGCCGTCGGCGCGTCCTCCCCGCAGGAGCGCAGGAGCAGTTCGGCGGCCAGTTCCGCGACCGTCGGCAGCACCGCGGACGCGGGCATCCGCAGCCCGGGCGCGGGGGTGTCGCCGAACGACAGCCACGCGTCCGCGAAGGAGGCCGCGTGCAGCCCGCCCGTCCAGCCCGGGGCCCCGTGAAGCGCCCTGTGAGGGGCCCCGTTCGGTGTCCCGTCCGTTGCCCCGAGCCTGTCCCGAGCCCCCAGCCGGACCATTCCCACCGCGGCCAGACGCGCCGCGTCCTCGTCCAGTGCCAGCAGCCGTCCACTCCGCACCACGTACCCCCACCCGCGTTCGTGACCCCGTTGACCACATCCCATCACGGAGGACGCGAACGAACTAGACAGGGTCACGTCACAAGTCGGAACCGATGGCGGAGGAGGAGGGAGGCCCGTCCCGCCCGGCGAGGACGACCCGGGCGGGACGGAGCCGCGTGGGGGCGGGTGGGGGCGGGTGGGGTCAGTGGCCGCCGTGGATCAGGTGGAGGGAGAAGTCCTCGTCGGTGGGCACGGGCGCGGTCTTGACGTGGGTCACGCCCGTGGCCCCGTCGAAGTACCAGCCGGAGGCGGCGGAGTCGAGCGCGGCGGCCGAGTCCAGTCGGGGCAGCGGGCCGCCCTGGGTGACGACCATCCGAGGGGCGGACCGGCCGTGCACGGTGAAGCGGTACGAGCGGGCGTCCGGCTTGCCGCTGTAGCTGCCCTCGCTGGCGCCGACCTCGACGGTGGTGACCGGGCCGTGCGCGTGGACGTCGACCTGCTGGGTGGCCGAGGAACCCGCCGCGTACCGGCGGGTGACGCCGTCGTCCTCGTAGAGGGTGTAGGAGGAGTCGCCCTGGGGGTAGAGGTCGTAGTCGAGTTCACCGCGGTCGCGGTTCTCCCAGGACAGCGTGCCCCGGGGCCACATCGGCACGATCGCGCCGCCCTTGACGAACAGCGGCAGGGTGTCGAGCGGGGCGGAGTAGCCGTTGATCGTGGTGGGTCCCTGGTAGGTGCGTCCGGTCCAGTAGTCGGTCCAGGTGCCCTCGGGCAGGTAGATGCCGTCGCGCACCGTGGTGGCGGAGTAGACCGGGGCGACCAGGAAGTCCGGCCCGGCCAGGAACTCGTACTTCGCGTTAGGCCCGAGGGCCGCCGGGTCGTCCGGGTACTCCAGGGCGAGCGGGCGCACCGCGCCGATGCCGGTGCGGGTGGCCTCGGCGGACAGGGTGTACATGTACGGCAGCAGCCGCTCCTTGAGCTGCAGGTACTTGCGGTTGATCGAGGTGTAGGGTTCGCCGTCCAGCCAGGGCTGCTGGTCGCGCTGCTGCTTGCCGGACATGTCCCTGGCCCAGCCGTCCATCGTCATGATGGTCGGCAGGAAGGCCTTCCACTGGAGGTCGCGGGTGTACATCTCGGGGTCGCGGCGGAAGATCGAGCCGACGTCGCCGGTGTTGTAGGCGATGCCGGACATGGTGGCGCCGGCGTAGGTGGGGATCTGCCAGCGGATGTAGTCCCAGGACAGGCTCTGGTCGCCGCTCCACAGCACGCCGCAGCGCTGGGCGCCGGCCCAGGAGACGGGCAGCCAGACGAAGCCGCGGGCGTCGCTGTTGTCCTCGATGCCGGCCTTGGCCCGGTCGCAGGCGTCGAGGGCGAAGCCGTAGCCGTTGCCGACCCAGGCGACGTCGAGCTTGCGCACCCGGACCCCGGCCTTGACCTCCTCGGCCTGGTTGGGCAGGCCGTTCTGGGTCCAGAGGCCGAGCTGGGCGTGGTCCTTGCGCAGGCCCTCGCCGGTCTGGGCCAGGTTCTCGTAGCCGCAGCCGTAGCCGTCGTTGACCAGCATCCAGCCGAGCGGCATCTGGTTCCGGACGTAGCCGTCGGCGACCTTGAGGGCGTCGGTGGTGTGGCGTTCGCCGCGGTTGGCGTTGTGCAGGTAGCAGTCGGAGTCGCCGGGCTCCAGGCCGTAGACCGGTGGCATGAAGGGCTTGCCGACCAGCGCGGTGTACTCGCCGATGACGGACTTGACGTCGCCGGTGAAGTAGTAGGCGTCCAGGCGGCGTTCCTGCTGCCCGGTGCGCACCGGGGAGCCGAAGTCGTAGATGCCGGGGGCGAAGGTGTTGCGGAAGACGCCGTAGCCGGCGGTGGAGACGTAGAACGGCTGGGAGTTGTTGTAGCCGCCCTCGTTCCAGTTGGTGCTGTTGGCGACGTGGACGGTCCGGTCACGGTGGGAGAAGCTGCCGTTCTGCTCGCCGCCGCCGAAGAACTGCTCGTCGGCGCCGCGGACCAGGCTCTGCCGCAGGCCGCCGGTGGACCAGCGCAGCGGGGCGTCCTCCTGCCAGATGGCGGTGCGGTCGTCCGCCCGGTAGAGGCCGAACCGCAGGGGGTGCTTGTAGACCCGCAGCACCAGGTGGCCGGAGCGGATGCCGTAGTAGTCGCCGGCGTCGAAGGTGGAGGTGCGGGTCTGGAGTCGGGGCTGCTGCCGGATGACGGCGGCGCCCACCGCGTCGCTGATGTCGCCGTCCGGGGCGGCGCGCAGGCGCAGTTGGTCGTCGGCGAGGAAGTCGACCTCGGCCTTGAGGGTGCCCGCGGAGATGTCGTAGCTGCCCTGGCCGCCGCTGAAGGAGGTGAGGTCGCCCGCGTCGGTGGTGCGGGGTAGGTAGGCGCGGCCGGTGAAGGAGCCGCCGTGCACGTCGTACGGGACGACCAGGACGTGGTAGGTGCCGGAGGCCTTGGGGATGACGGTGGCCTCGGGGTCGGCGGTGCCGGCGCTCTCGGCGACCTCCTTGCCGTCGGCGTCGTAGACGTACAGGTCGAAGTCGTCGGTGGGGTTCTGCCACTGGATCGAGACGGGGACGCCGCCCTCCGGGTTGTCGTCCCAGTAGCCGGAGGGGACGTCGACCGTGAGGTCGAAGCGGCCGCAGACCGTGCCGTCCGGGTCCTGGGCGGCGGTGGGGCAGGAGGTGGCGCCGCCGAGGGTGCCCTTGGCGTACGTGGGGCTCTGCCAGGTGGCGTCCTGGTGGCTGCCGTCCAGGACGGCGGCGGGCGGGCCGGCGGCATGGGCCGGTACGACGGGGCCGGCGACGGCGGCGATGCTGGTGAGGGCCGCCGCGAGGGCGGCCCTTCGCAGATGGGGTCGGAGCAGGCGCACGGGGGTTCTCCTGTCGACTCTTCGGTTCGATCTGCTGGTTCGGCGGGCTACTTGACCGATCCGGCGGTCAGTCCCGAGACCACGTGCCGCTCGATCAGGGCGAACAGCACCACCACCGGCACGATCGCGACGACCGAGCCCGCGAACAGGTAGTTCCACTGGACGGTGTAGTTGCCGATGAAGCTGTTGATGCCGACGGTGAGCGGCTGGCTGCCCGGGTCGGTGGACAGGGTCAGGCCCATCACGAACTCGTTCCAGGCGGAGATGAAGGTGAAGATCACCGCGGTGACCACGCCCGGCAGGGCCAGCGGCAGCACCACCCGGCGCAGCGCCCCGAGCCGGCCGAGGCCGTCGAGCAGCGCGGCCTCCTCCAGCTCCACCGGGATCGAGGAGATGTACGCCGTGAGGATCCAGACGGCGAAGGCCAGGTTGAAGGCGGCGTTGCAGAGGATCAGCGTCCAGACCGAGTTGAGCATGTCCAGCTGGTAGAACTCGCGGTAGAGGCCCACCAGCAGGGAGGTCGGCTGGAACATCTGGGTGACCAGGACGAGCAGCAGGAACAGCCGGCGGCCCCGGTAGCGGACCCGGGCGGTGTAGTAGGCGGCGGGCAGGGCGACCAGCAGTGCCAGCAGGGTGGAGCCGCCGGCGACCAGCAGGGTGACCCGCAGGTTGCCGCCCAGGGTGGAGTCGCGCCAGACGCCGGCGAGGTTGAACCAGGCGAAGTGCCGCGGCAGGTAGGTCGCGTCGCGCAGCTCGTCGGCCGGGCGCAGCGCGGTGACGACCATCTCCAGGTACGGGAACAGGAAGACCGCTGCCAGCAGCCAGGCCGCCCCCGCGAGGGCCAGGGTGCGCGGTGCGGTCCATCGTGCCCGGTGTCTCGTCAACTCTCCTCCTGATTCCATCGGCTGACCTTCAGGAAGGCCAGGACCATCAGCACCACGAGGGCGAAGTTGACCACCGACATCGCCGCGGACTCCCCGATGTCGGTGTCCTTCAGCTGGTACATGAACACCGTGCTGGTCGCCGTTTCGCTGCTCGGGCCGCCCTGGGTCATGCCCCAGACGACCGGGAAGGAGTTGAAGACGTTGATCAGGTTGATCACCAGGCCGACCAGGAAGGCCGGTCGCAGCAGCGGCAGGGTGATCCGCCGGTAGGCCTGCCAGGGCGAGGCGCCGTCCACCCTGGCCGCCTCGTACACCTCGGCGGGGACGGTCTGGAGGCCGGCCAGCAGGGTGTAGGTGGTGAAGGGCAGGGAGACGAAGACCGCGACGAAGACCATCCAGGGCCAGGCCGTCGAGGGGTCGCCGAGCCAGTCCCGGGGGCCGTCGACCAGGCCGAGGTCGGTCAGCGCGGTGTTGAGCACGCCCGCCGTCCGGTCGAGCATCCAGCGGAAGCCGATCGCCGTCATCAGGACCGAGGCCGCCCACGGGGCGATCAGTGCCCAGCGGGCGTAACGGCGGCCGGGGAAGCGCTGGTTGAACAGCTGGGCCAGGCCGAGCGAGAGCAGCATCGTCAGGGCCACCACGGCGGCGGTCCAGGCGACCGTCGCGAGCAGCACGTGGCCGAGGTCGGCCTCGCCGAAGAGCTTGCGGTACTTGTCCAGCCCGGCCGAGCCGCGGACGAAGCCGCTGGTGCTGACCCGCAGGAACGAGGTGCGGACCATCTCGTACACCGGCCACAGCACCACGGCGAGGATCAGCAGCACGGCCGGGGCGATCCACGGAAGCGGGCCGAGCCGGCCCGGCCTCCGGGCCTTTCCGGCAGGGGAGTCGGGGGTCACCATCGGTTCGGCCGTCACCTGTTCGCGACGGCGTCCTGGGCCTTCTTCTGCAGGTCGCCCAGCACCTTGGCCGGGTCGCCCGAGACGGCGCCGCCGACGGACTTCTTGAGCTCGGCGGAGACCGCGTCCCAGGTGGTGTCGCCGAGCGGGTAGAACACGGCGTGCGGCAGCAGGGCGAAGAACGGTTCGAGGTCCTTGTGCTTGCCGCTGGTGGTCATCTCGTGCAGCACGCTCTGGGTGACCGGCATCAGGTCGTAGGTCTCGTCGAAGGCGAGCTGGTTGTCCTCGGTGTAGGCGAAGTCGAGGAACTTCCTGATCTGGTCGCGGTGGCCGTTCTTCTTGAAGGCCATCATCCAGTCGGCGACGCCGAGGGTGGAGGTCAGCGGACCGGACTTGCCGGGGATCGGTGCGACGCCGTAGTCGACCTTGCCGTCCTGCGCCATCCGGATCAGCGAGGGGTGGCCGTCGAGCATGGCCGCCTTGCCGGCCGCGAAGTCGGCGAACGCGGTCCTGCGGTCGGTGGTGGCGGGGTTGGCGTAGGTCAGCCCCGGGTCCACCAGGTCGGCCTTGAGCCAGCGGAAGGTGTCGATGTTCGCCTGGCTGTTCAGGGTGTACGCGCCGTCCTTGCCGGTGGGGCCTCCGTCGTTGCCGAGCTCCCAGATCATGCTCTCGCCCTGGGCCTCCTCCGGGCCGAGCGGCAGCGCGTACGGGGTGACGCCGGGCACCCTGGTCTTGAGCTGTTCGGCGTCCTTGCGCAACTCCTCCCAGCTGGTGGGGGGTTGGGTGATGCCGGCCTGCTGGAACAGCGCCTTGTTGTAGAACAGGGCGCGGGCCGAGGAGACGAAGGGTATGCCGTACTGCACGCCCTTGACCTGTCCGGCCCTGGCGAAGCTGTCGATCAGGTCGGACCGGGTGCCGGGCGACAGCACGTCCTCCGCGGGGTACAGCAGGTCGTCGGCGACCTTGTCGGCGTAGCCGCCGGTCTGCAGGACGTCCGGCACGTTGCCGCTCTGGATCATCGTCTTGACCTGCTTGTCGATGTCGTTCCAGTTCACCACCTGGACGTCGACCCTGATGTCCGGGTTGGCCGCGGTGAAGGCGGTGGCGACCTTGTTCCAGTAGGCCTTGGAGCTGTTGGTCTCCTTGTCGCCGTAGTCGGCGGCGACCAGCTTCAGGGTCACCTTGCCGTCCGGGTCGGTCCCGCCGCCACCGCTGCCGCCGCTGCCGCAGGAGGTGAGGGCGAGCGCTCCGAGGGCGCACGCCGACACGAGGGCCAGCACACGTTTGTCCACCGCAGTTACCGCCTTCGTGCGTGCTTGATCGGATGATCCAAGATGCTTGAAGAACGCTGGTTTTGAGCAGTTTCGAAAGAGCAGCTTGGTACTTCGGGCGGTTCATGTCAATCGTGGGCGCAGTATTGCGCAAGAATGCGACACCGCCTCGGCCCACCGGGAGGTGCTCTGCGCAGAAACGCTCAAGGCCTGGAGCCTGCTGCGGTAGACAACCGCCTGGGACTTGCTCGGCCTCAGGTGGGAACAGGTGGCTCCGGCCCGGACGGGAGCCGGCCGTCGAGCCGAGCGGGGGCCGCGGGTGCGCGGCCCCGGCCGCCGCCGACGACGCGGCCGGGGCCCGGGTGCGGGCAGCGCCTCAGGGGCGGACGGCGAAGACCCAGCGGTTGGCGGCGAGGACGTCGTCCGGCTCGGGGAGCGGGCCGCGGCCGTAATGGCGGATGAACTCGTAGGGCGTGTGGACGGTGGTGGACCAGCCGCGTGCGGTGAGGTCGGCCGGGGTGTCCGGGCGGGGTTCGGCGTCGAGGAGGGCGGGCAGGTCGATGCCGGTCCGCTCGCGGGTCGCGGTGTGGACGGGGTGGTCGCGGACCGCCGCGGCCTCGGGGGCGAGCCTGGCCTCGTAGGCCAGGGTGGAGGCAGGGGCGCTCAACCGGTCGACGGCGGCGAAGAGTTCGCGTTCCGCCGTACCGGGAAGGTGGAGCAGCAGGCCTTCGGCGAGCCAGGCGGTCGGGTGGTCCGGGTGGAACCCGGCGGCGGTCAGCGCCCCGGCCCAGTCGGTGCGGAAGTCGGCCTTGACGGCCACCCGGTGGGCGGTGGGCCGGTCGGTCGCTGCGGCTTCGAGCCCGTCCAGCACCCGCTCCTTGAAGGCGAACACCTCGGGCCGGTCGACCTCGTAGAGGGTGCAGTCGCCGGGCCAGTCCAGCCGGTACGCCCGCGCGTCGAGTCCGGCCCCGAGCAGGACGACCTGCCGGGCGCCGAGTTGGACGGCCCGCAGCAGCTGGTCGTCGAACGCCCTCGTCCGCAGGGCGAAGTAGCGGCCGAGTCGCCCCCACAGCGGGTCGGCCTCGCCGTCGGGGACGTCGCGGGGGTGGACGGGCCAGTGCGTGGCGGCGGGGGAGGCGCGCACGAAGTGCTCGGCGTAGTGGTCCCGGGCCAGGGCGTCGGAGCGGTGGGTTTCGATCGCCCGGGCGGCCGCGACCAGCAGGGTGGTGAGCTCCACGTCCCCGGCCACGCCCTCGGCCCCACCACCAGCTACACCCTCGGTCACGCCTCCGGTCCCGCCTTCGGTCACGCCATGGTTCTCCGTCACGCCGACACTCATGCGCGCTCCTGCTGCTGGGGGAAGGGCTGTCCGTGCCCGATCGGTCCCCCACTATCCGTCACCGTGCGGAGGAGAGCGCGTCATGATCGCCGGAGTTCACCTGATCCGGTGAACTCGGCGTGGCGGTAGCAAAGTTGGTGCGGTGGGTCAGTATGCGCCGGTCGGCCGCCAGTCGGCCGGCTGCCAGTCGGCCGGCTGCCAGTCGGTCGGCCCGGAGGGCGGCAGATGGCCGGGCAGTCCGGACGTCCAGCGCTTGGACCCGTCCGGCAGCACGGCGAGCGCCTCCACCCCCGGCCGCCGGGCCGCCCAGGCCAGCGCGCGGTCGGGGCCCATCGCGAAGGCGGCGGTCGCCCAGGCGTCGGTGCGGGCGATGCCGGTGCCCGGGGCACCGACCAGGGTGAGCGAGGCCAGTCCGTCGGCCGGGCGGCCGGTGCGGGGGTCGAGGATGTGGGCGCCGCGCTCGGCGGTGCCGGAGGTGGCGACGGCGAGGTCGCTTCCGGCCAGTACGGCGGCGAGCATGCCCGGTCTTGCGGGATGGGCGACGCCGAGCCGCCACGGACCGCCGGAGGTCTGTACGTCCCCGCCGCCGTTGACGCAGAACTGCCGGGCACCGGAGGCACGCAGCAGCCGGGCGGCCTCCTCGATCGCCCAGCCCTTGACCCAGCCGCTGGGGTCGAGCCGTCCGCCGGGCCGCTCGGTGAAGTAGCCGTCGGTCTCGGCCTCCACCTCGCGGCAGGCGGCGAGCACCGTGGGCACCTCGGGGTCGCAGTCGTCCGGGGCGAGTTCGCCGCGCCCGAGCCGGCTGATGTCGCTGTCGGGCCGGTAGGTGGAGAACACCGTGTCGATCCGGTGCAGCCGTTCGGCGATCCGCCGTACCGCATCGGGGGTGTCCGGCCGGGGGGCGCGGACGGCGATCGAGAAGACGGTGCCCATCACGGGCTCGGCGTGCCGCAGCACCGGGGCCTCAGCCCTTCGCCCGGTCGAGGGCGCTCTGCAGCGAGCGGATGTAGCCGTCACTGGTGTAGGTGGCGCCGCTGACCGCGTCGATCTGGGCGTTCTGCGCGGAGATCGCCTCCTGGTTGAGCACGGGCAGGGCGTCGGCGTTGATCTCGCGGTCCCGGCGGTCCTGGGTCGGGTACTTGACCACGTCGACGGTGGTGATCCGGCTGCCGGCGAGGGTGACCTGCACCTGCACCGGGCCGTACCGGGTGTTGACGGTGTCCCCGCTGACCTTCCGGGTGGCGCCGCCACCGGTGGCGGGTGCGGGGGAGGCGGACCGGCCCGGAGTGGTGTCGGCGGCGCCAGTGGTCCCGGAGCCGGAGCCGGAGCCGGACCCCGACGCCGAGCCGGACCCCGACCCCGACCCCGACCCCGAGCTGATCACCGGCGCGGACCCGGTCGCCTCGTGCGGTTTGAGCGAGAGCAGCAGCACCACCCCGGCAGCGGTGGCGGCACTGGTGACGACGGCTCGACGCATGGCAGGACAACTCCTCCGGAACGGCTACTCGAACGTGTGAGTGAAGGCGAGGGGACGGCGTGTTCAGAAGACGAAGGACTCGCGGTGGATGCGCCCCGCCCGCACCCCGGCCGCCCGCAGTGCGCGCACGGCCTCCTCGGCGACGGCCTCCGGTCCGCACAGGTACACGTCGTGCTCGGCCAGGCCCGGCACCAGCCGCGCGAGCGCGGCGCCCAGGTCCCCGACCTGCTCCCGCGAGCCGAGCAACTCGTGCACCACCGCACCGCGCCGCCGGGCGACCTCGGCAAGCTCGGCCCGGAACAGCACGTCCTCCGCGCGCCGCGCCCGCTGCACCAGCGTGACCTCGCCCGGCAGGGTCTCGAACAGCGCCCGCAGCGGCGTGATCCCCACCCCGACCCCGAGCAGCAGCACCCGGTGCTGCCGCTGCTGCCGCCCGGTGAACGCCCCGTACGGCCCCTCGGCCCGCACCCGGGTGCCCGGCCGCAGCGCGGCGACGGCGGCGCTGTGCCCGCCGAGGTCCTTGACGGTGAAGCGGAGGAAGTCCGGGCGCGGCGGCGCGGACAGCGAGTACGGGTTGGCGGCCCAGCGCAGCCCGGGCGCCTGGAACTGCAGGCGGAAGAACTGGCCCGGCTCGGCGCGGAGTTCCTCCAGCCGCCGGCCGGACAGGAACAGCGACACCACGCCGGGGCCCTCCGGCCGCACCTCGGCCACCCGCAGGCCGTGCCGCCGGTCGAGCAGCCACGGGCGCAGCAGCCGGAACCAGCCGAGGAGCGCCGCCGTGCCGAAGTAGAGCGCGTACCAGCCGGCCTGGCCGGGCCCGCCGCCGAGGTCGGCGCCGGTGGCCAGCTGGTGGGCGAAGGCGAGCGCCACCGCGAGGTAGGTCGCCAGGTGCAGGTAGTACCAGGTCTCGTAGGAGAGCCGGCGGCGTGCGGCCCGGGCGGAGACCAGGCCGGTGCCGAGCATCAGCAGGGTGCCCAGGGAGGCCTTGACCATCTCGGGGTAGTGGAAGACGATCTCCACGCCCTCGCCGACCAGCCCGCGCCCGTCGGTGAGCGCGTAGCCCCAGACGACGGTCAGCACGTGCACCGAGACCAGGGCCACCAGCCAGCGGCCGCCGTACGCGTGCCAGCGGGCCAGCCGGTCGGCGCCGACCCCGCGCTCCACCGGCGGCAGCCGGGCCATCAGCAGGAGCAGCACCGGTGCGGCGTACCCGGCGAGCAGCCCGGTGATCCGCCCGGCGCCGGTCAGCCACCCGGCCGCGCCGACCACGGAGGCGGTGTTCACCCACCACAGCCCGAGCACGCCGAGCGCCCCGGCTGCGATCAGCCCGAGCGCCGCGGTCGGGGGCAGGGCGAGCGGCGGGTGGGCCGCCGCCCGGTGGCGCGGGCCGGCGGACGCCGGCCGGGACTTCGGCGCGGTGGCAGTGGTCATCGGGAACCTCCTCAACTCCCGGCGGTGGCGCTGCCCCGCCGGGCGGTCCACGATCGCACCGCAAGCTCTGAGTCACCTCTGAACAAGGCCCGTTCCAGCGCCCGCTTGGAGTGGCATCAGCGCAGTTCAGCGGCCATGTGAGGGTTCACGAACCAGTTGCGGCGATCTCACGGGTTTCTCATCGCGGCAGGCCAGAATGAAGGCCGGCCACTCCAGCCGTCCACCGCCGAACCGAGGGAGCACCATGGACGACACCGACGGCTGCTCGGACCGGCAACCCGACCGGCACCCCGACGCCCGCCCCGACTGGCGCGTCCTGGTCGTCGACGACGAACCGGACCTGGTGGAGGTGGTCTGCGGCGCCGTCCGCTACGAGGGCTGGCAGGCCCGCGGCGCGACCACCGGCCTGGAGGCCGTCCGGGAGGCGGCGCAGTGGCGCCCGCACGCCGTCGTGCTGGACGTCATGCTGCCCGACCTCGACGGCCTGGAGGTGCTGCGCCGGGTGCACGCCCAGCAGCCCGAGGTGCGGGTGCTCTTCCTCACCGCCCGGGACGCCGTCGAGGAGCGGATCGCGGGCATCGCGGCGGGCGGCGACGACTACGTGACCAAGCCGTTCAGCCTGGCCGAGGTGGTGGTCCGGCTGCGCGGGCTGCTGCGCCGGGCCGCCCCGGCGACCGGTCCGGCCCGGCCGCCCGCGCACGCCCTGGTGCTCGGCGACCTCGTCCTCGACGACCGGGCCCGCGAGGTGACCCGCGACGGCGAGACCATCGAGCTCAGCCCCACCGAGTACGCGCTGCTCGCCCACCTGATGCGCCACCCCCGACAGGTGCTCAGCAAGGCGCAGATCCTGGAAGCGGTCTGGTCGTACGACTTCGGCGGGCAGGCGCACATCGTGGAGCTGTACATCAGCTACCTGCGCAAGAAGCTGGACGCGGGCCGCAGCCCGATGATCCACACCGTGCGCGGCGCGGGCTACCTGATCAAGGCCGCGCCGTGAGCCGGACCGCGAACCTCCTGCGGGGGCTGCTGCCCCGCACCCTGCGCGCCCGGCTGATCGCCGGCCTGCTGGTGCTGCTGGTGGTCACCTGCGCCGCCGTCGGCTTCGCCACCGCCGCGGCCCTGCGCCACTTCCTGGTCGACCGGCTCGACCAGCAGCTCGCCGAGGCCGGCGGCCGCTACGCCGCCAGCCTGGAGCACACCGGCTCCGGCGTCGGCCCGGACACCCGGGCCCAGACCCCCGGCACCCTGGGTGTGCGGCTGGTGGACGGCCGGGTGACCGCCGCCGGGGTGGTCGACGGCGACGCCGACGACGTGGACACCCCCGGCGACGAGGACGACCGGGTCTCCTTCCCGCCCGACCGGCAGCGCGCCCTGGCCGCCCTGCCGGTCGGCGGACCGGCCCGCACCCTCGACCTCGGCGGCCCGCTCGGCCACTACCGGGTCCGGGCGGTGTCAGGTCGGGACGGCGACGTGCTGGTCAGCGGGCTGCCGGTGAAGTCTGCCGAGGACACCGTGGAGCGGTTGGAGACCCTGGAGCTGACCGTCTTCGCGATCGCCGCCACCGCGGCCGGCGCCGCCGGGGCGGTCTGGGTCGGCTTCTCGCTGCGCCCGCTGCGGCGGGTGGTGGGCATGGCCGAGCGGGTGAGCGCGCTGCCGCTGGCCAGCGGCGAGGTGATGCTCGCCGAGCGGGTGCCGGACGACGACCCGCGTACCGAGGTGGGCCGGGTCGGCGCGGCGCTCAACCGGATGCTCGGCCACGTCGGCGACGCGCTGGCCCGCCGCCACGCGGTGGAGGAGCGGCTGCGCGGGTTCGCCGCCGACGCCAGCCACGAGCTGCGCACCCCGGTCGCGGCCGTCCGCGGCCACGCCGAGCTTGCGCTGCGCCACCCCGGCGAGGTGCCGGGCGAGGTGCGGCACTCGCTGGAGCGGATCGACGCCGAGGCGCTGCGGATGGGCGCGATCGTGGAGGACCTGCTGCTGCTCGCCCGGCTGGACGCCGGGCGTCCGTTGGCCGAGGACGAGGTGGACCTCACCCGGATCGTGCTGGGCGCCGTGGCCGACGCCCGGGCGGCCGGCCCGGACCACCGCTGGCGCCTGGTGCTGCCGGAGGAGCCGGTGCTGGTGCGCGGGGACGAGCACCGGCTGAGCCAGGTGGTGGCCAACCTGCTGGCCAACGCCCGCACCCACACCCCGGCCGGTACGGCGGTCGAGCTGCGACTCGAACTCACCGTCGAAGGCGTGGAGTTGAGCGTCACCGACGAAGGGCCCGGGATTCCGGCGGAGCTGCTGGAGCGGGTCTTCGAGCGCTTCGTCCGCGGCGACCGCGCCCGCTCCCGGGCCACCGGCTCGACCGGGCTGGGCCTGGCCATCGTCCGGGCCGTGGTCCAGGCGCACGGCGGCACGGTCGAGGCGGCCAGCCGGCCCGGCCGTACCTCGTTCACCGTTCGGCTCGCGGGGGCGTGACGCCGCAGGTCGTTCACCGTTCGGCGGCCGGCGGGGGCGTGACGTCGTAGGCGCTCAGCGTCCGGCCGGCGGGGGCGTGGGCGTGCGGAAGCGCCGGCGGTAGTCCGTCGGCGTGGTGTCCAGGCGGCGGCGGAAGGCGCGCACCATGGTGTCCGTCGTGCCGAACCCGCAGGCGGTGGCGATGCGTTCGAGGGTTTCGTCGCCCGACTCCAGCCGGTGCCGGGCGAGTTCGACCCGGGCCGACTCGACGTAGGCGCTCGGGGTGGTACCCAGCTCGGCCTTGAAGATCCGCACCAACTGCCGTTCGCTGACGTGGGCGTGGGCCGCGAGGTCCGGCACGGTGAGCCGGTCGGCGAGGTTGCGCAGGATGTGGTGGCGCAGCTCCTCGATCCGCCGGGTGGTGGAGACGGGCTCCAGCGGGACGCTGAACTGGCTCTGGCCGCTGGGACGTTTGAGGTACATCACCAACTGGCGGGCGACCCGCAGGGCGAGTTCCTCGCCGAAGTCCTCGGCGACCAGAGCGAGCGAGAGGTCCAGGCAGGCGCTGATGCCCGCACCCGTCCACACCTCGCCCTCGCGGATGAAGATCGGGTCGGCGTCCACCTCGATCTGCGGGTACTCGGCGGCGAGTTGGCCCGCGGTCGACCAGTGGGTGGTGGCCCGCTTGCCGTCCAGCAGCCCGGCGGCCGCCAGCAGGTGGGCGCCGACGCAGACCGAGGCGACCCGGCGGGCCCGGGCGGCCAGGGTGCGGACGTGGTCGACCACCGCCGGGTCGGTGAGCGCCCGGACCCGTCCGCCGTCGGCCTCCACGGCCCCGGGCACCAGCAGGGTGTCGATGCCGCCCGCGGCGGCCGCCTGATCGAAGGTCAGGTCGGGCAGGATCCGCACCCCGGCGGCCGTGGTGACCGGATCGGTGGCCGCGGCGGCCAGCACCACCCGGTAGCCGGCCGCGTCGGCGGTCTCCCACCGGACCAGCGAGAACACCTCCGGCGGTCCGGTGACGTCCAGCAGGTCGACGCCCTCGAACAGGACGACGACGATCAGCCGCTTCTCCACGCGCTGCTCCCTCGATGTCGGATTCTGCATGTTAGACGGCATTGCCGCCATGCCGAGTCCGCCCGTAGCGTTCCATGGGCAGGCCGCACCCGGCGTGACCTGCGAAGAACCCCTCCAGGCGACGAAAGCGGTACAGCCATGCCCACCACCACCCTGCGCACCCTCAACGGCCTCGACGACAAGCCCGCCGTGCTCGGCGCCGCGACCCTCGTCCTGGTCGACTACCAGAACACCTACACCCGCGGCGTCATGGAGCTGACCGGCTGGCGTGAGGCCCTCGACGCGGCCGCCGCGCTGCTCGCCCGCGCCCGGTCGGCCGGCGCCACCGTCATCCACGTCATCAACGACGGCGGCCCGGGCACCCCGTACGACGTCCGCGCCGAGATCGGGCAGATCCACCCGGACGTCGCCCCCGCCGAGGGCGAGCGGGTGGTCGTCAAGCAGGCCCCGGACGCCTTCGTCGGCACCGACCTGGGCGCGCTGGTGGACGCGGCCGGCCACCAGGACGTCGTCATCGCCGGGTTCATGACCCACATGTGCGTCGCCTTCACCACCGCCGGCGCCTTCCTGCGCGGCAACCGCCCCACCGTCGTCGCCGACGCCTGCGCCACCCGGCCGCTGCGGTCCGGCGCCGCGGAGCTCACCGCCGCCCAGATCCACCGGGGCGCGCTCGCCACGGTCGGGGACCTCTACGGCGTGGTGGTGGAGTCGGCCGCCGACCTCGGCTGAACCCGCCGCCGGGCCCGCCCTCGGCAGCGGGTCCGGTCCGTCACCCGGGCCCGCCGCCGGTCCGACGAGTCTCACCGCGCCCGGCCCGCTCCGCCATGGATTCGGTTCTCGCCGAAGAGTTTGCGGACCGGGCGCCTGCGGGGTGACGATCGCGTCCGTGCTGCGAATCCACTTCGGTACGGACGACCTGGACCGCATCCGGGTCGCCGAGCGCCCCGACATGTCGATGGAGTTGTCGCTCAGCGTCCACGCCCTGGTCAGTGGCCGCTGCGATCCGCGCTTCCAGGTCTGGCGCAAGCGGCTGCGGGCGTCCTGGAACCCGCGCACCGCACTGCTCTTCGACCTCTACACCCGCTCGGCGATCCCGGAGTTCCTCACCGTCCGCCGGGACCCGGGTGCCACCGAGAGCGTCACCGCCGGGACACCCGAGGAACCGCTCCGCAGCCACCTGCTATCCGTCGGCGGGGAACGGGAGTTGAGCGCCTTCGCGCGCGGCGTGGCAGCGGGCGACCAGCGGGCCAGGAAGCTCCTCGGCAACGTCACCGCCGACTACCAGACCCGCGCCATCGACCCCTACCGGCGACAGATCGAGACCATCGTCACCACCGAGCACGGCCGCCGCCGCCGGATCGCCGAACCGGACCAGGTCCTCGGCTCGCTGCACCCCGCCCTGGCCTGGCGCCGCCCGGTGCTCAGCTTCCCGCTCTCGAGCGGGTGCCGGCGCGACGTCCGGCTGGACGGCCGCGGACTCCTGCTCCAGCCCTGCGTGTTCGGCCCCCGCCGCCCCGTCATCGCCCGCTTCGAGGACCCGCACCAGCAGCCCGTCCTCCTCTACCCGGCGAGGATCAGCGGTCCCTTGCAGCCCGAGACCGAACCCACCCCCAGCCGTACCCTCACCGCCCTGCTCGGCCAGACCCGCGCCGCCGCCCTGGAGGCCATCGCCACCCTCGGCCCCTGCTCCACCAAGGACCTGGCCACCCACCTCGACATCTCCACGGCCTCCGCCAGCGAACACGCCACCGTCCTCGCCGACTCCGGCCTCACCACCAAGGACCGCACCGGCCGCACCGTCACCCACCGCCCCACCCCCCTCGGCCAAGCCCTCCTCGCCGGCCACCTCCCCACCCCACCCGCCGAATGACAGACCCGGCGCGCCTGCGGCGACCGCGCCGGACTGTCCGGGTGGGGCGGGTTGGCCGAGGTGGGGGTGCGTCTGCGGCGACCACGCCGGACTGTCTGGGTGGGTGTTGGGTGGGGTGGGGTTGGCCGAGGAGGGGGTGCGTCTGCGGCGACCGCGCCGGTACCGGCCTTGCGCTGGGGCGTCAGGCGGGTGCGGCGAGGGTGGGGCGGGGTTGGCGGGGGAGGGTGAGGG